>Ga0100378_1003644_pt1 | contig 14689 bp, 14 predicted proteins | sample CryGeymeta201502_FD_81535 | JGI IMG/M metagenome (GOLD analysis project Ga0100378, IMG submission 81535) | Groundwater microbial communities from Crystal Geyser aquifers in Utah, USA - Crystal Geyser metaG 2015-02 | ecosystem: Environmental > Aquatic > Deep subsurface > Groundwater | place: USA...
CAGACAAAGGCTACTCTGTCAGTTAATAAAAAATGTAAGCCATCAGTCAGGATTTTTAAAAGACAATAAATGCAGCAGTTTAATAGAATTCCAAGCTCAAAAATATTATTGCCCAATATGAAGGGAGAATGCAGGAGTTAAATACACAGAATAGTTCCTTCAAATCTATCATAAAAGCGTTTGAAGATAGAGATAGTTATGAGAAAGACCTAAAATCAGTGTCTGAGAGATAATATTTGAGGGGAGCCATTGAAGATCAAAAAGAGGAACATGATAAAGCAGTATCTGAGTATGAGCTTCAAATTCTCAAACTAGAAAATGAGATAGAGACAAGGAGATGGGCTTAAAAGGATTCTCTACTGGAGTCAACTGATCAAATTAGATTGCTTGAAAAATTCACAGAGCTGGTTAATGAAGTTGAGAGAACAAGAAAATATCAAAAGAGTGAGCTATGATTTTAATTTTTTTATAAAATGCGCCATTAATGGTATAACAGTATTATGAATACGATTAATCAATACTGGTGATAATAATAGGGAGAATATATTTTTGCAGCTAGTGAAGTTGGGAAGCGAAAGGAGGGAGCTTTGAGCCATTCTGTAAGTTAAATCATTATAATTAATGCAAAAATAAGTTGAGCAAAAAGTTTAGGACACCACTGAGATCGAGGAGAGCAACGATCTCAAGATGGTGGATAGCTTCTAAGAATTGAACCTGAACCCCGACCTCCTCCGGGGCATCTATGGTATCTCTCTATCTATTCAGCTTTCGGGTTCGAAAAGCCCTCGATTATTCAACAAAAGGGAATTACCCCCGTCATCAGCAAAAAAGACACTATCGCTCAGGCCCAGTCTGGAACAGGTAAAACTGCCACATTTTCCATCGGTCTTCTTCAACTAATCGATCCCAAGAATCCTGAATGCCAAGCAATCGTTCTTGCCCCTACCAGAGAGCTCGCTCAGCAGATCAACAAAGTTATTTTCTGCTTCAGTGAGTTCATCAAGGTCAACACACGATGCTGCATCGGAGGAACAGACCCCAGAGAGGACAGAAAAGCCCTCAAGAATGGAGGTGTGCATGTGGTTGTTGGAACCCCTGGAAGAATAAAAGATCTGATTGACAAGAAAGCCCTCAGAACTGATTTCCTGAAAATTGTTGTTCTTGATGAGGCTGATGAAATGCTTGGTCGAGGCTTCGTTGATGAAATCAGAGAAATTTTTGAAAATCTCCCTGCTGACATTCAGGTCTGCCTGTTTTCAGCCACCATGCCCCCTGAAATCGTGGAAATGACTGAGAAGTTCATGAAGGATCCTGTCAAAATTTTGGTGAAGAACCAACAGTTGACACTTGAGGGTATCAAGCAGTTTTACATATCACTTCAGGAAGACAGTCAGAAGTTCGGAACCCTCCTTCAGCTCTACAAAAACATGACCATTGCCCAGTGCATTGTTTTCACTAACAGAAAAGAAAGAGTCAAGGAACTTGCTGACAAACTTGCTGAGCACAAGTTTGTGGTCTCCTGTATCTCTGGTGATATGTAAATGTCCGAGAGAGTCAACGTTATGAAATAATTCAGATCCGGATCATCCCGTATTCTGATTTCCACCGATTTGCTGGGCAGAGGTATTGATATTCAACAGGTCAACCTCATCATTAACTACGACCTTCCCACTGAAACTGCCAAGTACATTCACAGAATCGGCAGATCTGGTCGATTCGGAAGAAAGGGTGTTGCCATCAACTTCGTGACAACCGGAGACGCTCAGTTCCTGGCCAATCTCAGACAGTTCTACAACACCCAGATCGAAGAGCTCCCTCTCGATTTGTCAAAGATCTACGAGTGAAACTCATGATCATGTATATCACCAATCTTTAAGTATCAAAGCTGATATTTATAAGACAACTTACCTCAACAACATAGGTACTCTAAAAGGACATGCAATTTACTCGCTCTCGAGCTAACGATCACATTTTAAAGATCAATACATTGAATATCATTCTTTCTATTCATTCCTTTTGGAAATGATTGTCAAAGGCAGCAAGTGACAAAGACAAACTTAGATTAGTTACGCATCCTTCTATTTCTCCCCACTCCGATTATGCATCATTATCATATGCCATCTCGATTGAAGGTAAGCTACCCAACATTCTGCATTTCACTCTTTAATGTTCTTGCTCTACTCCAAAAGAGACAGTTTATCCAAGCCTGTTAAGCATTAATACCTATTGGTCAATGGGGATTTCAGTTCGTGTGCGGGTTCTTCGTTTAACAGTAGGCTTATTAGATTATTTGAGGATGTTCTTGGTCTTTGCTAGAGTTCGGAGAGTTGAGGATTTACGTTTCTGAAGGGTTAGATAGGCTCCCTTGGTTAGTTATAATTTTCCGAGTTGAGTCTCAACGAAGAAGGGTGAGCCCTTATACATTATATACTTAAAAATTATATCGAGGGTATTCCATGGTTAATCACTCTTACTCAAGCTTTTTTAGGAGGGTCTGCTCATATCCAGGTGAGTAGAACTGAACGATTTCCAAGGGATATAGGGCATTAATCTCGTCAATATATTGCTTCAGCTTGTCTCCGGGCTCAGTCTTAATTTCTTGAATTTTCTTGAGACCTCCTTTCTGGATGAAGGATTTTTTCGCAGCAGGGTCATTAGGAAGTGTTTTGGCGAATTGGTGAAGCACATAGTGAAGAATTTCGGTCGGACAATTTTCAATTAGGGACTCGAGGGCACTCAAATGAGAGCACATTTGAAGGATACTCTTGAGGGCTTTCTTAGCTTTTTTTTTCAGGTCTTCTGAGCTTCTAGGATCTCTGTAGAGTTCAAGCAAGAGTCTGGGAATGTCCTGTTCTGCAAGAGCTTTTGCGTGGTCAGGAGTATGGCCTCCCATTTGTCCAAGAGACCAGGCAGCTGCTGCACGAACACTTTCATTTTCGTTCTTAAGAGAGTCCTTGAGTGGAGTAATTCCTTTGGCTTGGATGACTCCCATGGCCATGGTTTCATCGAAAGCTGAGATGTATCCCAGTGTGATTATTCCAGGTAGAGCTTCACCCTTTGCTTCTGAAATGAAATCAACAATAGCAACAGCGCCTCCAGAATTACAGATAAGCTTAGCTAGATCAATGTTTTGTTTGGCAATTTCTCGAATGCAAATGGCTGCGTATTTTCTGACAAGATTATCATTGTCCTTGAGCCTGTAAAGTATTTTTGGGAAGATATCGTTGTCCACTACGATTTCTGCCAAATCAGCTGTGTGTCTGGAAATGTTAGCGAGGCATGAGCAAACTTGTCTCTTGAGTTGGGCATCTTGATGATTGATGAGCTGAGCCAAGAAAGGAACAGCACCAGCATCGACTACGAATTGAGCAAGTTCAGGGGAGTGTTTACAAATTTCGCTCAAAGCAGAAGCTGCAATTCTCTTGAGAGTAGGTTCTGGTTCCTGAACGCACAAGACCAACAAGGGAACTGCTCCAACTTCCACAACAGCCATAGCTAACTCAGGTGTATGTTTGGCGATATAAGAAAGGGCCCAGGCAGCTGCTTCCTTGACAGTGGGGTCGAATTCTTACAGACAAACTACCAAAGCCTCAAGAGCACCAGAATCAACAACAGCTTTGGCGAGTTGAGTGGAATGCTTAGCAACAGCTCTTAGAACAAAGGCAGCCGCTTTCTTGTAGAAGCGCTAAATAAGGAGTAATATACATTTTGCTCGTTGAGACTCATCACCAGCTGAGGAAGAATTTAGTTGTTGACGACACTTTCGGCAAGTTCTTCATTCATGTTGGCCAAACGACCAAGAGCAAGAGCGGCACTCTGGGAGATCGAAGGAACATTGTCGAGGAGGAGAGGACGGAGGAGACTCATGACTCCGGCTGATTGGAGAGCCTCGATGTTTTGAGGACGAGTTGCGAGTTCAGCAACTGTCTGTACGAAGGTGACTCTGGCCTTCTGATATTGTTCAAAAGGTTGAAGGACTGCTTTACTCATCGAATAAGTTATAATTTTTATTAGTATGTTCTATCAGTGTGTTGAATAAATTCAATAAAAGGCCCCCACAGCATTTAAAAAATTATACTGATTCATCAATCACATCAATCAATTTTGAAAAAAACAAAAAGACTCATTAAAAGAAGTTATAGATAATCATCCGATAACTTTACCAATTTATTTGATGAAGGCTGAAAGGTTTTCCTTCTTGATGACTATGATGTTAGCCATGAAGTTGTCGTGGTTGACACTGATATTGAGTCTTTCTGCTACCTCATTGAACCTGGTTCCGATTACATTTCGACTGTCCATCATCACCCCCACCATCATACAGACCTATTTCTCTAAATCGATCCAGTTTGCAATAAAAGGCTTTGAACTTTTCGTTCTTCTCTTTTATTTCAATACTCCCATCAAGAGGTATGCCAAACGGATCAGTGTAGAAGGATGCTCGAATATTTTTTTGTCATCTGTGTCGTTTTTAATGTTGGCAATGCTGATATTTTTCATCGCGATCAAGTGATCTCTCTCAATAATATTTTTTGTCTCGGTCATAAGAATTCTCATTGTTCTCTTGCACTAAATAATTTTAGGCTAGAGTTGTTTCATGTTGCAGTCGAATATGTCATAGGCCTCCCAAAAACATCTGACTCGATGGTCACCCATCTGATCAAAGGTAATGGTGTACTTAGGAGGAGCCTCCAAGACAGAGGTGAGAATGTAATGATAATCTGAAGCCATTGCGGAGTCCACATAATCAAGCTGCTTCAAGAAGGACAAGAAGACCACATCGTGAATTCTAAATTTCTCAGCCGTAGGAACAATATTATTTTCAAGCTTCATCTGGATCTAACGAGGCATAAATTTATAGAGTTGTTGAGCATCCTGAAGAGAAATTTATAAAGTATGGATAAATTCCCTTAGCTTGTCTACTCCTTTGTCTTCCCACAGATGAAGCTTGGTCATCATGTAGCTGGAGTTGAGCATGCTATCGTAGAGAGACCAGTGATCTAGCAGAGTGAACTGATAGCCTTTCTTTATAGAGATATCTCCCTTTTCACGTTTGCTACTTGCGACGTTGAATCTGCTGACCTCACTCCTGTATGTCTCAGTCAGATGATCAAGAACCTCTTTAGTGAGTTTTTGCTAAAGGTACATGCTTGTCATTCCCACAATGGCGTACCAAAGATACTCGTTATTAGCTTTGTTGAGATCCCTGATCATTCGATATGCCGAATAGGAGCTGGGATGACCAAAGAAATTCTGGCCATAATAGCTAGCAATTTTTGTTTCTATCAATTCTTTGTGTTTTTTTAACTTTTCTCGAAATTCGCGCTTTTTTCCCCGCTTCGGTGATCCTTCAACTCTTTCATCCTCGTCATCATAGTCATCTTAATCATTATCGTCGTCTAGATCATACTCCATCAACTCATCGTACTTTTATATTTATTCAGATGTCGGACAGTACTCGTATTGACTGAACCCATCATCAACTATTTTGATCTGAATAGAATAGCAGGTACGTCAGGGCTCTATATATTTTTGTGATGAATGGGCTTATGAACGTCGAAAAGGAATATGTTTGCCTGTTGCTGCTGGACAATCCAAAATTCTGTAAGGTCAATGAGTCCACCACAGTTGATGAACATAAACATTTTGACACGATCGTAGACGCGAGACTACTATATCCGAGAGTGAAGGTCCGAGTAGGTGGTGACTGGATAGACTTTATACTGGATGTTTTCGCATTTAAACATTTTCTGGCTAAGAAAAAGTGTACCGATAGCATTTTAAGAGTGCAGACAGAGTCGACATCGACTCCCACGAATATAACGATTGAGACGTAGGATATGTTAAGCTCTCCTTCCATTTCCTCAAACATCATGACGATGTCCTTCAGGGCAATCTTCATTTTGGCGCTACTCCTAATTTGATTAATAATATCAACCCTGTCGAACACAAAGCCTCACTTCTAACAGTCGTCATTAACAGTATTCTTGAAGAGCAAATGTATCACTTCATGCTTAGTTAATTTTTCAATAGGCTCTTCATAGCTGAAGATGGAACTTATTTCATGTTCTTAGTAAGAAATCAGCTCATTATATGCTCGCCAGGTGATATTTGTCAGCCCTCTACAACTCTGGATGATTATTAACTGCTCGGTCAGGGAACAGCTCAGGATGGTAGCTGTAAGGAGGAGGGGAGCCGTACTTTCTGTTTGGTAACTCTTTGGGAATCACATCAATGTAGTAAAAGGCTACTTTTCTCTCATGACTTATTCGAAAGTACACCTCTCCTTCTACTTTTGCATGGATAGTCTGATCAAGGCCAACAATCACATTTTTCCCAGGCTGCCACTTGAAACCTCTCTGTCTAGCAATTATATCGTTGGGATAAACAGCTTCACCTCCGAATTTTTTGATACTACATCATTTCATAGCTACCCAAGCCGTCTACCTGCAGAATCTTTGGTCTTCTGGGTTGAGCTAGCTTGCATTTTCGAGGCCTGAAAGATAATCGTGGTTGTTAGATGCTGTGCGGAAAACCCTTTGAGGGATGATGTGATTATATTCATAATTAATATGGAGGACTTATAAATAAAAATCAAGAGAGGTATTCAGGGATTATTCCGACTGATCATAGGAAGGCGAGTTGTTTCAGGATCTCTCGCAAAGGTGAAGTTACTAACTCTGTTCATCATATTGCTGCTGCTATCGCCATAATCGTCTTCTTAGAGGTTGATTTTTTATTTTCTTTCTAAATTGACAGGTTCAAAGGCGTCACTATCGTTATCATTGATGAACAGTTCTTTTGGGGCACGAATGCGCTTCATGGCAAGGTGTTTCCAGTTGAGTTTTTTAAAGAAATCATGCTTTTTGATTTCATTGAAATTATTTTTGCCTAGTCGCTTTGAAGCATCTTTTTCCAAAAGCTTTCCCATTAGGGATTTTATTTAGATCGAAAGATAGCTGGGATATCTCAACTTTCCTGTCTTTATGTTTTCGAACATTACATCCATGTTTTCATCAAAGTATGGAGGCTCTCCCACTACCATTTCAAATAAGACTGTGCCAATACCATACAGATCGGATTCAAACCCCACTCCTTTCTTTTCCAACATTTCAGGTGATAAATATGCAGGACTTCCACAGAAGGACATTGCAAAGCAATTTTCCTTACTTAGTCCAAAGTCAGTCAGCTTAATGTAGCCATCACTTGCGATCAAAATATTTTCAGGCTTTAGATCCCGATAGAGAATGTTTTTCCCATGAAGGTATTCGATTGCCAGGATAAGCTGAGCTATCACAAAGCAGGCTGTACTTTCCTTGAGCTGGTCCCTTTCTACAATAATTTCAGCTAGATCACCATGAGGGCAGTGATCGATCGCCATGTAAAGATGTAAGGGAGTCTCAAAAGCGTAATGAAGAGTGATGATGAATGGGGAACCAAGTTTTTTCATGATGTTTGCTTCTCCAACAGCATATTTCAATTGCTTTTTCGCAATCAGTTTTCTCTTGTTCAACACTTTCAAGGCATAAAGCTTGTTCGTCCTGAGGTACCTAGCCAGATAAACCTGCCCAAAGGATCCACTCCCAATTCGGCTGAGAATCTAAAAATCTTTGTAGGAGACTGAAATTTTATCTTCCATCTTGAAATCAGAAATTATGTCTATCTTTTCCGATTGTTTGCGAAATTTTTGTCTTGATTCGGAGGAACCTTCTGTCTTCAGAAGAGATTTTGCTAAGAGTTCCTCTGTGCTTTATTAATTGATATCAGGAAAAGAGTACTATGACCCTGGAGATTTGGTGGTTGAGCATTCATTGATGACACTGCCAACAATTATCTAGCTGTCCTTGTATTTTAAAGGTTAGTTTGAGGAACTCATGAAGTTAGCAGGAACAGTCGCCCTCTGAGGAGTGAATTGAATCGGGCTCTAATTTGGAGAAGGCAAGGTTTCATTAGAATCAAAAGGAAGGTTGAGAATTGACTAATTCTTAAAAATTCTCGAAACCGGTTCATTTTTTATTTTTCTTTTGTGAAGAACTATTTCATTGCTTTAATCGTTAATTATTTATATAACCTGATCTGGCTAAGGCACAGGTTTTCTAAGAGATGCAACCTACATTGTTTCAAGTATGCTATTAAATCTCAATATCCATCTTTCGTAGGTCTTTAAATGTTTCAAACCTAACAAAAGCTCTTGAGGATTTGGAGCTCCAAATAAAAGTTTGAAGTAAAAGTATTCCTAATTCATCAGCCAGCTTTTTTCTCTCACCTATTAGACTTGTTTCAAAGATTAAAGAGAATATCTGCTTGTGATGAAGCTTTATTCATCTTAAAAGTGGAGGCTTTGCTTATAAGGGTTGATAACCATGATTTTATTCCTGTGTCGATACATATATGATGACACCTTAAAAATGGTACCCTTAGAAATAACAGGTGCTTATCGCTTTTCCAAAGATCCAAGTTTACTCTTTTTGAAGAGAAGTTATTTGATTTTATCGTTCTTACTCAAATCTATTGGTTTCAGGCCTTTCTTATCGAAAACTTATACATCAGCATCGTGCTGCAATAAAATTTTGACGAGATCAAAGTTGTCCTATTTGATGGCAAGATGAAGAGCTGTTCCTTCTCTACAACAATAGTTAATGTCTGTTAATTTTTGCTATAAAAGAACTTTCACAATTTAAATGGAATTATTCTTGACAGCCAGTTGAAGAGGGCTATACTCTTCATGGGTTAGGATTGAAGGGTTGCTTCCCTTTATAAGCAAAAAGAAAACAATATCGATATTGTTCATCGATATTGCCCAATGAAGTGCATTTTTACCTTCATCTCCTATTTCATTGATCAGGAAGAAGTTTTTCTTCTCCATCAAACGAGAAAGGCTCGACTCTTCCTCTTATTCAGGTTATTATTTCAGAATTGCTGCTATTTTGGCCAGGTTGCTGCTTTTTACAGCTTCAATCATCCTGATCAAGCAATCTTCAAGGTACAAATCTTCCCGATGGCCTTGGTCGCCTATATGAATTTTGTTGTACTTATGAAGCTGATCTTACTGACAGTATCTCGCTCTGTTAGATATTAGTCACTGTCCTCCTGAATTAGAGGTAATTTTTCTCCCGTAAAACTTTATCGAAATTAACTTACTCTTGGCAGAACTCAACTATGAAGATTGAGCCGTTTTTAATTGGATAGTGACTAATAGGCCAGCCCTCCACGACTCGTAGCTATATTAGGAACTCTTTACGTGAAAGGGTTCATTTTTCAGCTTGATGATAGTAAATGCCTTCTTTGAACCAACTTCTTTGCATATGGCATTTATGATGTGAGTTGTAGTAGAGCACTGAGGAACAGTGATACGTGTGGCTCTTCTGGATCCGCTGGCGTCATCAAGGCTAATAAATATTCTCATAGTTTATTTTTAGAGTATAGAGTGTCCCTAATTCTAATTGAAAGATATTAAGCTAAGCATAAGAAATCATTTAATTAGTTCATTCGCTACGATTAACTTGACTTTCAATGTAGTCAAATAGTTCGCGATTTTGGGATTCTCTAAAGATTTGCTTCTCTATGTTTAGCTTGAATCCTCTCTGCCTTGCTAATCTTTTCTTTAACTCAGGGTCAGTGCAGCAGTTAACCTCCACTTTGTAGTCTAAGTTCATTCCCTTCTTCATCTGTAGTGAACAACCTTCTAAATAGGCGCACATCCCGTGTATCATCTTTTCACAACAGCTACAGTTTAACATGAGACCTTCTTTTTTATGACAGAAAGTACAGGCTTGAGGCTGTTGAGGAGGCTCGATATACTATCCGTAACATGTTTACTCTTCCATTGTCCATAGCTTATGCAGATAGAGACAATAGTTGTGGGCAAAGCGATGAGGAGCTTTATTAGTAACTGTGAGTATCATGAGCCCTTTTTACCTTTCCCTGTGGCATATGTAGCAGTAACTTGACTGTTTCTTTTCTGCATTACTTGTTCTTCCATACCTGCATCGATGACATCTGTTATCCATTCTCTGACAACCTCGATGCACCCGAATCTGACATTCAGGACAGTTAACGATCGGATTTGAAAGTTACGATATATCGCTGAGGCAAGCAGAGCAGGGAGTTCTGAGTAAATAAGCCGCTTTCTTGGAATTTCGAGGTTTCTTTTTTTGAGTATATTTTTTAAATTAGCCGACCGAAGTTATTTTATCGAAACTCGTTTAGAAAAAGTCGTTGTCCTCATAGTACTAGATACCTTTATGATAATTTAGAAAGTCTATTGCTTCTTCGCTGAAAGAGTGCTCGATATTTTTTATAACAAGGGCCTTTGAATATTCGTTTTTCAATTAATTGGCCCGAATTTATTTGTTCTCGTTCTGGCAATCAAACAGTAAGTCATCCACCCTGTCAAGCTGCCTAATTCCTTTGAATATGTCAACCTCAATTTCGGTGTTTAACTTACAAAGGCTCAGTAGTTCCAAGAGAACACGATCCAGTTACACAGGTCCATAGTCGTTCATTTCGCCGTAGTGACTTACAAACGTGACTATCTAACTCATAATTTACGGTCGTCTGGAGAGCAAGCAGAGTTAACTCTGGCTCAGCAGTCGATGGTGAGCTAGGAAATGATGCCTTTAGCTTGTACTGGAGATGTCTCTAAGGAAGGGAAGGAAAAGTTTTGTCCCCTTGTGGAGGTTAGCCAGTCCGATTCTGCTGATTATCGGGTCTTCCCCTGCTCCCTTAATCAAACTTTTGTAAGCCTAATAATTGGGGAAAACTGCTTATTTATGGTCCTGGTAACAATTCAGTGTTTCATTCTTGATAATACTGCTGACATGGATATTGCTCTTGTATTTTTTTCTGAAGTGATTCAGGATTTCGTATTTTGGCTTATTGAAGTAGTAAGATACTTTTGTAAGCAGTTAAGACATCGTGGATGGATTTTTATGACGGTGCTTGGTAATTTTGCCTTGCTTTTTATGATGTTTTTTTCTTATTTTTTTCTTCTGCTGTTGGGTCTTCGAATAGCTTGATGATTTATGCTCTTCTTGGGGCTCTAGGCTATTTTGTTCTTGCTAGAAAGACATGTTTTCTTATGAATGTTCCATCAATTTAATTTTATAAAATTCCTAGCTGCAGATTTTGCACTTATAGTTGTTCAAAAAATGCCAGCACTCCTTCATAAATTTTGTTTACTCTTCTTCTACCAGGATAGGGAATGAAATTGATCTTCAACTGATTTTTAGTTTTCCAAGAAGTGATTTTTCTGATTTTCTGATGTTTTTGGACCATCAAAGTCCTTTTAAAGGGGAATAAAGCAGAAAAGGATTCAATGTTCTGGTACTTAACACATCTTACTGAAAAATGGTTGTTATTTTTGATGACAAAACAAATATATCTTCCACAATGATCAATCTTGAAACTTCAAGTGAGCAGACATTAATTTGAATGTCGAAGCCGCTTTAGATATTAGACAAAAATAGATTATCACATTTTTTGTGCAAGCTAGATTGACTGTTCTTTTAGCAAAAAGAGTCCTTCTAGTTGCTGAAATTTCATGCGTTAATTGAAACTTCCTGACGTCTAAGATCCAACAGAAAAAGAATATTTTTACAAACATTCCGTTGATGGATTTAATTGTTTCACTATCGTTGGATATTTTGAGGTGATTGCTTGAAAAAAGTGGTATTTGATATTTTCAACAGCATGAATAGTAATCATTAGCCCAAATCTTCTCGTACCAAGCCTTGGTTTTTTTACTTTTTTACTCTTCAAGTTACACAAGCCACTATCTTTATAGGTGTCATTGTACCTTCCACTCTCTTCAACATAGATGGCTGTTCTAAAGTTGTGAATGAGACCCTGTGAATAGGGATTTGATCTCACCTTGGAAAGGTAATTGCATTTCGATCTTTTCACCAATTCTCTGGTGGTAATATTAGTTCCGAGGAGGTATGTGTGGAACCCCAAGAGTCCTCCAGCAAAAGCAACGTAAAGCATCATGAAAAAGCTAAAAATACAGAAAACTCCATATTATTGGCTGTAAGATCCATCAGCTAGCTCATAAGAATAATAGGAAGTAGAAGCAAAAAGCTGAATATAGACCTACTTACGATATAAAAGGTAAGAGAAGCTTGGAGAGTGTGTGTAAGGAGTAGGAGCCAAAATTTACAGTGATTCTTCTCCCCAACACAGGCACCAATCCAGGGGCAATGATGATCGTACTTTCTCACACAGCGACCACACTAATAGCAATGTTTGGATCTATTCTTCCTTCTGCAATTACAAAGTTAGCAATAGTTGTCCTTCGTTCTGCTGTAGTTCAGGAGTTAGTTTTAATCGATAGAAGAAGAAGTTTCAAAGCCTGGATCTTTCCCTGTGGTAAGCATTAGGTGTGTGTTTGCAAGCAGAAGGGCAGCAAATGGAATAGCGTAGAGGGGTTGATGCTTGAGGAGGTTATCGTATTTGTAAAGAATAAGGATGACGATTGCCTTGACGACGAAGTAGACTAATAGGCATGTGAAGGCGTTTGTTTCAGCTTTGATTTTGGCCTTTCTCTGCCTCTATAATTATTAATTGACATTCATTCCTTTCTATAAAATACCAAGCCTGATTAATTATAAAATCATTTTAAATAATAAGTTTCGAAAAGAGATGGGCTGTACCTAAAGCGATACTGTTGAAAATGGAGGTCTCAAAACTCAACTTAGTCGAGTAAAGTTTGCCTGTGATATCCGAAAGCAAAGAGCCTCAGATGAGCTTAATAAAAATTAGAAACAGCTCAGCCTATAATTTATTAAACCTCCACATAGCCGAAGTACAGCTGTATAAAAGGTCATGATTCAAGGAAATTCTAGAATTTTCAGATAGAGTCTTCGTAATGCATGAATAAAATTTAGTCTACCTTTTCCTGGAAAACGAAAGTAAGATTGTCCTAGAACGAGCCGGGATCTTAAGCAACTAAAGAGACTTAGAAAGAGTAAAAGAATCCATCAATTCGCTGCTTTATGCTTCTACATTCATGAAATTCGAGTAGCTTTAAAAATTTGTATTCATGTTCAGAAGTCGCTTTGTGGACTATCCGAAACCAAAGGTAAGCATAGTAGGACGAAGGATTCTGACATAACTAATGGTCTGCTTAAAGAAGCAAAACATAACTAAATAGGGATGAAGACTTAGCTTTAATATATTTTTCAGTACAGTCTCAATCATGGCATATCTATGGAGCACATAAACTCAATCGGCCACAATTACAAATACGGAGCTGAACAGCAAGCATGATGTGTATCTCTTTCAAAAAGTGATCAGTAGTATAAACTTATATTTTTGCACTGATTAATAGGATGGGAACCAGCATGAAAGAGCCAGTTGAAGCTTCCAGTTCTAAAAAGGTCCGAAAAAATACATTCAACTTTCAGTCGTCTAAAAGACATGTTAGCCTCACTCCCAATGATTAGTACAAAGTGTTTGTCCATAAGCCAAGACCTGTGAGCCAAATATCAAGACTAAAAGGAAACTATTAGCCATTAGTTATTTCAAAGCAATAGAGGTTGCACAAACGTGAAGAGTAGGAAGATACCCCAGTATTCAAACCGGCATACTAGGACAAATACTTGGAGTTAAACCTCACTAACAAGACAGGTAAAAACGTAAATAAATCGAAAGAGATAGAAAGAATTATATCTGAAGCTAGTTAACTTGAAGACAGCCACTTTTTTTTACCTTCAATCTTGTCAGGTAAAAATTCCTTTGGTCAAATGCAGAAAGAATCGATCATCCGGGTATAGGATGAGCTTGACCTTTGCATTGATTCTAAGGTATAGAAAGTAAGTCAATAACTGTTCTCACAATTTCCCCCAGTCATCAATTCAAATATTATTGAAGATGGAGAGACAAGAAAGAAAACAGTTGAAAAAAAATAGACCAGAAAAGAGAATATTTTACTCTAGAGAATGATCAAGTAGCACAAAAGGCCTGAAAATTTATTACAAAAATATCTTCCCAAATCCAAAAAGCCATCAAAAGATATTAATCATCACAAAGTCACTGACTCAGAAGGGCAAATTAATAAAATGAGGTACTCGTAACAGAATGAATACTTCCAAGTTGAAAACCCTGAGCAAAACTTGGGCAAAAGTGTGGAAAAATACTATGTAAACTGGAAGAAAAGGGAAAGTAGTCGTAAAAAACAAAACTTTAAAGGAGCTCCCAAAACTCCCAAAAATCAAAGTGAACCATCATAATACTACTAATTGAGCAGCAAGTATGCTCAGTCCCCAAAGATAGAGTCAGATATAAACAATCAAAAGAAAGTGAAGCTATCAGAGTTGGCGAGACAGAGGAGAAGACATAGATCCAGCAAACTATTCAAATCGAACCAAGCTTCAAGAATTAGTTTTACTAGTATTAGAAGCCAGGAGAGCACGAGAAAAACAACAATACACGTCATACACTTTTGAAGAACACATAGTGAATGATTCAGTGTTTCAATATCACTACACTTTTCTCTTTTTTGAGGGAACCTTTTTCTCTGATTCGATTATTTCAAAAGCCTAGGCATAATACTAGTTGATATTGAAGTTGAACTTTTCGGCTAGGAAGCAGTAAACAGTGACTTTGAATAATTTTGTTGTCTATTTTCTATTCTCTTGCATATAGCCTTTCAGAGTTTTGAATTGGTTTGTCTTCTCCACAAAACTTGCTA
>Ga0100378_1003645_pt1 | contig 14688 bp, 16 predicted proteins | sample CryGeymeta201502_FD_81535 | JGI IMG/M metagenome (GOLD analysis project Ga0100378, IMG submission 81535) | Groundwater microbial communities from Crystal Geyser aquifers in Utah, USA - Crystal Geyser metaG 2015-02 | ecosystem: Environmental > Aquatic > Deep subsurface > Groundwater | place: USA...
AAAAGCATTGCTGACCGACTGAATGCCACCAACAAAAATCAAACTATCCAGAGAGCATTTTAGAGCCATATTGAAAGCAAAAATGATAAAAAATACCAGTAGCTGTTTGACAATGAAAGCTGGGAGTACACAAATAGTCGATCTTCCTTCATCAAATCATCATTTTCACAGAGTAACAACATAGTTGAGAATATGGTTGAGTTAGAGGGATAGTTATAGACAAATAGTAATAATCAATCAGTGTTGTGATTTTTTTGTCTTACTGTACTTTTGTTTCTGAATTTGATCCTATGTCATCAAAAATGTACTCGTGAAGTCTGGTTGATGAAGGCCAGCTCTTCCTTCAGTTATCGCATATATTCGCAGCCTAAATCCTCTCTCTTTCCTTATCTGCTCCAGCAGTCAATATTCTGCATTTCAAAATCGTTCTTCATCTTCTCCATGGTTGCTTTTCTGTTCTCTTTCCCTGTTTATTGTGGATTACTAAGAATGCCGCAAATTTGAGAACAGCTTACAGGATTATATACCTTTTGAAGGGGCTTGAATCTATCTTTTTTTAGCTTCCCAATCTTTGGAGACTTTCTTCCGACAACTTCGTCGCCTTCCTCATTCTGGTCATATGTGTCATCAGGCTTGCTGTACATTCCTTGAAACCTTTAGGAATTTGTGAAGAAAGCATTTCCTCTTGATTTTTTGAGTACTTCATCATTAGGATTATACTCTCCAGGACCTGGCATTGTTGCTTCAGGAATGACTTTTTTTTCATAATTTTTTTCTGCTTTGTTTTGGCCGAAACTTTTTTTTTGTTGGAGCTGTTCTTTTCTTTTATCCTTAATCATTTCAATGAGAGGATATCCTTTTTATATATAGTTCGTTTTGTCTTTGAATCTCATTTCAGTTGATCCGAAAAACTGATACTTTTATTTCCTGTTGTCGATATTGAAAGCATTGTTCCTGGGCTAATATGATCCCGGGCCTAATAGCTATTGATTATTTGATGGTTATACTCCTTTCGAATGATAGAGGTGTTAGTGCTTTGGCTTTTTGTACGTCAATAGAGTTTTTGAAAAATGATGTTCAGGAGTTGAAGTGGATCCAAACATTTTTCCAGTTTCTTGATAGAGCTTCTTTTTTTGATCAGTATGGCAGTAAGATTCTGAAAAGCTATTTCGCATGAGAGTGTTCTATCTTTCGAGAGTGGCAAGATATTCTTTTCTGGATTCTTTTTCTTTTAAAATGACTTCTTCGTTCTTCTAAATAGTCTTGATTTTTCCATTGTTGATGGAATATCCATATCGATTTTCTTTATGAGGAATCGAGGGGCAAGTCTTGCCTTGGTCAGTAACTTTCTTCTATTTGTTCAGGCTATACCTGGTTTTCTCTTCCTTCCTGCCATCTTTGTTAAACAGGCTAAATCACCCAAGCATTACTTATAGGATGCAGGTCCGGGAACTTATTTGACGACTCTTTCAAAGCGATTGATACTTGATTTGAATATACCCATTTGCTATTTCTTTTTCTCTGCTTCCAATAAAAATTGGTTCACTCTTTCTTGGAGATATGACTTTTTGTTGTCGAAACAAGAAGGCAAGTTGTATGATCCTTGATAAGATGAGTCATACCAATGGGAGGATTGAGCTGGTCTTGTTTATTGAGGGCAAAACGATTCGCCCTAGCCAGAAAAGGGACATAGTTTTGAAGCCCTGATGGGGAGGTATAACTTTGAAGAAGGCGAGTCTGAACTTAAGCATTATTATGAACTTTCCAGTTGCTTGATGTTTATGAGCTTGCCATAGAATAACAATATCAAAGAAAATCAAATATGTTCTATCATTAAGAAATTATCTTCAAATATGGCCTGGGTTTTCTCTTTGACCGTCAACCTCATAATTTTATCGGGGAAATATACTACCAACCCATGTTTCTTTTCAATGATTAGGATATCTTGAGAATAATATTCATTCTATTTCAAAACTTGAGTCATCGAAGCATATTCTTGGATAATTTCAATAATCTCTGAAAAAAGCATCGGGTCACAATAGCAATTAACCCTTTTAAAATCTTTTTAATTATACAAGAATAATGGCGTAACAAAACGAGTCAATCAAAGCAAAGCTCATTAAGTTGCAAAATCTACTTGGAACTGAAACAAAAACAGAGCTCACTCTTAGCTACCTGCAATACCTATTAACATTTTTTCGGCAGGCAGATATGAGCAATGAGAAGGTCATGAAAAATTAGGTGTATGACTAATTGAGAGATACGGTCAGAAGCATCTTTTACTACCTAGATAAAGTCAAAATACCCGAGTCAGATCTTCTGAAGGACATCGAAAAAAACATAAAGTGGCTCCTCATATCAATATGCGATTTTTGTTCAGCTTTCTACTTTACGTATTATCCCCTGGGGTGTGGATAAATGATTAAAGAGTTTCTCTCCAGTGAATGCAGACTCTTTGTACCTGAATATGGGGCAGCTCCGACCTCTATGAACAATGCATAGGAACAAAATAATGAGCCCGAAAAACAATAATAGGAACAAAAATGGATTTGGACAAAAGCAAGCACTTTTAAAACCAAGTTTTTCTGCTCCTGTATCGAGGTCATAATGAATAATTTATCAAACATGCACGAAAAATTCAAAGATATGAAAGTGATGGTCATTGGACAATTCCTCAGGCTTCTATACTATATGGACGACTACGTAATACAAGACAAGCTTATTAGTATTTGTACGAACTACGTTGACATTCTTTAAGATATTGTTACAAACCCTTCAAAGGAAATCATGAAAGATGTCAACAAATAAAAGTTAGAGGAAGTCTCGTAGTAATTAACCAAAGTCTTACGTTATTATAAAGATGACTCTCTCAAGAAGCGAATACAACTTCTTGGACCAAGACTGGGCATGACTATGCTCAAAATGAATTCGATCGAGAAAAAAATTGTCGGTTGCAAAATTGTTGGCAAGTTTTCATACGAAATGTTGTACCGGTCCACAAGTTATCTCACAGAAACGTCTTATAGCTAATGGGTGGTCTCTTAGCATTTTTTTGATCTTGTTTTTGAAGATCATGGGCAAACTAGTCTTATCAAGGCAAGCTAAGACACTTTCAAACTGTTAGTCAAGAGAGGTCAGCTCAAAAAAGAGCAGTTTCAAAAATTTTTTGACATTTTAGAGAAAGCAGATTCAGAGTTGAGACGAGCTATGTTTCGATTGATAGATCCTTTTAGAGTTGACTATTATCAGATTGAAGCCATGCTCGAAATTTTCAAAAACATAAAAAATACCTAGTTCTATGACGACGAATTCTTTTACTTTGTGGAAGGAATTTCACGTTACTCAACCGAAACACAGATCACGAAATTGCTTGTCATAGTTGAAAATATTATTCAGGATCATTATAACAAATTTGAAAGCTACCTAGTCAAAAGAAGGTCCGTTGAGTGTTATGCCTATGTGTTTGACAGGCTTGTCACCTACAAAGATATCACCGAAAGAATAAATTCTTACAGCAAAGTTGCCGAGGACTTTATCAAGGACCCAAGTCTTAACAAATTAATTATGCTTCGTAACTTGTTCGAAAATCTCTCCGAACATAAAATGTAACGCAACTCTCAATAAATTTTATGTGATCGAATCATTATTGAGCTCAAGTTCATTGAGAATTCAATCAAGCATGCATCATAGATCACGTTGAGAGATGATCTGATTTCCACCATTAAGATACTTCTCAGAAAGTACGATTCCAGCTCCAACAAACAGCCCTTCTCCCAATAAACACTCCTTGAGTGCGTTAATTTTCCTGAAATATTTGAATAAGTTCTCAAACTTACGAATCAACACAAGACAGAATAGCTTGAGCACCTTTTTAACGAGATGTCTAACCTATCAGCTGTGAAAGATTTTTAGTTTTCTGTTATGAAATCTGTGTTTATCAGGCTCAACTCTAATTCTCTCAGAGCCATAAAAAAGGAATATGCTGATGCTATTATCTACTATGCTACTATTGCCAATCCTAATGAGTTCAAAGGTCTAGACACCCTTAAGTATCTGATTTTCAACTCAAAGAAAAGGCCTATCCGGCAAGGAGCGTGTCAGCTCCTTGTTTAAATATACACTAACTATGCTGAAGATTTCAGATAAGAAGGGTAAGTATATTTGATTGAATACATGAAATGTATCGTACAGCTAATTCAGCATAAACTAAAATAATTTCATGAAGATCAAACGGAGAAATACTAATTAACAGCCTTAGGAGCCTTGGAGTTGATGGAAGACTTCATGCTTAATACAGAGTACTTTGGCGTTGGATCTCTCAAAGCACATAATTCTTTGATACCCACCTCAACAGCAATTCTCAAGGTATACAATAACTGCACGATGGGAGATGATGTACTGAAAATATTTGAGAAGAAAATTCCGTCAAATAAGACTCTATTCGAAGTGATTGTCGATGTTTCAAAGCAATTCAAAATAGGACCTCTTGACATGTGTTTCTAGTATCCGAACAACATCATGATCAAATATAACGGGCTAACACTTGAAGAGTTGAAACTCAATAGGCAAGAGGTCAATGCTATTAAAGTTCCTCAAAGCAAAGTTAAAAAGTAGCCCCTTTTTATAGACAATAATCTATCTCCAAAAGCCCAAAAAGTATTCACTGATATGTTTTATCGATATGCTCCAGATGGAAAGATGACTTCAAAATAGTGTACTGACTACATTCAAGGGGTCACTCTGAGCTACTGCCCTCCTTACGACAGCAGAATTAATAGTCTTTATGCTGAGTATGATACTGACAAAGATGGAGTTTTGGTCCTTGAGGATTTTCTAAAATTTTATCAGGACTGCATGCTTGATCCTGAAAAGATAGAGACCGTTGAGAAAAATTTAGCCAATTTAAGATATAGAAGGGATTTAAAAAAGTACGATTAAGACATTTACTTTTTAAATGAAGAGCTTCTGTTTAGATATCATATTTGGTCCAATAAAAACATTTATGAACTTCTGTTTAAACTTTCATCTCATGATAACCTGCAGCTCTCGTCAATTGCTCAGCAACTACTCCTACGGCTGCCAACCTATCCCAAACTTATTGACTCACTAACTTAGTCTTTTCATTTCAAAGATAAAAATCCTTTTGAGGTCTAATATCTCCTGACAGCTTTACAAAGCCAGATTGCCAATGAAGATGATTTCTCTAAAAAGCTAATTGCTCAGAAAAATTATCTGGCAATTTTCGACTACATAAAAGAGCTCAACTAAAAAGAGGAGAAGTCTTTAAATGAAAAAAATTGCCAAATAATTTGCTTACATATTCTTCACTCTTTGCTATTCACTGGACCAGAGAGGAAATAAAAATCTTAGCTTAAATAATTTCCAGACCTTGCCTTCGAACTGCCTCCAACTGGAGTCTTCTTAAGAATAATCAAATAGAGTATAAAGGAAGGAGACCCTACCATACTGGAACCTGCATTTTCGATGCAGCTAACTCAAAAAGAGATGTCATTTGACTGGATCTAATAAGCTGCTTTTCATAAGGACAAGGATATTAGGAGTTCGGCATGTGGCTTCCTCTACATTTGGGTGTTAAAAAAAGGTGAGGATTTCGATATATTCAAAGTGCCGATCTGTAAAGAGAACAACGAAGAATGGTTCAACTTGATGACGATGGTAATTCATGCAGGAATCAAAATCAACCATAGCGAGATATTTTCAACAAAGATCAAGGAACTAAATAATCAGAAGGAATCTCTTGAAAGTCACAGGTTTAATCCTGTGATTCAAGGCAACCTTAAAATTATAAAAGAACTTCACCACAATTTGAACAATTAACAAAAAACACAGCTGTATGAAACTCTAAGCAATCTGCTCCCTTCTCTCATTTCCAACCAAAATAGATAGATTGTTTACGAACTAATTTCAAAAGATTTTCCAAACAAAATGTTGAACATTCTATCTGACCTGGTCAACATAAAGATAGGAAAATAAGCTCAACCTCGAAACAAATTTGTGGGAATCAGAAATCTTGGGTGTATCTGTTATATGAACTCTATCCTCCAGCAGTTTTTCATGATCAAACGATTCCTTTCACTTATCATGTCGTTGAAACCTAAATAATAGGAATCCTAACTTGATGGAATTAAACTTGTTGATGACTTCCTTTACCAGCTTCAAAAGATGTATATCCATCTCGAACACAGCCAGAAGCAGTACTATGATCCGACCACTTTTTGTTTGGCTGTCAAAGATTTTCAAGGAAAACCTATCAATACTCGCATTCAAGAAGATGCTCATGAGTTTTTGAATACAGCTTTTGACAAACTATAAAATTATTCCAAGAGTCAAGAGAGACTAAAGATCCTCGAAAGAATATTTGGAGGGAAAACTGTAACTGAGATTATCTGCCAAACATGTAAAAACAAAAACTAAGTTCTTGAACATTATTATCACTTGACAGTGGAAGTAAAAGGCATGAAAAGCCTCAAAGAAAGTTTTGAAAAGATGATCCAACCTGAAGAGATAAGTGACTATTTTTGTGTAAATTGTGACAAGAAAGTGTAAAAAATAACAAAGCAAGCTCTCATTAAGGAAGCGCCTGAAATTCTAGTGATCAACCTTCAAAGAATTGTCTTTGATTTAGAAACTTTCCTCAAAGTAAAAGTTCACACAAAACTGCAGTTTGATCAAACACTAGATCTACATAATTATTTTAGCTCCAGCAGTAAACCTGCTCCTTATCATCTCAAAGGAGTTGTAATTCACTCAGGAACTTCTGAAGGAGGGCACTACTACTCATTGATCAAGCAGTAAAATAGCTGGTACAAGTTTAATGATCAATCTGTCACTCTTTTCAATGAAAACGATATCGGAAGAGAGGCTTTTGGTGGCTAGGAGCGATATGAAACAATGGGAGATCTTAGTTCAAGCACTAATGCATATATTTTATTTTACGAAAGAGCAAAAAATACAGAATAAACTGAACCTGAGCAATTGAACACTGCTGTGAACGAGAAACTAATTGAATAGGTGCTTCTAGAAAATAAATCATTTGAAAAGCAAATGCAACTCTATCAACCTTCTTTCTTTATCTGTCTTAACAGCATGTTTGAAAAATGCATTGACTAAAATATAAAAGAAGAGTTATAAACAATTTTTGATATATACACCAAGGTTATTGAGCATCTTATTGTCAATTCTGATATCAAAATTCAGCTGATCAATCAAATCAAGGAGAACTATCTTAAGCTATGTGCTATTCTGCCTTCAAAAACAAAAACCTTGTTATCAATATTCGATAAAAATATTTTTGGCTAGGTGATTTGTACTCACAACGATGTCAACATTAGATAAATTTATCAAAAAATATTGAGCAAATCAATCCTGAGCCACCTGAGAGATAATAACGAAGAAATAAGTGAAAACGTGGGAACCATCCTAAACTATCTCTTTGATTTGCTCGATAATGATCTGGTCCTGAAAAACATCTATAAATCTTATCAGTACTTCGACCTTTGGAAATAGTTAATTGAGGAACCTCTCATTAAACATCAAATGCTGAAAAAATAGTGCTTAGGAAAATTTATAGATTTACTAATGGGATCCGAAAGCACAAACTCTACAAAGGAAAAGAAAAGAGCTGATTTCAGCATACCAGAAGCTATGCCGTTGATACCAGTAATCACAGGACTTTTGGAATATAAATTGAATTTCAATGGAGTCAGGCCTAATGCTAAAGAAGGTGGTACTTTTTTCTAACTATCTGAACTTGAATGTAAAATTTTGAATCAGCAGAATTTTTATATCAAAATGATGAAAAGCAAATTGGACATGAGACTTCTCTACCCAATTATTAGTTTACTTTCTTTCAAGGATGAAAAATACTCCAAATTTATCGCTGAACTTCTTCTCAAAGCATTAAATAGCACCGATGAGATAGAGGATAAAAGCTTAGTCCTAAACGTAATTATAATGTTATTTAGAACTTGAAGGCATTTTTGTTGACTGAAGATTAGATGAGCCTTGAACGTCTCAAGTGGTGCCTTGGTATTCCTCAGTTGGATAGCATATCTTTTGGTGACCCATAGTTCGGGATGATGGTCAGTTCCTAATCCAAAGTGTATAGCTATGTGAGCAGCCTTCTCTTTGCCAAGGAGGATAAATACACACCTTTTCTCTATAGTCTTTTTGACAAGCGAAAATATTATAATTCATTCTCAGCATTTGGAGTCTCAATGCTATTGGAACTTATCCATGAATCAACCCTTGCTAGATAGTACATTCTCAGTTTGCCAGCTCCAACCTATATCCATAAATGCTATATCGATTGGATTTAAACTTATGCAAAAAAAGTAAGGGTGGAGTAGCACTATGGCCTACCGATCGACAAAAATATCCTGGCAGACAAGCTTAGCAATCTTCTGGAATAATACCATAATAAAGTTGATCAAACTCAGATATATTCGGACCTCCCTGTTAATAAAAAGATCATCGGTAAAAATGCTGAAGTTTTGTTAAAAGAATCCATCTCAACTGATGCTTATCGAATTGAAATGTGGGCTCATGTAACCTTTGTGCTTCCAAACAGACCATACAGCGAGGGAAATCTTTCTCTACCTGACGAAGAGTTTTCTTTTGCCAGTACCGTTGATTCAATCAATGCAAAATGCTTCCTCAAATCAAATGATCTCACGATTTAAACTGATTTGAAAAACTCAGGTGTGGAAAGGGAAACTACCGTTATGAGTTTCAATATCAAAAATAGCAACAATCTGATACTGAATTTTAAAAAGGAACCTTTTAAACACAGGATATACATCAAAAGTGGTTAAAATATAGTAAACTGTCCATATGTGGAAGGGAGCCTTAGCTAACTTCTATAAATATAGGTCGCACCTGAAGAGAAATAGCCTGAGATATAGAAGGATACATTCGTAGCAGACCTATCAATGACTAGCGCAGCTTCAGCTAAGCCAGCGGAATTCGACTATAGCTATATGGAGATCAACTGCAAAGAATGCACTTTTTTGAACGTGGGCAGATAGTCATGCTAGATGTGTGGAAATGACTTGTATAAGTGATTGTGTAAGTGATTGATAAGTGATATGTATGATTCAATTGAGCATTAAATCAAATAGTGTTCTTTTTGGGAGGGAAGTACAGTTTTGGTACAATGTGCATCGCCATCAGCTCTTGAAGCAGCTGCTTAGCCGCGTAGGGAATGTTCACTTGATAAATCTTTGTTGTCTGAATAACAATATGTATACCTTTCCGCAGTAGGTGCAGTTGTAAGCATTTTTAGTCAGGTTAGCCACTGCCATCAAGCCACATCGAGCACATACATGAATTCTGAACTGATCAGAAACCAAAAACAATCTCTCCCTCAAGAAATTGCTTATTCCATGGGATATGATACAATCTCTCTCCATCTCTCCGAAACGGAGTCCTCCAGCTCTGCTACGTCCATGAGTAGGCTGACGAGTGATAGCGACCACTGGACCTCTCTGTCTCGCATACATTTTATCATCCACCAAATGTCTGAGTCTTTGATAATAAATGGGCCCGATGAACAGGAGATTTTCAAGACGCTTTCCAGAGTATGGGTTGAACATGAGCTCATTACCATGTTTTTGGAAGCCAGCTGCATGAAGTTCTTCAGCTTTAGCTTGCATATTGAATTATCTGAAAGGTGTGGCGTCTTCTGAGAACCTACCTTTGACTGCTGTGACCTTTCCAATGAGACATTCGATACAATGTCCAACGGTCATTCTTGAAGGGATGCAGTGAGGATTGACGATCATATCAGGGATGACACCATCAAGAGAGAAGGGCAAATCTTATTGACGATATGTCATGCCACAAGTTCCTTTCTGACCATGACGAGAGGCGAACTTATCTCCAATTTGAGGGATTCTCACACTTCTAATTCTTACTTTTGCAAATTTGTTCCCATTAGAATTGGCTGAGACAATAACCAAGTCAACTACTCCTCTTTCAGCTCTTCTTGATCTGAGAGAAGCATCTTTGAACTTTTTCTTTACTTCCATTGTGTGCATCCTTGAGTTGTCAGAAGGAGTCAATATTTTTCCAATGAGAATTTATTCATCTTCAATCGTTTGTCCGGGTGGAATGATGCCATCAGTATCAAGTTTGTAGGTGTCTTCCTCAAATATATCAACTTCTTTGCTTTCAGGTTTACAAATTTTTGTCTTGGTTGCATTACTCTGAGTAACATTTTCTTCAGCTTTATATGTTCGATAGAAGGCTGATCGATAGAAACCTCTTTCGATAGCAGACTGGTTCAAAATAATACTGTCTTCTTGATTGTATCCAGTAAAACAGGCCATAGCCACAACAGGATTGGCACCAATGGGCATTTGATATACCGAAATGTATTTAGTTGACTTTGTCGTCACCAGAGGTCTTTGAGGATAATACAGCAGATGGTTGAGAGTTTCCATTCTTATCTGAGTGTTTAAAGCGTTGATACCCATGGCTTGTTTAGACATGGCACTTTGAAGCGTGTTCTTTGTGGCTTGGTTATGATTAGGGAAAGGAATGACAGATGCGCAGACCCCGAAAAGCATTGAAGGATGGATCTCACAATGAGTATACTGAAGATGACTCGATTTCAAGTATGTGATATCCATAGCGATAAGTGCTGATTATTCTTCCTCGACGTCAAGATACTCGATATATCCATGTTCCTTCAAGTTTTCAAATGAAAGACTAGGATTTTCAATATCTTCTGCTGGAATCACCAATCTATTGTTTTCAACTGTGAACAAAGGCCGCATGCAACGGCCTGAATCAGTGTAGATCTTGATTTCATTCTGAACAATGTCCCTCACAATTGACACATCATCAGGGATGTCACCTTTTCTTCTTGAACTTTTCAAGACTGTCACAATACTAGGACCATTGTCAGTGAAAGCAACCCAGTTACCATTTATCATGATCTTTGTCTTATCATGGAAGTCATCGTGAATAGTGTATTGATCAAGAATCTAGCACTTCAAACTTTTCAAAATCTGAATCAACTAGTCAAGAGTTTTGTCGCTCACACCAAGAGTCACTTTTGCCATCATTGAAAAATTCTTGACAATACCAATCTTCTGGCCTTCCGGAGTCTCAGAAGGACAAATAAGCCCAAAGTGAGTGTTATGAAGCAACCTAGGTTTAGCTGACTTTGAGCTAGTTTGGATAGGAGCCACTACTCTCCTCAAATGAGATAATGTGGCAAAAAAGCTAGTGTCTCTTTTGAGCACTTGAGCCACTCCTGATCTGATAACCTATCCTGTCATGGATTTACCCCAATTTCCAGTAGCTAAAGAGTTCCTGAGAGTGTTAGTGACTGCTCTAGGGTCAAAAATCAGTTCAACATTTTTATCAAGGTCATACTTCAGCTGATTTATTCTTCTTCTGATGATTTTTTTACCATTCTCAACAAAACTATTTTTGAACTGATCCTTGAATAAGTTTATCAACAGCACGCCAGTCATATCGAGTCTTTTCTTTCCATAGTGATCTCGATCGTCCTAGTCAGATTTACCCAAAAATGCATATAGCAACCTTCTGGCCATATAGCCAATGAAATATGCTTTTCTTTCAAAGTTCTAGCCTATGTGAGGCACAACTTTCTCTGTCAGAATATTCTTAGCGAACTAGATCAAGGTACCAGATTCATTTTCAGTTCCTTTGAGCTTTTCAATATACTTACCAATCAAGATTTGACAATCTTATTTCTCAGTTAGTTTTACCTGCTCGATTGAGTATCTTACAATTTCCATCATCCCCTTCAACTATTATAGATCTTATCCCTCAAGCTAGCTAATATTTTTTTCACAGACACAGTTGAAAATTTTGAGATCAGTTTGAATACCCAAAGCTCTCATGAGGACAACAAATGGAATATCTTTGTTGACGTTTTTGATTTTGCACATAATGCGAGGCTTTCCTTTGTCAATTTTGATTAACAGCTTAAAGACAGCAGGAAGAGCTCCTATTCCTTTTGGGAGGGATCTGATTTCTGTGACCCATGGCTCACTCTACATTTTACTTTTGAAGGTATATACAAAGTTGTATGCCATTCTTTATTGACCAACCACCACCTTTTATGACCCTCTGACAATGAAATAGCCTCCTTGGTCCAATTAACACTCGCCCATTTCAATTCTTTCTTCCTTGTCAGCTTCTGTGAGTCGACACCAGGCTGATCTTACCATCACAGGTATGTCAGCGAGTTGAATCTTTTGTATTTATTTTCTATCTTTGAGTGTATCTTCTCCCTACTGATTATTGACAAAGTAGCGAGAGTAATGTAGGTCGATTTTTACCAAACTTTAGTAGTTGAGATCTCGGAGCCTACACATCATCGGGTTGACTTTAATGATCTTGTTATCGTTTTCCAGGTGATTTGTGGTTGTTTTATAGAGCTCTTAGGAGAATTTGAACTCCCATCTTTCCTAGTCATGAAATGCTTCACCGACTCTGAACTGTGGTTAGCAGCGGATGGTAAAGTTTCCGTACTCTTTGATGACCTGCTCAATGTCGGTAGTGAATTTATTGTAGGAGTCAAGCTGTTGCTTAACGAGACCGTTTTGTTTGAAGTATTTATCGAGCACGTCCCACAAGTGGTGCTCCTTGACTTCACCACTCATCACTAAAAATCTATATATTATTTGAATCAATTGACACAATCTTTACCCACTTCAAATCACACAACCTTGATTTCTATAAACTTGGCAGCATTTCAACTTTCCATATGAATAATCCCAAAATTATATCCTGTTCTTGAGATTTGAAGTAAACTTGTCAAAAGAGTCATTGACTCAATAACTTTGAAGTTAAACAAATTTCAATTATTTTTGTTTTCATTGATATTTAGAGTGTGAAAGGTGAATGGGGATCGCCTTTTGTTTTGGTAATGTATTCTATTTCTATTTAAATATAATGAGCAAAGAAATAGAGAACCACATCACTGAGGCCTTTGAAATCAAGTAGTTCCTAGGAAGCGGAGCATATGGGCATGTCTGGAAGGTCATTCACAAAGAATCTGGGCGATAGTATGCTCTCAAAAAGATATTTGATGCATTTCAGAACGATGTAGATGCTCAAAGGACTTACCGATAGGTCAGTATTCTTCATCAACTAGATCACTAAAATATCGTAAAGATGGAATGGGTGATCAAAGCTCATAATGGAAGAGATTTGTACCTTGTTTTTGAGATCATGGAAAGCGACCTTCACTATGTCATTGGGTAGTTCTGGCTCTATTCAGCTAGGGTATTCTCACCTCAGCACATATTCGTTTCGTTACTTACCAAATCTGCAAGGTTCTCAAGTATATTCACTCCGCCCAGCTCATTCATCGAGATCTCAAATCCAGTAACATTCTCATTAACTCCATGTGCGAAAGTAATCTTTTGTTGACTCAGTTAAATTATGTGACTTTGGACTTGTACGCAGCTTGACCTATGAGGAGGAATCTCAGCTTATGTTATCAGAAGATGTAGCTACCCGATGGTATCGTTCTCCTGAAATGCTGCTTGGATGTAAATAATATGGTTGTCCAACAGACATGTGGAGTCTTGGGTGCATTCTGGCTGAAATGGTAATGGGGCAGCCTCTTTTTCCAGGTATAAAATGCATAACAAAGGTAGTTCGAGCTTAGAACAACTATAAAAAATACTTTAATTTACGGGAATTCCAAGCAGCGAGGTGCTAAAAAAATTAAATAACGAACTGGGTGCTGCATTTGTTAATGAGCTAAACATCAGAAAGCGACCTTTTAAGAATTATTTTCCTTAAATTGATTCTTAGTTAAAAGAGCTCATTCTAAAGATGCTGGACTTCGATCCTACGACAAGACTTACTGCTGAGTAAGCCCTTTAGCTCCCTTGCTTACAGTAATTTAGAAAAAGTAAATAAAGAAAATGTCAAAAATTCATTGTGATTGAGCTGGATGACAACAAAAGATTGGATGTTGATTAGTATAGAAAAATCATTTTCAAGGATATCGAAAGGAGATACCCGAGTTTTAATAAAATCACTCCCATGCCAAGGATACATCGATCTTTCCATTCTTTAGTTGCCAAAACACCTATACACCCTCTTGCAAAACAATCCTCTAACTCTTTGATCAAATTGCAAAACTCAACCAGTCTGTTTCACAAAAGTTACCTTGCTACCACAGTGACAGAAACTGGCTCTGTTCACATTTATAAAAAATAGCCTCGATCTTTAGTTTCGATACACAAGGGTAGCAAGGAGAATATTTTTCGGAACGTGAAAGAAACAATAAAAGAAGAACCTTAAACATTAGCGACCAAAATTTTTAAAAGAAAGGCCAGAAGAAATTTGTGGAAGAAAGGATAAATGTGAGATCATTTAATAAAATCATATGTATATTTTTCATTCTCTTCATGATGTGCTTCTTCATAGAAAATGCTTTATACTTTATTTTTTTATTTGCCACTAAACAAATGATAGGATTATATAAATATACAAACAGTCATTGTTATCAAAGCAGTCACTCCTTCTTTGGATTTTCTTCGATTTTAGCCTTAGAAGAAGCATTCCTCGCCAGATAAACTCTCTATTACTTTGTTAGGCTGCTTCTTTTCTTTTATCTGCTGCTCTAATTCTTCATCATTCTGCTAAACTGGGATCTGTATATTTACTCAG
>Ga0100378_1003650_pt1 | contig 14683 bp, 10 predicted proteins | sample CryGeymeta201502_FD_81535 | JGI IMG/M metagenome (GOLD analysis project Ga0100378, IMG submission 81535) | Groundwater microbial communities from Crystal Geyser aquifers in Utah, USA - Crystal Geyser metaG 2015-02 | ecosystem: Environmental > Aquatic > Deep subsurface > Groundwater | place: USA...
ATATTTAACGGCTGAAATACTTAGAGAAATGTAATGAAAATATTCTCGAGTTTCCATTATCCAAAACTCGAGACAGAAAAATCTCGGAAATGGTGGTAATAGAGGTCTTCATCTACTACTAGCTAGCTAGTAGTAGTAGACCCTGCTAGTAGTAGTCTACTACTACTAGAGTAGTAGTAGTAGAGTAAGGACTTCTTTCAACAAACACAACATCGCATCACAATTGCAACACATTATTTCTTTCTTCAGTTTTGCGTTAACAACTCGTATTATATTTCTAGCAAACAACCATGATGCAATCAGCCCTCACCCGTTTTATCCGTTCCTTCACGGCAGCAAGCAGGATTTCTCGTCGTGTTCCAACACTCAACGCAGCAGCCACTAGATCTGTCTCTCATTTTTTGGTAACATCCGCAACACGATCCAATCCCATTCATGCAGTCTCTTCTTCGTCTTCGCTCTTCCTTCGCTTACCGTCTCAGCAACAGCACCGACAACAATTGCGTTCGATCTTTATCCAGTCCGAAGATACACCGAATCCAGAGTCGGTTAAATTTGTGCCGACTGGAATTGTTGTGCTGCAAGAAGGAGACACGAACGGATTTTATGTCACCAACGCCGATCCCGTCACTACAATAGCATTATCGCCTCTGGCCAAGGAACTTTTCAAGATAAACGGAGTCAAGGGTGTGTATTTGGGATTTGATTTTGTTACTGTTACAAAGTCGGTAGAAACTCCCTGGAAGATGTTGCGTCCGCAAATTCTTGACGTTCTGATGAATTTCTTCGACGGTGATACACCCGCATTGCTAGATCAACCCGAAATTATTGATACCACCATCCTGGACGACGACGATGAAGTCGTCGCTATGATCAAAGAACTCATTGAGAGTCGGATCCGGCCTGCTGTTCAGGAAGATGGCGGTGATATTCGCTACGTCAGTTTCGAAGAAGATACGGGCTTGGTCACGGTCGAATTGGCGGGGTCCTGTGTTGGATGCCCCTCCTCCAGTGTTACCTTGAAGCAAGGCGTCGAAAATATGTTGCAACATTACATTCCGGAAGTCACGGCTGTTGTAGCATTGGAAGAAGAGCCTGAAGAGGGTGACGGAGGAGAAGGTTATAAGGATGTCAAGGTGCAAAAGTCGTACGAAGAACGATTGCAAGCAGCTGGCATTCCCTTCAGTGATTAGACTTTTTATGATATTTCTACGTATTGGTACAATTTTGTACGAAAGTAGAAAGTTGATTATTTTATAAGGGTGTAATAAGGAATGAAAGATGCTGTATCATAAATTGTTGCTAGTAGCGGCGAGAACTTGCACCCGTTAGAGTACGTATTGAATATAAATGGAAAAAACTAGCCAATAGACAGCGAATGCCTCAATTCAAAAGAAACGACACAGTAGCGTACCAATCTGCTGATGAGATGTGCGGGGAGAAACACCACAGTGCTCAATCTCTTTCGCGCACTGCTGGTGTCTTGTCATCTTTTGGGAGCTCCGAGATGGCAAACAAGAAAGGAAAAGCGACATCCGTTCGAGACTTCAGCATCTACTGACCACTCGCAGAAATGAGACAGGTGATCGTTGCTTAGGAAGTCATGCTTTAAGTAAATTCGTCTCTTCCAATCTTTAAATGTTTAGTTAGCCCGCACTCATCCCCTTCCCTGCCAATACCTGGTCAAGTATTACATGGCAACTTTGGAACCTAAAAGATTTTCGTTCATGACGAAAGACTACTAGTAGTAGTAGGCGAAAAAAAATTATAACTTTGTGCAAAGTGCGCCAAGAAAGCACTTCGAATATTAAAAATGCAAAAATGCTGCATTCTAATCGTGTCATGTTCGATGCGACAGGATCACTCTTGCTTTCTGAAAATGCATCGCAACCGCACCAACAGGCGGCCTGGGAAAATTAGCGCTGAAAGGCTTGAGAGAGACCGGCGGAAGAAGAATGTAGAAAAACCATTGTTGTCGGAATCTCTGTTTACCACCTTGAATAGTATAGAGTTTGGAGAACGGAAGGCACAGCACATATTTGGTTTCCGGATTTCCAAATGCTAAGTCTGGTGGACATGGTCAAGCAGGACGCTTGATTTCCAAACGGAGGCTTGGCCGAGAATTCAAGTTTGTGATACAGTATGTCAATTTCCAGTTGGTGAAAATGCAAGCAAATGCCCAGCAAACTACCTTACCCACTATCATATTTTGAGAAAACTTCGCCTCGACCAATGCGAATTCTGGCATACTAAAAGTGGCAGCTTTGACAGAGGCTATGGCTAGGAACAAGGGATTCGAGCAGCTTATAATATTCGGAGACGATGCCTTTGAGAACTGCCAAGCCAAAAATTGCTGAATTACCAGGAACAAGTCCAGAGCAACATTGACGTTGATTTCGTGAAGCTCAATTTTTAAGAAGACCCCAGCTAGCTTTGCAAGGGAAAAAGAGATTGATCATAGTCTAAAAGTGAAGAAGGCCTATCGTCGTCAACTTTTGCAAAGTGGAATTCCTGTTTTCTAGCGGCCCAGCCTGTTGGAACGAAACAAGTAGGATGCCAACGTCTTATACTTCATGCTGGCTGATTTCTCTGTGAGAAAATTTAGAAGCAGTCAATAGCAGACAAAGAAGAAAGAAACTGGAAAGAAAATTATTGTTTACTTCAATTAGGTTTTGAGAGCCACCACATAATGATAAAAGAGCTCGGCCCAGTGATCAATTGGCCCAGGCTCACAGTAGTGGAGACAGTCCTCCTGCCCCTTAAAGCCTTCCACTCGGTGTCCATCAGGCCGTTGCAGAGTGGACTCTTCGACCCGCAGGAATGTCATTTGTGGAAGCTTGGCTCGCAAGCGCGGCCTGACGATGTGTTCATCTTGCATCAGGATTTCTTCCGTGTGATAGAGGTGGTGAATGACAGAGGTTGGATTGATTGCACCATTTCTGCCCCTTGTACTGTCTGTTTGATTTCGTGTCATTCCCAGGGGCTCAGTTGCCATTGAACAGCTGGCGTGGGCGACGTTGGTGGACCTCCAGAAAAGCCGTTCTGGCTGCTTGTGAGGAGGGCGCCAGTGCGCCTCCAATACTGATACGAGATCATCAGTAGCCCTCTCCATATCGGACCAAGTTTGGTAGTGAACACCCCAATTCAGGATAAGGTAATCGGATTCTTGAATGAGCTCCGTGAGAGCAGCCCTGTCTTTCTGACCGCCTTGGTACTTGTCCCAACGCTGGTAAATCAAAGTCACATCGTCACTAGTAGCAGAATTGTTATTTTCGGTACCTATAACATCGCTGTCGTGGCTGGAGCAGAGAGGTATCCGAAGTTTAACCCAATGGCCAGGAATATCATCACCCCAATTGGTAGGGATGACGAATTTTGTGTGTTCTTCCACTGACCCTCTAGAAAATCCCATGAGGCTGTGAACAAATTGTTGACTCAGACTGTCTCCTGACACTCCAATGGTTTTCCCTGCTAGCTGTTGGCAAAAGCGGCTCTTGTCCCACGTCCGCCCATGTTGCAACGCCATTTCGCAATTGCTATTGGGATGCCATTTGTATCTCAAGAAGTCAGGGAGTAGTTCTTTGTTTTCGCCGCTCTCTTGGTATTTCTGTTGTAGCTGGGTGCACCGGGGTCCCCAGACAGGATCTGGGTCACTCCAATATGGATAACCTACATTGTTGGAAGAAGTCGATGAATCATCGTCATAGTAGACCCATCGGCCATTGCTGTATTCATCGGCTGTTTGACACCAGTGTGGTTCGGCCAATGGACTATCTGTTTCAATTCTTTCTTTATCAAACAGCTGTGGCTCGAGGTTGAAATTCCGTTCGACTTCTACAAACAAGAGTGCAGCTGTCGTTAGCAAGAGCAGCGCACAAAACACGCTCTTGTTGGTTCTGCCGGGCGATGAGCTGGAATTGTCATCCTTATTCATCATTATTGGGGTGTTTAAGCTTGTATCGAGTTACCGTAGAAGATATTTGTATCCCTTTTCTAATAGAGAAATGAAATTGAAAGATGGAAATGATGTTGTGATCAACAACGATCAACGATTATGAACGATTGACGAATCCGAATCAACCATGACTGTGTGGATTTTTATTCGCGGTTTGATCGTTGCAGTCGTGCTTTCGCGTACCAGCGAGTACTGGTACCACTAGCAACTACTCGGAGTAAATTTCAGGCCTATTCGCTTTTGCACGAGAACGTTCGCAAAGCAAAGATTCCTCGGCGATTGGGTATTCCTCTCTTAAAAGCTCCGTACCCTACCACCACTTTTAGCAACCACCAACAAGCTACTACTACTTACCTCAGGGAGTAATTGGAAGAAAGACTTAACCATGAAAAAAAAGGGCATTACTTGCGTACCTGTAAATAATCGACAGCGACGAGAAGATGAAGAAAATAAAACATGATGTGTTCCATAATTTTAACAGAAAGTTGTGATCCCCATAATTAGATATTCGAATTGTTTTGCAGACACATCCAAATGTAGTTAGCTAGTGTAATAGTAGAGAAGTGGGGTATACTTTTAAAGTGGCAAGAGCTGACCGATCTTGTTCTCCGTTAAAAACCAATTCGATGCCCATTCTGGATCGCACACGTGACGAACAGTCTTTTCCCAGAGGATCCGATTCCCCAGGACGACGCAAATGCCGTAGCAGACTAAGTGAACGGCAATTACGGCGGGCAGTGGTGGAAGCCGTGAAAAGCAGTACTGGACAAGGGATAACCAAGTAACGGTGATACCAGTGTAAGGCAAATTGCCCCAGGCGATGAAGTTGGCAAAGGGCCAGTGCACCTCATAGATCGCCAGGGTCGAGTTGGAGTGCCCAAAAGGTAAGATAGGGAACGGAATGGTCTTGACAACCAAAATGATCGCAGCCACAGCCGTGCCTGCCCCTATGTACTGGAGCCCAAAAATCAAATGAGGCAGCCAGTAGTAATTGTCTATACTGTATATCCATGCGAGATGGTCCCTAGGGATGACCTGGCAAATCCAGAGAGTTAAGATAATGCCACAGCATCCAATAGTGCGTCCTGCGCGGTCCAACTCATTGAGTGATACCTGGTATGATAAGCCGTCCGCCTTTCTCCGGCAGATGAAGAACCGCCGAAACCATATAATCAGGCGGTGCCAGACTGTCTCATCGCAATATAGTCCGCCAACGTAATACGGGAAAAAGTAAAAAAGTCGCATGCGCATCTCCTGGGGTCCTCCTCGATTGGTGTGCACCGACACCAATGATAAGACCATGGAAATTAGGAGCGGAAGCCACCTCTTGTCTTGTCGTATACGTGACAAAAAAACAGTAGTCCAGATTCTCCACATTAAAAGAGAGAACAGATACCATGTTCCCAAGTAATCCCAAAGATCCAGCTTTGCGTGTAGTGTTACATCCAGCTGGCTCTCGTACAGGCTTTTTGCGAGGCAGCTGATGACCCAAGCAAGCACCTGCCAAAGCAAAGGGCCCACCAAGAGAGTAGAAATCGTTTTTTTCCAGCGTAGTTGATCTTTCTGTTGATCTCGTCGAATTTCTTGAAGAAGCCTTTCCGAGTCACTCTCACCCTGGTCAAGACAACTGTCCCTTAATAGATGCTGCTTTGCAAGAAAGTTTTTACTGAAATATCCGCTTAGGAAGCAAAAGCCAGGTACGGCGACTTTTTCAGTCCTCAGCCAATATCGGATCACCATATCTGAAACGAACGGCGTCCAGCCTGGATGGTGGTGCAATTGGTGATGTTCTGCCCGCTCCCACCATGGCGACGCACCTGTCGTTGTGGCTGTGTTGTTCATGGCTTCAGCACCTTCACCCGAGGAAGATCCCCACAATAGTGTTGCTTCTAAGATATATAGAGAAGCACCATGCCAGAGCACTACCAGCATCATGAATACTACCTGTACGTTGGGTGAACGGGCGAATGAATGAATGAATGTGAGGTATTAAAGATCAGTACGTGACTCGTCTTTTGTTTGCCCATTTCTTTTTACCTTGCAGTTGTCGTAACCACAGTGTCGAGTTGTGCTTGTGTTCGGTTTGTCCGGCTTATTGCTGATGGTGTCGTTACTGCTCGTCATTGTCTCGGTTGGGGAACTGCCAGTGATTAGAGTTGTCGAGAGTGAGCGAATCATGTGGATAGCTGAATACTGAATATGCTGTTGAATCTTTATGTTCAGCCAGCAGATGCAGCTGTTCGGTTTAATTGTGTTGATGAGGGGAAAACTTCGGAATCCTCTTTCGGCGAATCAATGTTTGTACGTACAGTACTCTGGTATGGTACGCACCTGGTAGTCGAATAATCGAGTACTACTGTACGTAGTACTGTACAAAAGATAATTATTTTCGCGTCCTGCAAGAGTATTGCAAGAACAGACAGTCCAGTTCATTATTATTTATTGAAATGACTGTATTTAAATCGATCGTGTAAAAAATAATGCAATAATGAAAGCGAACACTATTATTCAGGAACACCAGATCTTCGATCTCACACGATTATTTGGATTGCCTCGGTATTTCTATTTCACCGGTCAAACGATTTCCTCTATCGTACCAAATTGATAAAAAGAGAATTTTTTGAGTTCCAATGCTCACAATATCATCAATTCCAAACCTGAAAAGTAACAAAAGCCAAAATATGTTGACTGCCTTGAGTAACCGCTTTTCGAAATCCTCTAACTTTAACGGTTTGAAGAAAAGCTTTTCGACCTCGACTCTTGATACTGGTAATCTCACGTCGTCGTCGTCGTCGTCGTCGCTTGGCAACAGTCTCGACGCGACGCTTCCAACGTCGCCCAGCAGTAGCAGCAGCTTGAGCATAGTCTCTTTGGAAGAGGGTAACCTCCTCCTACTTCAGGAGCCTTTGGTCGCCCCTTCTTCTACCACTAAGCAGCAGTCAACGGTATCGTGGCTTGACTTTTTGCTTGATCCGAGTATCAGTCGCGGCCGCCACTCAATCCCACTGCAAAGTCAGGCCCGACCCTATTTGAAATATTTGATCGTTGCCCCTCTTTTGTCGTTGGCATCCATGACATTCTTTTCCCTGTATTGGGTCCCTCTACTCCTTAACAATGGCGCCTTTGACTACTTGGAGGACCAGTTTGACGCGCTTCTCAAGAACAACACATTGACATGGGTGTTGCTAGGCCTTCCAATTGCAGCGAGTATCGTTGCAGACCTAGCAAACGAGGGTACTGCGTGCCTTCTGCTTTTGCGAGGTCGTCGTCGCCGTCAGCTGCCTTCCAACGTACCCAGATTGACGCATGCCGTCATTATTTGTAATTACAAGGAGCCGCTCGAAGTTTTGCGTGCCACCATTGCATCTTTGGCCCACAATACGCTAGCTGAAAACACCATGGTGGTGCTAGCTTGCGAAGAGAGAGATCCCACAGCTGCCGAAACATACCGTGCATTAGAGCTTGAGTTTTCAACAAAATTCAAAGCCTTTTTTTGCACTTCGCACAAGTTGATGGAGGGTGAAGTCATTGGAAAAAGCAGCAACGAGAACTATGCCTGTCAGGAACTCTATAAAGTTGCTTGTCAGGAGTATGGGCTTGACCCCTTCCAGGTCATGGTGACGACGTGCGACGCAGACAGTCTGTTCGACACTGTCTACCTCGAGCAACTCGAGGCAGAATTCTGTCGAATGCCCGATGGCCGCCGTTTTCTCTACAATGCTCCTATCAATACGTACCGAAACCTACCCGAATGCAACTGGCTCGTCCGAGCCTTCGAGGTGCAACGATGCCATTACGAATCCTTTGCAGCAACGAGTTTCCGCCCAACCCAGTCCAACTATTGCCTCACCTTGGGTATGGCACATGAGATCAACTACTGGGACCCCTCGAACACATCGGAGGACTTTCACACAACTCTTAAGATCATGGCCACTACCGGCAAGGGTGACGCCGCCGTTGTCAAGGTTTGGTCGCTTATTCTCAATGATTCAGTGACGAGTTTTCACGACCGATGGATTCAAGCCAAGCGGCACATGTGGGGGATAGAAGAAGTGGCTTTTGTCGCGTCCTTGTTTCCCGTGGTACGCTTACCGATCTGGACTGCCATGATGGGCCGCGTGGTTGGTCAGATGTTTATTGGTGTATGCACTCCTGCTTTCATCTACCTGGCGTTTGCTCCCGTATGGAGGGTCTTTTTCAGTCTGCGGGTGGAAACCCAGTGCTGGATGGTGGGTCTTATCGCAGCAAAAATCATATACCAATGGATCAAAACGATTCTGAGAGAAATGTTTTTGTATCGCTTTATTTTGAACGACCGTGAGTTGATGATGGAGCGTTCCTGGGGAGAATGGCTTCAACTGATCCTAAGCTTTCCTCTGACCAGCAAAATAGGAAGTATAATCTTTTCAACCCTTGCCACTTGGCGGATGTTAATCCATGCGGTCTTTCATGAAACTCTCGCTTATGTGACAGCACCTAAGGCTCTGAGCGGAAGTGGTGGAATTCCATCCATCATCCATCATCAACGGGACCAGCAGCAGCCTAAAAAGGGTAAATAAATTTTTGTGAAACAATAAAAATAGATTTCGTTTACATTACTTAATTTTGTAGACTTCATCCATCAGATTGCTTTGTGCGTTTTCCTACTGTCAGTAAAGAAATAAATGTTCCAATGTGAGGCTCATTTGGAACAATCGTGTAAATAGTACCGTAGGCGGAAGACGGAACTCATTGATCTGTTTTTTCATCCACTGGATATATGTCTTCGCCTGCGACGAGTGAGGGGTTTGGAGCTACTCTACATGGGGTTTCTGTCTCAGAATCTGAAAAAGGAACTGCATTTTCTCTCATCTTGACATTGATGGGAGGCCAGTAGATGCTCCAAGGAACCACGCAGACGACAGAAATCGAGTCGTTTTTTAAAGATTTTCATAGACTGTGTAGCGCACTTAAAATCGTTTGGTTGCTCTAACATACTTTTGTTCGAAAAGAACTCTATTTTGGAGTTCATCTTGAGCAGGAAGATAATTGCACTTAACTAGGGCCGGAAAGTATTGAAATCTCTGACCTCGTTGACAATTTCCATGGCTTTTTTCAGCAAGTCCGACATCTCCTCGCAAGTCTGTCGACGCTGGGCAATGTCGTCTGCTTCTTTCATCAAGTTTCCAACTTCAGCTTCTCTGTAGAGTTCACCTACGAGTTCGTTCTGCATACCATCCGTCACATGGTTTACCAAGTAGTACATGATTGTTTTGGGCACCAGATCAATAAAGTTCTTGCGCACAATCTTGAAATACGATTCAATCAGGCTCTTGATCACTTCCATTTCCACTTGGTCGCGCTCGGTTGGTGGCTGGTCGGCCTGCTTCATGGTATCCGGTACTGTGGGCAAGTGTACGATAGAGGGTGGTCCTCCAGTGCCACTGCTTCTTCGCGATTTAACAGCGGGCTTACCGCGGAAGATAAAGTCCATGACTGTACCAGTAGCAGTTTCTGATACGTTGTCGCCGTCAAACTCTTCTGTACCGTTTCCGTAGTTACTGCTAGCCGAAAGCGGTGTCTGAGCAACACTTCCAGTGGCGTCTCTGCTTCCCCGAGGAATAGAACTTTGTTGTCGTTCGTCGTTTTCTTTACCAACCTTCTCCATTAGCTGCGCTACCGCTCGCGAACCACCAATAAAATCCGGATGGCTCGTATTGATGTACTTTTGGTGCGTACGAAATTTAATAGATGCAAGGAAAGAACAATTAAACGCAATACACAAGCGAAACCAGCAGAGGCTGCGCGCATCCCAAAATCACTTACGGCAAGTTCAATCTTCACCAGGTTTGATACCATCAACTGGGTAGGCTCCATGCAGCGTTTGAGCAAACTGTTCACAACTTCCATCATGCGGTCACGAAGATTTGGGAATCGTGTCAGCTCTGGTGGTTCGGACTGAGAGGCAATCCTCTGCAATTCCTCGTACACCAGGTCGACACACTGCACTCCAGGTTGCTCCAACCTTGAAATTTGCCGACGGATGAGAATATCAAAGGACACTTCGGGAACAAACAACGCGGGCCGTGTTCCGTGAGCATTGCAAATGGTAGTTCGAATTTCCTCGTCCGAAAGGCCATCAAAAGGACCAACTCCCATGATGCTGGCAGCAAAAACTTCTGTGAAAATATACGAGACCCGTGCTCCTCCAAACAATTCACGGAAAGGGTTGCATTTTGTTTTATGCCCACGTAAGTCATTCTGTCCTCCGCGTCCTTCAATAATGGCTGAATAATTGGATGAAAATTTGGAGAGCAATCGAAGCAGCTCACCACCGGCTGAAGGACCAGACGACCCCGGGCTCCCGAGGGCCTCCAACTCCTGATTCACATCGGTGGCCATGCTGGTAATGCGATTTTTCAACTCGGGCAAGCAGTCCCGAATATGATGCATTAAAATAACATTTAAGAATTGAGCCAAACAACTAGTTCCGCATTTCGCGAGAAGAGCACGGTCACGGCCGTAGACTGGATGTTGGCGAAAAAAAGCGGCTTCTTTCTTCAAACCTTTCGGGTGGATGCAGGTTGTATGTATGGTGTGATGCAAAACCAATAAGTCAGAACACAACATGAAAAATAAAAACGCAAATAGAATCAAGCCGCAGAGAGAATCTCAAGCGTTCGTACCCTCCCGAATGGACAAATCGGCATTAACGTCCAGCTGTCCTCGATTAACAACGCCAACATATCCTCTTCGGAGGGGAATGACCCGATTCATCAAAATTTCACTTGCATCCGTTCCTTCATCCATGAGATCCAATTTTGTGAGCACCCCTACAGTTCGGTTTCCGTACGGATCCACAGTCTGCGCTAATTTGATGGCATCGCTATTGGCCAAATCCTGATTGGCTGCTGTTACTGCCAAAATGATTGCGTTGGGATTTTGGATAAACTCCAGAGACATGTTAAGAATTTGCTCTTCAATATTGTCCGGTTGATCTCCCACGGGAACCTTGGCAATGCCGGGCAAATCCACCAGTGTCAAGGACAAGACGCGGGGAGAATAGATTTTCAAGTGAATGGGAGTATGATCAATGCCCCTGTTGGAACCCGTCAAGCGTTCAGTTTCTCGTATAATTTCCGATCGAATGGATACAAAATCGTGATAGCGTCTGCCGGGTTGGTGTAAAAATTCTCCCCATTCTTCGTCTTCTCCGACGCCACTTCCACTATTTGTTTCGTAATCATTGTTGTTGGCCGTATTGTAGAGTTGGAGCACCAAAGGACGTCTTGTGACAATGCCAGATCCTCTGATAAGGGACGGACAAGTGAGTTACTAGAACGTCCGTAAAACAACAAAAGAAACTTTTCAACATACGGCACTAGTAGTAGCTAGTAGTAAGTACTGTAGTAACGTACCGGGGCAAAAAGGATCTTCCAACAATGGCTTCTAATACACTCGACTTTCCCGAGCTTTGTCCTCCGACCACCACAATTTGCGGCAGATCCAAGGCAGTGGTTTGTCCCAAAGCCCCCAATACGTCCTGCAGCTTCGATGCAATGGGAATTAGGTCTTCCATGGTGTCGATTTTTCTTCCTTTAAGCGTGAAAGTTGCAAATTCTGTTGATTTTTTTTTTTGTAAAAGTGATGTGAGAGTAGAGAGTAGGAGTATTTTTGCTGCTGGCTGGCGGTGTTGTACTGGTACAAAATACTGCATTATTATTTTCAAATCGGCAGAGAGGCAGATCAACGAATCCGTTGATGTTGAAATGTTTCATTAGGGTTAGAGAATCCAGCTTTTTTGTTATTAGTGTGTGTTGCCAATTTTGGACCGAATAGACAGTTGTGTTGTTGCGAGTCCCGCGGGGTTCGAAAATGACTCTCATTAGCGAGACATGGTCTGTGACCGCTATTGTGCCCTTGGTGGCCATTCGCAGCCATCACAGCGACACTGCTCATCGCATCCGCCACAACAAGAAGCCAAAAAATTATTAACAATAAATCAGCTGATTGTTCAGGCAGTGTATTACACAAGCTAGCTAGACACACGGACTCAAAGAGAGCGCCCTGTAATTTTAGTTTAAACCTTCTCGTGAACAGTTCAATTGACAATTAACAGTATAATTTTAACTCTTTTGCTCTGACAGCAAACAAAATCTTTTTAAAATGGTGCAAATGACGGGTATGTCTGTCTTCTCTGTTGCCCTGTAGTATCTCTTAGGCGGTTTCGTTGTCACGGTTAGGTGCCCCTTTTTCTTGCTGCTGTATTGCCGCTCTCACGCTACCTTATGTCTCTTTTGATTATTGCTATTATGAACAGCCGCTGACCAAGCGGTCATCAAAAGTATGCCAGGAAATAGATTGTAAGTCGACTGCGTTATCATTCGTTTGTGTCTGGATTTTCCATTTTCCATGCCTTGTTCTTGTGTTTGCTTTCTTGGCGGCGGATACGTTGGGATTGCACTAACAACACCATTACCTTGTTTTCTGGTTTGTTTCTTCTCCAACAGGTGCTGCGACTGTGGAATGAAGAATCCTGATTGGGCCTCCGTTTCCTTTGGTACCATTTTTTGTTTGGATTGCTCAGGAGTTCATCGGTAGGTGCTTGAATTTTTTTGAAGAGTCGGTGAATTGAAGTGGGAACTCTGTGTTAGATGGTTGGCTCCTTTTGGCAGTCAACTTTATTATTTATTTGTGTTTCATTTCTACTAAAGAATGATGTTTATTCTAGTCATTTTCTCATCTCCGCCTTATTATTTTCATTTAAAAAAAAAGGTCTCTGGGAGTCCACATTTCTTTTGTTCGCTCCATCGCCATGGACTCTTGGACGGACAAACAGCTCGCCGTAATGAAAGCCGGCGGAAATGATAAATGCAATGCGTATCTAAAAGCCCGCGGCATCGAGGCCAGAACACCCGTCAAACAAAAATATGAAAGCGATGTTGCCCAACTCTACAAAGAAGTCTTGAAAGCTCGTGTGGAAGGACGTCCCGAACCTACGCAGTTGCCCAAACCTACACCCAGGAAACCATATGTTTCTCAATATTCTCAGAATTCGGCTCCCAGCAGTAACGGTAGCCACATGTCGGGAGCTGGAGGAGGAGGAGGAGGCAGTACTGATGCCCAAGGTATGGAACGTTTGGTGGGCGAAACAGATCAGCAGTACATTGCTCGACAAACGCGTCTGAGAGACGAGGCTAGAGCCAGAATGGCTGCCAAATTTAGTGGGTCCAGTATGGGTGGAGTCGGAAGCACTGCTCGCACTGGAGGCATGGCGGGTATTGGTTCCGATCCCAATTACGATCGAAATTCAGGATATCGTGGAAGCGGTGTAGATTCTGTGGTGAGCGGACTCGGAAATGCCTTCAATTTTGCTGCCTCAATCGTGTCGGATGAAAGTACCAAACAAGCTGTTTCGGGCTTTGCTGGAAGTGCTGTAAATGCTGGTGCAGGTTTTTGGGGCGGACTCACATCGACCGTCTCGCAGGTTGCGAAGTCGGTGACGGAACCCGACGCGAGTGATGGATTGATGGAGCTTCAGCGACAATTTGAGGCCAAAAAGTCCACCACTGGCAGCAAATATGGTGGATTTGGATCTGATTCGATGACACAACCATCAGCTTCGTCCACGAATTTCGGCTCGTTTAGCACGTCGAATATTGGAGGGGGAGATACAGGCGGAGGTTCAGCAGGCGGTATGCCATGTGAAGATCCCAACGGTGTGAGACGATTGACTGGAGAGACAGATCAGCAATATATTGCCAGACAGACCCGGATTAGAGATGAAGCTAAGGCACGAATGGCTGCCAAGTTTGGAGGCGGAGGCAAAATGGGAGGTGTCGGCAGTAACAGCATGGGAGGAATGGGCAGTGGTGGAGGTGGAATGAGCCAACCGAGTTCCGCTAGATCGATCGCTCCCGCTCTAGTTATGCCAGGAGAAGATCCCAATGGAATTGAGCGATTGACGGGAGAGTCCGAGGAGCAATACATTTCACGACAAACGCGTCTTCGGGATGAGGCAAAGGCTCGTATGGCTGCCAAATTTGGAGGTGGAGGCATGGGAGGCGTTGGTAGCTCATCTTCTCCGAAGCCAGTGCACAACATGCCTGCGGAACAAAATTATGGCGCTAGACCACTTAACTTTGGAACTCCCCAACGTGCGTTTACACCTCCTTCTGTTGGAACCAAAACACCACCTCGAAAAATGAGCAACGACGATTTCTTTTCTTCCTTTGGCACTTAATAGTGCGTTTCGTCACTGGCGGTGGACCGCTCCAAAGTTACTAGTAGCCTCGTAGATTGTGAGGATATAAGAACAAAGTGCAGTCCACGATGATAAGTCGTTCACTGTCGATACGATGGATTTTTGGAATCTGTGACTCTTTTACCTTATAGCTCTATTGCTTTGGAATCCTAAAAACTCTTCTTGTAGAAACATTATGATTATTACTTGATAGCTGCAGCATTTAAACAAGCCACAAAAGGTTGCCGGAAAGAACATAACACGATGCCAACCAACAATGGAAAACGAATGCTAGGTGCTCTCTCATCTTCCACCATAGTGACCAGGCATGGGACCTCCAGGGCCACTACCCCGAGGAGGAGGAGGACCACGACCACCAGGAAAGCCAACACCTCTTCCGAACCCGCCGCCAGTACTTCCTGGTGGCCCACTGTGAACACAGGAAATATAAATGTTGGCTCGTGAGATTCCTTGACTCTACAAACAATTGTTTTCATCCTTTCTCG
>Ga0100378_1003663_pt1 | contig 14651 bp, 18 predicted proteins | sample CryGeymeta201502_FD_81535 | JGI IMG/M metagenome (GOLD analysis project Ga0100378, IMG submission 81535) | Groundwater microbial communities from Crystal Geyser aquifers in Utah, USA - Crystal Geyser metaG 2015-02 | ecosystem: Environmental > Aquatic > Deep subsurface > Groundwater | place: USA...
CAAAGAACGAACATAGTGTTTAATCAATCGTTTCGCCGGATGAAGTCCGAGCATGGCACCCGGCACCTCACCCAGAAGATTTCCATCCTTCATCACAAGAATCGCCGGAAAACGTCCGGTCATCTTTTCATGGCGCGCAACCACGCGACGAACGACGCCAAAGTCATCGCTCTCATCAACTTCAATATAATGAAGACTCATCAATCCCGCCGCGCTGTTTGGATGAAACTTCAAAAGATATTCCGCCTTCTCCCGAATTTCATCCGCAAGCTTCGAAAGAATGCGATGACGCCGATGCGCGGGCAGTGCTTGCAAGACATCCGTTGTTTGATCGGGATCAAGAGAAGCTAAAACGGAAAGGACGCTGATATTAGAGAGTTTGTGCAGCAGTCGCATTCGATTTTTCGGCGTCAATTTCAATAATTCAAATCCCTGCCGGTTTTCCGGAACCTTAAGAAAGGCCTCAACACGTTTATGTCTTGGTAAAGAAGAAAGTTCGCACGTACCCGCGGAAGATGGCCGCATACAATACGTTCATTATACGATAAATCCGTTTTATACGCACCTCAAAGCGCCACCTTGCGTCTTAGCGAGAATTTCGCTATTCTCCTGACCACAAAGCCAACCGTCCGGAGAGGTCGCATAGCGGTCTAGTGCACTTGCTTGGAAAGCAAGCGTGGTGTAAAAGCCACCGAGGGTTCGAATCCCTCCCTCTCCGCCATGACAACTTAGTATCGGATGACTCATATGCCTTGGCATGTGCGGAATCCGTTCGATGAGTTGTGACCAAGTAAAACCGCCCCATGGGGCCGTTTTACTATTGGCACGAGACCCTATATAAACTATTCTTGCTGCTGAATATGGCGAAGACTATAGCAGAAGGATTTAACACTTTTCACTCTTGGCTAACGCCAACGGTAACAGAGAGCGAAAAAGCAAAAAAGCATCGAGCCTCCATTAAGGCCTGTATTGAAGCTAACTTCGGGCTCAATAGATTCTTTAGAACAGGGTCGTTTGGAAACGGAACGAGTATCTCAAGCTACAGTGACGTAGATTATTTTGCCAGCATTCCACGCGATAAACTCAAACAAAACTCGAGCCTGACTCTCCAGGAATTAAAAAAGGTTCTTGATTCGAGATTTCCAAGTACCGGTATCCGTATCGATGCTCCAGCCGTGGTAGCTCCCTTTGGTGATGAGCTTGCTGAAACCACAGAAATTGTACCCGCAGACTTCCTTTATTTAAGCGAGAGACACAAGAAGAACGTCTATGATATTCCTGATGGATTAGGGGGCTGGATGCGTTCGAGCCCAGATTCTCATAATTACTATGTTGACTACTATAATACAAAACTAAATAAAAAACTCAAGCCGTTGATCCGATTCATTAAAGCATGGAAGTATTATCGTGATGTGCCGATCTCCTCTTTCTATCTTGAAATTTTTGTAACCAGGTACGCTTCGAATGAAGAGTCCATCGTGTATTCCATCGATACTAAAAGTATATTTAAACGGCTTCAGGATAGCCTGCTGGCAGACATATCCGATCCAATGGGGATTTCAGGGAATATCAGAGCCTGTGTAAATGATGAAAAGAAGACAGATGTCTTAACGAAGCTCAAAAGAGCCGTCGACAGATCGAGCAATGCCGTGTCTGCAGAAAATGCAAGTCGTATCTCTGATGCTTTTGATTGGTGGAACAAGGTGTACAATGATTGTTTCCCTAGCTATTACTAAAATAGGCATTGACACTCGAACACTTTTCGAACAGAATGGTGCGGATTTATGCTTGAATCCCTTCTGCAAAATTTTCTCACAAAGGAAGTGAACCCGGATCGAGATATCGTCGCTCAAGCTTCCGATACGCAAGTACGGATGCAAGAAATCTTGGAAGCGAAGCTAACTCTAGGAGAAGACCTGCCATCTCTTTTGAACGACCAGCATTTCCTTTTTGGATCGGCTGTGCGAGGTACACAGCCAGCCCCGTTCGACGACATTGACATGATGCTGGTTCTGGACGGGTCGTTATTGCGGGCTATCGAAGGAGGACTAACCGTTGGAGCAGCATATGGGAGCGGCAAAAATAGCAATGTGCTTTTGACGCCAGCCTATCTAGATGAGAACGGCTATATTTCGTCGCAAAAGATTCTCAATCGCATCCGGGAGGTTTTAGCGGAAACCTATTCCCGATCGGTAATCAGAAAAGATGGCCAGGCGATCAACGTTTGGATGGATTCCTATGGCTTTGGTATCGACGTGGTCCCAGCATTCAAAGTCTCATCCGCCATGAAAGGCGATCATTATTATATTCCGTTTGGAACAGGATCCGACATGTGGCAATCTACGAATCCGCATGCCGACCTTTTAGCATTTGTGGGCGCCGATGCGCAGCTAAATGGGTTTTTACTTCCCGCGGCCAAACTAATGCGAAAGTGGAATGAATTATATAACGCTGAGAGGCTCTCAGGCTTTCATGTTGATGCGCTCGTCTATCGTTCTTTAGTAGGAAAAGATATTCGCAGCTTAGGTATTTCGGTAGCGATGTGCCTTTCAGAATTCGAAGGCATGCTTAGCTCATCATGCCCTCAGTTTTCAGGTTTTCAACCCCATATCTGTCATGAGCTAAGTGATGAGGATCGTCGTAAGAGTATTGAAGCTGTCCGGCATGCAAAAAGCGTGCTTGCGAACGCCCCTAGCGGCGGAGTCCTAGGCGTATCGAGCCAGACTCTGGATGCATGGAGTTCTATCTTTGGGAATCAGCTGCGTTAGCTTCAACTCAAAGTATCCATACTACTATGAACAATATAAACGAACTTCAAAATAAAGACTCAGCATTAGAGAAGTTGGCAGCAATGCGGTGTCTCTATTCCGAGGGGAAGAATATTTTCTACTTACGAACCTCTGTTGCGGTATTGATCGCCGTAGTTTTTCCTTTCCTAAAAACAACCTATCCTTCGTTAAATGGCTGGCTCGTCGCGGTCGGGATCGGCTATCTCATTTTAGATATTTTTATTTTAGCCGGATGGGAATCGGGTAAGCGATCTACAGCAGCGAAAGTTCAGGAGCTACTCGATACCGAGGTCCTTGGAATGCAGTGGAACTCAATCGTGGCAGAGAATAAACCAGATACAGAAATTATTGGAAGATGCTGGGCAAAAGTTGTCGGCAAAGGTTTGGAGAAGTTGCGAGACTGGTATCCCGATGGGATATCAGCACTCCCCCAAAACGTTGCCGTAACCCTTTGTCAGAGATGCAATATATGGTGGGATTCCGGTTTGAGACGTTTGTACGCGCATACACTGGTTATAATCGTGATCGTCTTGGTCAGCTCAATTATCTGGGTGAAAAAGGATGTCTCCGTAAAGGAGCTTGTATTATTTGTCGCCAGTTTCGCGCCTCTTATCAAGCTCTTGATTGAACAAGTAATCTCACACTACAAAGCAGCCAAACGATTGGATATTTTAAAAGGACAATTAGATGCGCTCCTTGAGAATGCCAAGAGCACGCAGTCTATTGGTGCCGAGGCTTCTATCACGAGATCCGTCCAAGATGAAATTTATCGTCATAGAAAACAAGTCTCCTCTATTCCGGATTTCTTTTACTGGATATTCAGAAAGAAGTATGAAAACCAAATGGGTTTTAACGCCCAGGCTTTTCTCCGAGAGTATCCGACAACTCCGGGTACTTCTACAGTTAGTTAGCTACCTTTTCTTGATTGATGCGCCTCCCGACTAGCATCCACGGTGGCTAATCAGTGTTTAGAACTCAATTTTTCCCAGAACGAGAATCGCGAGCTGTGTCAGATCGCTCCCCAGTTTCGAACCTGTCTGTTCCACTTCTTCGTGATGTCACCTTGAACAAGCCACAGAAGCTTCTCAAGCGATTGGTCATACGGAAACAGTTGCACGCAGCAGGGAGATTATGACACTTTCCAAGTCTTCTTCTTTTTGAAGCCACTCAGCATATTTTTGGTCTTGCTCTGTCAACAGGCACATACCGCATAAATTGAAAGAGTCTGATGGTATTAAAAATATTCGATCAATAAGGTCATCAGCCTCCATGTCTATGCCAACACAAAGCAACTCTTTGCGATCTTCAATCTTGGGAGATATTAAAAAACACCAATACGCTGTGCCGTCCGGAAGATAGCGCTTGATGGCAAGTGTCAATGGGGTAAGCCGAGCGTATTCTGGATCGAACCCATGCTTTTTGAGAACCGACTCTATGTCTGAGTAGATTTCCTTTTTTATCTTCCTAAGTAAGTAGATGCCTCTTTTATAGTGAGATGGAAGAAGCCAGTAAAGGCGCTCTTGCGCTTGATCAAACTGTCGTGGATCTATCAATGCGGTGAAGGCATTAGGTCTCACAATCCAGTCAGAGACTGGATTACTTCTTTTTTTATGCTTCAACCTTCCCCACGTCTTGTTCTAAATCAAGGTTCCCTTGTATGTAGGGTTCCTCAAGATGTGATAGATCTTTCCTCGATGCCACTCCCCGCCATTCGCTGCTGGGATTTCTTCCTCATTTAGCTCTCTTGCAATTTCGTTTATATCTGAATCAGCTGCTAGAAAGCGACTAAAGATTCTTTTGACCACCTCTGTCGTTTGGTCGCCTTTTGGAACAAACGTAATGCGCTCATTGGCCACGCTTTTACGTTCACCGCTTTTCATGATGCGTATGGGTTTTCGGTCGCCTGCACTCAGTAACATGCGTGCCATGCCATAGGGCGCATGGCCTCCCACAGAATATCCTTGACCTGAGATCTCCAAGCACCCACGAATGACGTCCTCACTCAACTTCTTTACATACTGAAAAGACATCCATCTTTCGAAAGCTGTCTGTACCTGAAACATGCCTTTTTGCTCTTCGGATTCCGGAAGTCCTCTGCGGGCGTAGATGACTTGTTTTCCCGCCTGTCTGCATTGGAATTCGTAATAACCGGCCTCATCCGCATCCTCAAAGCGACCCCATCGAGAAACATCGTATATGAGCACGTAGTCGAAAGATGGGGCATCAGGATTCAATATCCAATTATCAAACAATCTTCGGAAACCGGGACGATTAGCCGTCAGGCCGCTCTCCCCCTCGTCAGCTTCTTCATGGATAATTTCAATATTGTGTTTTTTCGCGAATGCACGAACAAATTCTCTCTGAAGAGGAACGGAGTTCTCCTGAGCATCTTCAGCAGAGTGGCGATAGCCTGCGACGGCTTTTTTGGACGACGTGGTTTTTAAGAAGCTCATACGAGCAGAGTCGAGCTCTATTCAATTACGATGTTAAGAAGATCGCGTAGCTGAATAAGGATGGGCTTCTCTTGAGGAGTAAAATCCTTACCGCTTTGTGTTGACTCGCCAATCTTTTTCACGAGTTGGTCGACGAGCCACGAGAACCCGCTCTGAACGGTGTGGCGCTCAAGTACGGGTATCGTCATTTCAGGGTCAGAGAGGAAGAGCTCTAATGCATTTTCGTTCACCGAATCTCGATTAAAGATACGCTTAAGCACTCGTAGCTCCTTGGCGCTCGCGATCTTGCCATTCTCAATCTTTTGAAAGATTATCTGAATAATATCGTCAGCCTCAAAGGCTTTCACTTTGTGAATCTTTGGTCGAAGCTTCAAAAACTCATCGCGATAAGATTGAGCGAGATTGAAACGCTCCATCATCTCGATGTATTCCATCTTTTCCTTACGAAGGCGGAGGGAGCAGTTTACGACGGAAACTGACAGCCCTAAAAACTGAGCCACTTCCTTGTCCGACTTTAATCCGGTGGATTCTTTGATCCGTTGCATGGCATTTGATCGTTCGAGCGGGCGCCATGGTCGCCGGTTATTTTGTATGTTGTATCGCTTGCGTTCCATTTCGGCTGGTGAAAGCTTTTCGTAGACACGGCAAGGCACAGTCGTAAGCTTTAGTCTTTGAGCACATTTATAACGTCGATGCCCATCAAGGATGATGTATCGATCAGGCGCAACAACCATTACGGCTAGCGGAACCTCTACCCCCATCTCTCGTATGTCCTGCATTAACGTATTGGCATCACCCTCAGTCCCAAAGTCTTTTCGGGGCTGATTTGGATCACATTCGAGCTGATCTAGTGATAAATCCTTAAAAATAGGCATAGATAAGCAAAACTTAATATAGTTGAATAGTAGATTCGTAGGCGTCAAAGCTTGCTGAGCCAAAATAGCCCCGATGGCAAGAAGCTCTTGAGGCCGATTTATACGCCAATTCTAAAAAAAATGTCAATAGCCACTAGCATACAGACCGCGTCTCTATAAAAGCCGGATCGTCTTATTCTGGTAGACGAGCCTGCTTCGTAAGTTCCCCAACAACTCCCGCTTCTCCGTAACGCTCCCCTCCTTGAGGAGGTATTTCGCATAGGCGCGAATATCGAGTTCGACGGTCTCAACATTTTGTCGCGCTTCATTGCCGAAGACGGCGCTTTGAAAGCGATTGAGCCGCCGGACCTCATCTTCAAACTTATAACGTATGCCCAGATCGTTGAGGTCGACCTCGTCGATCAGCTTCGCAATCTGTGCAATAAGCTCCTCCTCTCGGATATAGAGATTCTTACAATTACGATCCTTCGCACGACCGCATCCGTAGTAAACGTACTTCGTCGTGGTCCCATCCTTGAGTCGCTTGTACTTCTCTTCGGCGCTGATGGTCGATCCGCACAGTCCGCAAATGAATAGCTTCGTGAAGGTGAACTCCTTATTTTCGCGGACAATATTGTTTCGTGTGAGCTGGGCTTGAACTTGTTCAAACAACTCTTGAGAGATGAGGGGTTGATGCTTCCCTGTATGCCATTGGCCGCTCTTTCGAGGATACTCGTATATTCCGTAGTAAAAGGTGTTTGTGAGAATGCGGTATACGCCTCCGAGCGTTTGGGTTTTGTTACCTCGTGTCTTGAAATTCAGATCATGTTTCAGCCAGTTATAGATTTTCCGCCCGCTCCATTTTTCATAGGCCACCTTTTCGAACATCTGCTTGATGATGGGTGCCCTGACCTCATCAATAATCACCTGACATTTCTTATCCATGCGGTATTGATTCAAGTATCCGAGCGGGGCAACGCCGGGCCAGAGCCCCATCTCAACTCGAGTCCGTAGCCCGCGCTTCACGTTTTCTCCTCGATGGTCGTTTTCCAACTTGGCCGTCGAACCAAGGATCATGAGGAGAAACTTCTCATTCGGTGAGTTGGCAAAATGCTGGCCATGCGTGCGAATTCCTAAAAGAAGTTTCTGATCCATTAGATCCACGATGGCTCCAAGATCGCCAGCGTTTCTGCTCAATCGATCAGGCGCCCAAGTAAGGATGGCGTTGAACTTCCCACATCGGATGTCTTTGATGAGTTCGTTAAAGACCGGGCGCTGTCCCGTATCCTTCGCCGAATGGCTTTCCCTCCGCATCTCAACAACATCTAATCCTTCCCGTTCCGCTAACTGGAGCATCTCTTTGATTTGAGAATCAATGGATAGCACCTGCTTTTCCTCGCTCTCGGTGCTTTTTCGGGCATAGAGACAATATTTGGGCTTTGGAGGCTCTTGTTCGATTTGTGTGCGGTCAGGAGCGCCTTCCGGCCGCGTAATTGCTTTGGTCGTCATACACCCAAACAGATGACGCTAGGGGCATAGGGCGTCTAGGATGCCTTGTAGGTAACTTTGCTTTGCTTTCAGGCCTTTTGAAGCTATATTCATCCCGTACCTTCTGTACGAACAATGCCTAAACCGTCCGATTTCCTGGCGGCATGGCACAAAAACCACAACGACATAGAGACGGTCTCCGACCGACACTTCGTCATTGTGGTCCGCGATTCCGAAAGGGCGCGGGGTAGTTCCCGAAAGGGGGCTATCGTCGACTCGGGGACCCTTTGTGTTTCTCGAAATCTGATTCACATAATCAAATCCACAACGACGTTATGGCAAAAGTAAACCCAGCCCGGTTGATCAAAAAACATCCCGGCGATCTCAAAGCCCAGATCCGCGATGCGGTCGCCTTTGGTTTTCATCCTGTCTCCCAAGACGCCACTACCGCACATCTTTTAAGAAAAAAGAAGTTCAGTTGTTTGATCGCGACCTTGAGCCTCCTCTGCTTCGGGGTCGGATTCCTCATCTACCTGTTCTACTACATGGCCAAACGCGATGATGAGATCTATCTCGATACGAACATTCAGCCCAAAGGTAAAGATCTTGAAGCCTATGTAGCTCAGGAAGAGAAGAAGAAGCAGCGAAATACGATGATCCTTGTTGGCTTCTTGATATTCATTTTTGTGATTCTACCAATCCTTTCCTTTATCGGAGCTGCGTTTGGCGACATCGATAGCAATGCGACATCGACGACTTCAACTACGGAAGTCGTCGAAGAGAGCGCGGCCGAATGAATTTATGAATAACCCTCAAGCCACCATCGATCAGTCCGGTGACCATCAAATCGCTGTTTCAGAGGCGCATACGAAATCAAGTACCCGCAAACGATCAAAATCTTCCGCCAAACCACCAGCCCCTGCCGTGAAACAAGTTCAAAAAGGTCTCAAGAAGTTCATCACGGTTTTGGAATCAGCGAAGAAGAAAGACATCAATGAATCCGACACCAGTAATATTGTGAACGATATCCTTGGTGATGTACTTGGATACGACAAATTCTTCGACGTGACCACTGAGTACAAGATCCGAGGGCAATATGCCGACTACGGAATTCGAATCAAAGACAAGATTCATGCGTTCATTGAGGTGAAGGCAATTAACATCGCTCTCAATCAAAATCACCTTTTCCAAGTCGCGAGCTATGCCGTGCACGAAGGAGTTGATTGGGCGATCCTTACAAACGGCAATGTGTGGCAGCTGTATCGCGTCGAGGACTCGAAGCCCGTTACATTAAGCCTCGTCCTGTCGATAGACTTATTCGATCCCGACGTAAGATATGCAGCAAAATGCGAAGCGTTCGCCGTGTTTCATAAGAAGAGTCTCCTGAGTGGCTATATCGACAAACTTTGGAAGGAGAAATCTTGCGTGAATCCAGATGCAATCAAAAAGCTCATTCGTTCCAAAGAGGGCGTCACCTTTTTACGGAAGGGGCTAAAAAAACAAACCGGATATCGCATCGAAGATGGTCGGATCCTGGATATGCTTAGTCAGGTCATCGGGGATTGATTTGGTGCAAGTTACACACATTTGACTCACGAGATCGACAGGTATAGAGTTGCCGCCCCGCTGGTCAAAACGTCACTCCAAATGAGCTGTTTTGAGAGCTCCTCGCGGTTCGTAAGAAACATTACGAATGGTGAGGAGTTCTCAAGTTGGAGCTCCCTTCACGCAAGTGCGTGAGGCGTTGGAAAGCGAGCGTTATGACCAGTAACAGTTCCTTCAACCGTGTGACGATGCTCTTCTTGAGCGTCGTTCTCACCTCCTGTGCCATGGACCCGGCGGAAGGGTTCGAGGGTGATCCTGCGGTCACGTTCGAGCTCCCCGACCCGACGATCACCTTCGAGGAGGTCGACGTGGATGACGGCGCGTACGTCGAGGACCTCGCCTCGCGCTACCTCTTCCTGGAGGTGGACGAGGAGGAGGCTCGCTCGATCAACGACGAGATCAGGGCGCTGAGTCCGAACGAGATGCGCCTGTTCAGCAGGGAGCTCCTGACCCTCGGAACGGCGGATGAGTACGTCACCGTCATCGCCTCCCGCTTGACGGAGAGAGCGATCAATCAGGGCGTCGGCCTCTTCGACCTCACGGAAGACGATCTGAGAATCGTCATCGACGAGATCGGCTACTCCTACACCTGGCCGTCCCACGAGGATGATCCCTCCGTGATTCGAGCCTTGGCCATCTGCCTGCCCGGACAGGAGTCGTGCACCGTCTGGAGCCCCGGCTCCACGACCTCGCTCTACGGCTTCAACAGCACCAATCCCGGAACCACGGCTTCCTGGAGCGACAGACAGTCTACCTCCTCATGCGAGTGGGGTGGCTGTGATCATCGCTTCTACTTCACGGGAACGCTGACCCTCATCGATGGGAAGACGACGGCCTACGACAACTGGATCGCGAGCTACACGTCCATCCTCGGCTCCCATACCGGGTCGGCTACCTACGCCTTGATGGGCAACGGTCAGGCGATCTTGAACGGGATCTACTGGGTGAACGCCTCCCAGGTCAAGGGCTACTGAGCCCTCGCCTGGTCACACTGTCCGGTCTAGCATTCGAACGCCTCTATGCGGGCGTATGCTAGACCGGATCACTTTTTTCTGGCTAAATAGAATAGAAAACTAGATGTTAATATCTTCATTTTATGAAAATCACCAAGGAATCAAGAATAAAAATCGGTGTTGTGGCAGCAGTTTTTATATTTACCTATTTAAATGTTTGGCTGACCTTTTGGTTTATGGGTGTGAACGAGCGTCAGCCTGAGACGCTTGCTCTGCCATATAAAATCGTGCTCGGGATCATGAGCGCTTTTGGATATGCGGCTTTTTTGATCAGTACCCCAGCACAGTTTTTGACTCAGTGGATTCTTGCAGGGCTTGGTCTAGTGGAGCGCGAAGCCTTCGGTGTAGTAACGTATCCGACATGGATAACGTTCTTCGTGACCGCTATTACCATCTCGGTAATTGCTACGGTAATTCTGAAATTTTTTCCGATAAATAGAAGCAAAGAAGGTAAGTAATAACTATGTCTTCAATCATGATAAAGACCACCGGCATCATGTCCTGCTCGCTGTAGCCTGACCCCCTGCACCTGAGGCTGACTACTTGAAAATCGTCAGCCTCCTTTCTATAATCAGTATTTATATGTTTCAAAAAAATTCAAAAACGCTTTGGCTCTGGTTGCTCGTTGGTTTAGTTGTCATTGTATTGGCGGCATTAGCTGCCCTAAAAGATCAAAAACCTTCACAGGAGGGCATCGTACCCAAGGATATCTCGCAATGGCAGGAAGTTACAAATTCTGAATATAGTTTTCGCGTGAAGTACCCAGAGAGACTCCAGGCAGTTGAGTCCGAAGGTTCTTCCGATCTTATGGGTCGATTCCTGTCTGTAGACTTCGGCACGGAAGCAGAACTGGACTTGTTGCAACAAGCGAATGATTCGCCTGGCTCAGGCGGCCCCGCCCTGTTCCTTCGTTTAACGGTCGCCGCTTCGCCCGATGATCAAGCTCCGAACTGCGGCGAATACACTTATGTTCGAGATCTCGCTCTCGATGGCGCCCTTGGCGTGCTTTGCGAAGGCGAAACGATGACGAGCCAAAACGCCATGATGGCGATCGTAAAACATGAGGGCAGAAACTTCGTATTCGAGTCCGGCAAATATGCAGGCGCAAACCGAAGCGTCATCGACGCAATTTTGCAGAGTCTAGAGTTCGTAGAATAGGATTGATCTATGCGAAACGGTGCCGCTTTCCTTGCTATTGCCGTAGTCGGTACCGCTGTCCTGGCATCAGCCGCCTTTGCGCTGCATGCGGATGGACACATGATTTTCCCCAAGGACGTCCATGGAGATTTCGTTCAAGTTCCCGAGATCTTTTTTGATGGAGAGACCCGTGACATCAGATGGATTCTTCCGGAAAAGTGCGCTCATGTTTCCTACGAAGTCCAGGAAGTGGGCTATGAGCCGGATTCAGGAATGCTTTGGGGCGGAGGAGGCGCGTTATGCGCTCTGACGAAGAAGGGGTACGAGTGTCAGGCGGATACGCACCCAGAAATGAGCGGTGATGACAAACAATGGCTAATCCAGGCCTCTGCGTATGAATGCGAGGGCGGTGATTATTTCATCAGTGACGCTGTTCTAACCAGTGCGTTTTAAAACCACAGATAACTTTATGTTGAATCTCACAAAGAAAGATTGCGCGATAATCGTCCTATTCTTCGTTCTTATACTGATCTCCTCTTCGCTTCCCAGCCTGATCGATAATAGTCGCGATCTTGCTCCTAGCGTGGATCTACAACCGCCTCATATCGCGCTTCCCTCAGCGATTGGATTTTTTATGAGTATGCCACTTGTCCCCGTTGCCCTCGTCACCACTTGGCTTGCCGGTACTATGGGCGCTTCGGTAAATGTTACATCACATATAGGTCTCATCCCCTGGTTCACGGCAGTCGCTTACTCCGCTATCCTCGCGTTCATCCTCGCCAAATATAATTCGTTGCGGACGAAGAAATAGATCGCTACCATTTCTCAGGAAACCGAATTGACGAGAGCGGCCACTGACGGTGATCTTTTCTAACGCCGCCAACCCACTCTATTGACGGTGACGGCCTGTCATTAGCTTTGATGTGGGTCACAGCATGGACGAATGCATCGACCAAATCGTCATGTCTCTCGATCCCTAATCCAAGAATTTGAGCAATAAGCAGCTCCGCTCCCTTTTTTGGGAATCGAATCGTACCGTCTTTAATTAGGTGACTGATGAGTGCCAAGCGGGAGCGTTTATCTGTTCCGTTGAGCTTTACGCCCTCAACTCGGTATCCGCGTCTCTTCATTTCTTGGATCATGGCCGCTTGATATCCGACATCTTCAATTAGGAGCAATGGTTTGCGGTCGCTTTCATATGCTGCAGCCAAGCATTCAAGATGTTCTTTAGTTTCCGGGAATGTCATGCGGGCGTTCACGGGGTTGGGCTGGATGTAGATCCGCAAATTTTCCATGCGTCCATAGACGCGGGCAACCACCATAGCGGTATAGTCAGCCGTATCTCGTTGCGAGATCGCCAGATCTACTCCGATCACTGTTGATTTACACTTCTCATCAGTTTGTTCGCTCTCATCTGCGTATTGAATCCATTCCGGCCAGACGACCCGTGTCGAGTCGGAAATAATCTTGAGAAGATATTCCTGCTGCCAAGCAAGCTCGTTCGCCACGCTTTGTCGGAGCGTTTCAATCTTTCCGGGTGTATCGAATTTTTCTGGCCATAAACATTTATCATTTTCTGTGAGAAGCGGAGACCATTGAAACGTCCCTGCAAGCTCATTATCTTCGATTTTCCTTCGCAGTCGCATCATAAGAGAATCTTCATGCAGAAGGTTGCCGACAAGAATAACCCGTGTACCAATGTCACCCAACGGCACAATCTCGCGTGTGAACCAATCGAACGTCTTATTGCGACCCTCCATCGTTCTTGTCGAGCCCAGGTCTTCGATGTCGTCCAGAATGATCAAGTCAGGGCGGTGCTCCATATGCCGCACGCCGCGGATGCTCTGGTCGAAGGAGGCGACCATGATGCGGGCACCCTTATTTTTGAAGACAAGCGAGGACATGGCCCATTCGCCCGGCTCCTCACGGAAGGGACCAAGGTCACTCTTTAAGAGAGCGTTTTGCTCAAGCTCATGCCGTAGGTTCACCATATGTTGACGCGCGAGGGCCTGCGTCTGACAAATGATCAACACGAATTTCTTCTGTTGAATCCCGAGGATAGACCAGAGCGAGTAGGACAAGGTCACGAGCGTAGACTTCGCCGACCCTCTAAACGCCACGATGCACGCAAGCATGTTCATGCGGTCTTCCGTCGTACGCAGAATATCTTTTTGAAACTCAGCCATCGGATACTTAATGTAATGGCGAAGATAAAGCGAGAAGAATAGCGCATGACTCTCCCGGGTTACGGCGCGACGCACGGCAGGATCTTTAACAAGGGCCTCAAATACTTCCTGATGGTTTTTCGGTTCCGTCTTTGTCGATTTCATATGGTTGTAGGCTGATGCCTGTTAATTCGAGAGCCTTTTTAACTAAGGCTTTTTGTTCGTCTGACAATTCTTGGATGGTGTTTATCGTTCCTTCAAGCTCGAGACGGTTCTTGTAGTCCTGGTGATGGTGTCGGAGCCAATACGTAATGGCTGTAAGACTCCGGTCCTTGATGGCTCCAATGAGCTGGGACTCGGCTAGGTCATTCACCAATAGCTTCCCTTCAAGCAACGAATCATCTACCGCTTTTGCGAACGATGAATTATCGGCTTTCCAGCGGTAGAATGTTGCGCGGCTAATCCCAAGTTTTTCACAAGCAATCTGTATAATCGGTGTTTTCTTGAGCTGCTCAAGCAATAGCGCCTTGGTTTCATCAATCTTTTTCATAGCAGTTCGGCCTTGCGTTTCGTTAGCCTCTCCCATCGCCGGATGATTGTGCGGCAGTGCTCTTCATCCTGTTCCACCATGAAGCACCGCCGTTTGGTCTCCTCGCAGGCGATAAGCGTGGTTCCCGAACCCCCGAAAGGGTCATAGATAGCCTCTCCGATTTCTGTGGAGTTCAAGATTAGACGTCGGATGAGTCCCACGGGTTTCATGGTGGGATGCAGAGTGCTCTTGCTGGGCTTTGGATAGAAGATCACCGACTTGTCCTTGCTGCGCCGGAAGGTATGGGTTCCATACCAGCCGAAGATGATCAGCTCATGTTGAGGCAAGTAATCCTTGCGCCCAACGATCGCGTGATTCGTAATCCAGATCACGAGCGGCGAGAAACGGATTCGGGCCCCATCCATCCCTGCCTTTAACGCGAACAGCATCTTGTCGGCGTTGAAGATATAGATGCTATTTTTCTTTGAGAGTCGTGGCACGATCGGCATCAGCCAGTCTTTCGTGAAAGCCGTGTATTCCGGTTCGGACGTGATGTCGTCGTTCGCGATCGCGCGATGCGCCTTAAGTGGTGAAATGCCCGCCTTGCTCTCGACGACC
>Ga0100378_1003665_pt1 | contig 14649 bp, 12 predicted proteins | sample CryGeymeta201502_FD_81535 | JGI IMG/M metagenome (GOLD analysis project Ga0100378, IMG submission 81535) | Groundwater microbial communities from Crystal Geyser aquifers in Utah, USA - Crystal Geyser metaG 2015-02 | ecosystem: Environmental > Aquatic > Deep subsurface > Groundwater | place: USA...
AAAAACGGGTCGATACCGAAGCGGTCAACCGGGGCAGACTGTAAATCTGCTGGCTTTATGCCTTCGTAGGTTCGAATCCTACTCGGCCCACATTAAAACCAAAAGACTCCTTAGGGAGTTTCTTGGGTTAAGGGAAGTATCAATCTAAAAGGAAGTCTAAAATATCAGACTTCCTTTTTTATTCTTAAAAGTCTATAATATTAAGGTGTTTATTTATCGGTAGACGGCCCACATTTAAAAATATGCCTTTAATAAGTTCCGACAAACCAGGTATTGATTTGCTCAAGATATTTATTGTTGAGTTTATTGTTTTAGGTATTATTGTGACCGCCTTATTAGCTCTGTAAAGACTGCTATGCCGGAATTACCAGAAGTAGAAACTATCAGACGTGATCTGGAGAGTCATATAATCGACCACCAGATTACCTCTGTTCATGTATTATCTCCTAAAACCGCTTTACCTAATGCGGCTTTTTTTAAAGATGCGCTTTTGGGTAAAAAAGTTGTTTGTATAGATAGACGAGGCAAGCTGCTTATTTTTTGTATACAAAAAAAGGCAGCCCCTAAAAAAAAGACGGCCTCGCAAATTAATTACCTTTTAGTTCACCTGAAGATGACCGGCCAGCTTATCTACTCAGATGCCAAGCAAGTTTTAGCTGGTGGCCATAGTTACGGAAAGATGGATAAGACTCGTATTAGTTCTAGTCGATCAGGGAATGACAAGTTGCCCAATTCCCATACTCGAGTGATAATCGAGTTTTCTGGTAGAGCGACTTTGTATTTTAATGACCTGCGTAAGTTCGGGTATATGAAAATAGTCAGTGAGCTTGAGTTAAATAAAATTCTTAACACTAACTACGGACCAGAACCTTTGACACCGGCTTTTACTGTTTCGGCTTTAGAGAAGACTCTGCAAGGGAGAAAGCTGAAAATTAAAGCCTTATTACTGGACCAGAAAAGAATCTCTGGTTTAGGAAATATTTATGTTGATGAAGCGTTATATGCCGCTAGAATTAAGCCTAGCCGTTTAGCCGGTTCGCTTAGTAAGAGCGAGATTAAAATACTGCATCACGAGATTAATCGGATAATTAAAGCAGCTGTTAAAAACAGAGGGACTACTTTTAGTGATTATGTAGATTCTAGTGGAAAAAAAGGGAACTTTTCTCGTTATTTACAAGTTTACGGCAAGCAAGGTAGCACTTGCCCCAGTTGCGGCAGTAGTATCTCTAAAATTAAGCTAGCCGGGCGGGGAACGCACTATTGCCCAAAATGTCAGGTCTAAAAGGAGTGAAGGCGGCTTTTCTCCTTAATCTATGGGAAAAGATTGACTTTTACAGGTATTTTTTATATTGTTAAGGCAGTTAATAATAAACGATAATAACGCATATGTCCCAGGACAACATGATCAAGATGGAATGCACAGTTTGTAAGACTGTTACCCATCACTCACGTAAGAATAAGAAGACTATTAAGGAACGTCTCGAACTTTCCAAGTATTGCAATCGCTGTACAAAAAATACGCCTCATAAAGAAACTAAATAAGCCAGCTCTTCGCCCTCGGGCGGAGGCAAATGGCGTCCAAACATATGGACAAGAACCTAACCAAACCTTTTCTACTTATCTTGGTCTTCCTGGTTTTAGCCGGCACATATTTTATCTTCCGTCCTTTTTTGATGGAACTTTTTGTGGCGGCTATCTTATCTACCGTTTTTTATACTCCGTTTAGCAGGTTGACTGTTTTTCTTAAAGGCAGACAAAACTTGGCGGCCTTAATAATGTGTCTGCTGCTACTAGTAGTAATTATTTTGCCGACCATGAAGCTTCTGGTTTATGCTGGAGAAAGGTCGGTAGTGGCTTATAATTCATCAGTAGAGTTTTTCACTAACAATACGGTTAACGATTTCTTTCAGGGAGATTTCTTTCAGCAGGGATCACTTAAGTATTTAAATCTGGGTAATTTAGATTTTGATAGTGAGGCTCTACAAAAAACGATGCTCGAGGGTTTGCGTCAATCTAGTAACTGGCTGATATCCGGAGCTACTTTCGCCTTGCGAGAAACAACCAGCTTTATTATTTCTCTGCTAATGATTATTCTGTCCATGTTCTTTTTCTTTGTAGATGGCAAGAAGATGCTTAACCGTTTGATGTATCTTTCTCCTTTACCAAATAAATATGATCAGGAGATATTTAGGAAGTTCCGAGCGGTTAGTTATAAGACTTTTTCTTCTACCTTTGTAGCGGCCGGTGCTCAAGGAATATTAGGAGCGGTTGGTTTCGCAATTGTCGGTTTTCCCGCTTTTCTAGCCGGAGTTTTAGTGGCTCTTTTATCGATGTTACCATATCTGGGAGCAGCTATTTTTTATGTTCCGGTTGCTGCTTACTATCTCTTGATAGGTGAAATATGGCAGGGAATATTTATCTTACTTTGGGGAATGCTTATTATTAGTACGATTGATAACGTCATCCGGACCTATATGGTCAAAGGAGATAGCGAGATCAATCCGATCTTTGTCCTCTTTTCTATCTTAGGGGGAATTTTACTCTTTGGGTTCTGGGGCGTTATCCTCGGTCCGCTTATCTTAGCCCTGACCGTGACCGTCTTCCATATTTATGAGTTAGAATTTTGTGAGTCCTTGGAAGGAGAAAATTGCGAATCAGCTCGGCAAGAGATGGATACTAAACAAATTAAGTAGCTAAATATTTTTAGACTTGATTAGGTAAGAATAATTAGTTATGCTGATTGACATATTAAAGATCTGGACAATCAGATTTGCGGGATTCGTATAGTGGCAGTACAGGGGTCTCCAAAACCTCTAGCGGGGGTTCGATTCCCTCATCCCGTGCGTAAAAATAAATCAACCATATGGTTGATTTATTTTTTTATATATAGGCAAAGAAGGGAATCGAACAGGTCAGAAGCGAAGTAAGCCAGAGCCGCTATTATGAGCGGCAAGGGCGCAAGTGAGCGTCCGCTAAGCATCCGGGGGATGCTTAGCGCTGACCCAGGACAAGTGAGCTTTTCGGAAGAAAAGCGAGCGCGATAATTCCCTCATCCCGTGCGCTAAAAGAAAAGTACTCTCATTCTGAGGGTATTTTTTTATACGGGGTGTTTTTTTAAAAAAGAAGGTGTGGGTGAGACTTACTACTTATTAATAGAATAGTATGCTAGTGTATTGATGGAATTATTAATAATAAGTTTTATGAAAAAAATTATTTTGATAGCAGCTGTTTTACTCCTTTTTAGTGGCTGTAGTTCTAAGCTTATCGATAATGCTGTGCCTAACTTAGATGATAGCTCATCTGCTTCTGATAGTTCAGTCGTTCTAGGTATTGAGACTAATAAAGTTTTGGATTTGAGTGGAAAAAACTTAACTACGCTTGATATATCTGCTTTTGATCAAGTGGACCTGGAAGAGTTAAACGTGTCGAATAATAATTTGACTGGCGCCTTACCATCTCAAATTGGAAAATTGAAGAACTTGCGAGTTATAAATGCTAGTGATAATCAAATGACCGGTGTGCCCGCTGAAGTCGGGCAACTAACAAATTTGGAGATATTAGATCTGTCCAATAATCAATTAACTGGCTTACCGAATGAATTAGCAAACTTAAAAAATCTTACCACCCTGAATCTGTCTGGTAATCAGTATTCAGAACAAGATCTCGAGATCATCCGTAATAGTTTGCCGAATGTTAATTATATTCTAAACTAGTAGTTTAGGTCTTATCATCTTTGCGAGCGTGAGAACTTAGAAATTTGTACCCCGTTTCTACCGTCCATACGAAGAAAAATACAGCTCGCTTTAGCTGTATTTTTATATAGGAGGAGATTTAACCCGGGTGACAAGTTGTTTCGCATATTGAAATTACAACAGGCCGTGATATATAATTAATTTATAAAATATTTTTAATATGATTAAGCTAATAAAATTTATTCATACTGTAATTTGGGTGATTATGGCAGCTGCGTCTTTTTATATTCTATATGCCGCTCTAACAAATACATTTAACTTACTATTATATTTTTCTGTATTTTTACTTGTTATGGAAACTTTAGTGCTACTACTTAATAAATGGACTTGTCCTTTAACGCCGCTCGCTAAAAAGCATACAAGCGATAGAAGAGAAAATTTTGATATATATCTTCCAAATTGGCTGGCTAAATATAACAAAATAATTTTTGGTTTCATTTTTATCCTAGGGATTATTATGGTGATTTTTAACTGGATTAGGTTATAGTGGATTGTTTTGTTACTTTTGTCTTTTTTTCTCGTTATATATTATAGGAGATAATTAAGATGTGTATCTAAGTATGAAATTATTAAAAAATAAATCTATTTTTTTGTTAGGCGCCTTGTTGGTTTTCGTGATTTTTACGATTATCTATATGCTTTGCACCTTAACTAAAAACAAATTTGATGATAAACAGATAAATATTAATGAAAAAGGAGGGCAAGCTACTGCTTCAATTGATCAGTCTTGGGCTACGGAAATAATTGCTAGCCTCTTGTCTTCTGGGGAAAATGAAATTCTTCCAGAAATTAAAATTATTAAGGCGACTAACAGTCACATCAAGGCCAATCTGTTCTATAATCCTGGAGGGTCATATCTTTTAGCTGCAAAAATTGGTAATGAATGGAAAAAAGTTTTAGAAGGAAATGGTATTCCGAAATGTTCAGAGATTAGCAAGTACGGCTTTCCTTCAAATATAGTCCCGTCGTGTATAAATGAAGATAGCGAAAATATTATAAAAAATGAATGGCCCTTAATTAAGGGCGCGATTGCAAGTTGCAATGTAAAAGGAGTTATGCAAGCTCACTCCTTGTATGTTAGCGCTAACTTAAAAAATGGGGACCGACTAGAAGGGTTTGAGCCGAAAATAGATGACATTATCAGTTTGGCAATAGAAGCGCAGAGGGAGTGTGGTGAGATAATTATGGCTACAGAGTAGTTGTTGAAACTTCATTTAGCGCAACTTAGATTATATTAACACAGACAGAGTATGCGCTCTGTGTTTTATTTATTTTCAGAAGGGAATCGAACAGGTCAGAAGCGAAGTAAGCCCGAGCCGCTATTATGAGCGGCAAGGGCGCAAATGAGCGTCCGCTAAGCATCCGGGGGATGCTTAGGGCTGACCCAGGACAAGTGAGCTTTTCGGAAGAAAAGCGAGCGCGATAATTCCCTCATCCCGTGCGTAAAAATAAATTAACCATATGGTTGATTTATTTTTTGTTTAGCAGTTTTTACTAATGGAACACCCGTGTTATAATAGTGATATGAAAAATGAATTACAAAACCTCTCTAAAAAATTAAAGAAAACAGCTGATTTGTTATTGGGGAAAACAGGTTTAATCGAGTTGCTTGAAAAATATGGTAGTGTTTATAAGATGGGGAGTTATCAACTAAATTTAATGGTTGATGGGGATATTGATATTTACGTTATTGATAAGCAATTTTCTAAAGAGAGAGCAATTAAATGTTTGAATGATTTAATATCTAAAAATAGTTTTCGTGGCTATTTATTTTATGATTTTGTTCATCGACGTAAAAAAGGTTTTCCAAGGGGTTATTATATTGGCCTCAAAACAAGGCATGGTGCTAATAAATGGAAAATTGACATTTGGTTCATGAAAACTATGGATGGCGTAAGTAATAGGTTTATGAGGAAGGTTATAAGTGAGCTAAACGATGACAAGCGTAACAAAATACTCGAATTAAAAAAAATAGTTAAAGATGAAAAAATAGATTTGCCGAGCTTTGTTATTTATAATGCAGTTATTGAGGGCGCGGTAGATAATATGAAAAAACTTATTAAGTTTGCGTCTAAAGAAGGCTATCGTGTAAGTCGGTAAAGGATTTCCACTTTATCACTGCGTTTTCAATTGTGTTTCAGTCGAGCGATGTTGCCCGTGCGCTTAAAAAAGGATAGGCTTATGCTTGTCTTTTTTAAGTTTAATGGTAAGGAGAGAGAATCGAACAGGATTGAAGTGAACTAGTTGACTGTCGATAGACAGGCAACTAAGCGAACGTCGAACGAAGTTCCGGGGGGAGCTTCGGGCGCAATCCTTGGACAACGAAGGAGCGAGCGGCGGCGAGCGAGTGATGCGATAATTCCCTCATGTCAGATTAAGTATTTATTGCCTTTTTGCCTTATTAAGGATAAAATTTAAGTAAAGAATAGATAAAAAAGTTAAAAAGATGATATGAGTCTTATAGTTAAAAATTTTATCGAGAAGGTGAGTGAACAGTTCCAAACAGGCCATGCTCGTGAACATTCTTATCGGCCAGCATTAGAAGAGCTGTTTAAAGAGATAACCGGATTAAAAGTTATTAATGAGCCAAAAAGAAGCGAATATGGCGCTCCCGATTTTGTTTTTCTTAATAAAAATATTGTTACGGCCCACGCAGAAGCCAAAGATTTACCTGTATCGTTAAAAGAAATCGAAAGAAGCGATCAAATGATTCGATATTATGGTTATTCAAACTTAATTTTAACTAATTGTTTAGAATTTAGATTTTATAAAAGTGGTCAGGCTTATGGCAGTCCTATTATTATTGCCGAGCTAAAGGGGGGTTCTGTTTTTGTCCATGAGGAAAAATTTCAACTTCTTGAAGATACGGTTAAAGATTTTATTAAAGATTCTAAAGAGCCAATTAGATCTGGTATACACCTAGCTAAAGTGATGGCTGGTAAAGCCCGTCGTATTAGAGATAGTGTAAAAAATTATTTATCTCAAGAAGATGATAATAAAAATGCAGAATTGTTAGCGGTTTATGATGTTATAAAGAAATTATTATTAGCTGACTTAGACAAAGAAAAGTTTGCTGATATGTATTCTCAAACTTTAGTATACGGTTTATTTGTAGCACGTTATTACGACAAAACAGCAGATAATTTTTCTAGACATGAGGCACGTGATTTAGTGCCCGCCTCTAATCCTTTTTTACGTCATTTTTTTGATCACATTGCTGGCTCGTCTTTTGATCCAAGAATTGAAATGATTGTAGATGAATTATGCGAAGAGTTTGCCCATGCGGATGTTCAAGCTATTGTTCATAATTACTACAAAGTTGACAAGGATGATAGCCACGATCCTATTATCCATTTCTATGAAGATTTTTTGCAGGAGTATGATTCTAATGAGCGTAAAAAAATGGGTGTTTTTTACACCCCCTTGCCAGTTGTTCGCTTCATTGTCCGTTCTATTGATGATATTTTAAAAAAAGAGTTTAACTTATCTCAAGGGTTAGCTGACACTACTAAGATCGAGGTAAAAAGAGAAAGCCAGGGGAAAAAATATAAAGAACAAATCCATAAAGTTCAAGTACTTGACCCCGCTACTGGTACGGGCACGTTTTTAAATGAAGTCATCTTACAAGTTAAAAAGTCTTTTGTCGGACAAGAGGGAAGATGGAATAATTATGTTAATCAAGATCTTTTGCCTCGTCTTCATGGTTTTGAATTAATGATGGCTTCATATACCATTGCTCACTTAAAGCTTTCAACTACTCTTAAGGAATCCGGGGCAGAGATAAAAAATCAACGACTCGGTGTTTATTTAACTAATTCTTTGGAAAAAGGGATTGCAGAGGAAAGAACGTTGTTTTCTGGTATTGGCTTTGGAAAAGCTATTACAGACGAATCTTTAGAAGCTAGTAAAATAAAAAACGATTTACCAATCATGGTGGTGCTTGGTAATCCGCCGTATAACGTTAGTTCGCAAAATAAAAATGAACACATTTCCGAACTGATTAAAGAGTATAAAAAGAATTTAAATGAACGAAAAATAAATCTTGATGATGATTACATAAAGTTTATTCGTTTCTCTGAAGATGTAATAGAAAAAAATGGCGAGGGAATAATTGGGATGATAACTAATAACTCTTTTATTGATGGTATTACTCATCGTCAAATGAGAAAGCATCTATTGGAGACTTTTGATTCCATTTATATTTTAGATTTACACGGTAATTCTAAAAAGAAGGAAAAAACACCAACAGGAGATAAAGATGAAAATGTTTTTGCAATCCAGCAAGGCGTGTCCATCTCTCTTTTTGTAAAAACAGGAAAAAATAAAAAAGGTTTGGCCGATGTTTATCATATGGGACTTTACGGGAAACAGAAGGGGAAATTTGATAACTTAAGTGAGTTAAATTTTGATTCTGTAAAGTGGAAGAAATTAGATTATAAAGAGCCGTATTATTTTTTTGTGCCGAAAGATTTTGACGATGAGGAAGAATATAATAAGGGATTTTATTTTACTGAAATATTTAAGGAATATAACTCTGGTATCCAAACAAAAAGAGATAATACAACAATCCAGTTTACTGAAATAGAAATAGGACAAATTGTACAAGACTTTGATAATTTATCAGAAATCGAGTTAAAAAATAAATATTCTCTTCCAGAAGACGGTAGAGACTGGAAAATTGGATGGGCAAAAATTGATATCCAGAAAGGTTTTAAAATTGAAAAAATATTATATCGCCCACTAGATATTAGATTTACAGCTTATACAGGAAATTCTAAAGGTTTTATTGCTTATCCCAGAGAAAAGACAAATGTAAATATTGTAAATAAAGAAAATATTTCACTGCTTACTTGTCGAACAATGCCTGCAAATCATAGTTTTGATAGAATTTTTGTTGCAAAAAATATTTCTGACATTCACTCTGCAAGCGATCAAACTTATGTTTTTCCACTCTATATTTATAGTGATGATGGATCTCAATATTCGAATCTAAAAAAAGAAATTGTTATTGAGATAGAAAAAATAATCGGCGAAACAACGCCAGAAGATATTTTGGATTACATTTATGCAGTTTTATATTCACCTGCTTATCGTGAAAAATATAAAGAATTTTTGAAAATTGATTTTCCACGCGTACCTTATCCAAAAAGTAAAGGACAATTTGATAAATTGGCTGATTTTGGCAGAGAGCTTCGCGAACTTCATCTTTTAGAATCGTCAAAGTTAAATCAATTTGTTACTACCTATTCTGAAGTTGGTGATGATATAGTTGAAAAGAAATACCCAATATATGAAGATGAGAAAGTATACATTAATGATGTCCAATACTTTGGAAATGTGCCATTAATTGCTTGGAATTTTTGTATAGGCGGTTATCAGCCAGCTCAAAAATGGTTAAAAGATAGACGTGAGAGAAAATTATCTAATGAAAATATTGAACATTATCAAAAAATGATTGTTGTGCTTGTGGAGACTGATAGAATAATGAAAGAAATTGATAAAATTTTTAAATTTTCTGCTTAATAAGTGTCTTAAAATTAGATGTTTTAATTAAATAATACTATCCCCCAAAAAAATGAAAAAAATCATCCAAACACTAATCATAATTATACTGACCTCTCTTTTAGCCTTAATCATCATTTTCGTGTTTAACCCTTATGAGCTAAGGACTAAGTTAATTGGAAATATTATCAACAGCTATTTTAGCAGTACTATCAAAGATTATGAAGCGGATCCAGTTAGTGTCGTGTCTCCTGATAGCCCGCTTGTTAGTGCTCCTGATAATGCTCCGGTGGGCGATAAAAACCCTCTTTTAAATGCTGAACAAGAAAAAACCTTGGAAAGTTATGGAGTAGATGTTGATAAACTTCCTAAAAGTATTAGTCCTGCTATGGAGGCTTGTTTTATTGAAAAGTTAGGTTCAGTGAGAGCTCAGGAAATAGTGAAGGGTAGCGCGCCCAGTGCTATGGAGATTTTTAAGGCCAAGAGCTGTTTAGGAGAATAAATTTATCTTATGCCTAAACTAAATTTTAAACTCTATCGCTATTGGATGTTTGCCGTTGGTATTATAGCGACTTTAGCTTATCGTATTATTGTTATTTTAAATCAGTACAGCGCGACATGGGTCCAGGTTTCTTGGTATATTGGCACTATCGGTTTTGTCTGGTATTTTGCTCATCGTTTTAATGTTGAGAGTAAGAGAGATCAGGTTATTGCGGAGCTTGATTTGCTTAATAAAGTTCGACAAAATACCGACTTCAAAGAAGAGGATAGAAACGCTCTTATTTATGTCTTACAAAGCCTGCAAACTAGTTTAGCAAGATGGAATTATATTGCGATCTTTTTAATTTCCGCTTTAGCCCTAGCTTATGGGATTTATCAAGATTTTATATATTAATTAAAAGTTTATGAAAAAGTCAGTGATGTTTTTATGGCTTAGCTTCTTGGCTCTATTAATTCTACCTTTATCCGTTAAAGCCGAAGAATTAGTTGATCGTCTACAAGGCAGAATTTTACTCCAGACAGAATCCAACGGTGAGGCCTGGTATGTTAATCCAAGTAGCAAGGAAAGGTCCTATCTTGGGCGGCCGGAAGATGTTTTTAGAGTAATGAGAGAGTTTGGCCTTGGTATTAAGAAAACTGAGTTGCAGTCTTATTTAGACTCAAGTTTTCCTGAACGCTTAGCCGGCCGGATTATGCTTAATGTTGAAGGTTTGGGTGAGGCTTATTATATTTCTCCTGATGATTTACGGGGTCATTATTTAGGTAGTCCTAGTCAGGCTTTTCAAGTAGTTAGGCAAAAAGCTATTGGTATCACTAATAATAATATTAATAAGATTAAAGTTGTTGATTCTTCTGTCGATCGTCTCGCTAGTCAGGCAGAACAGAAGCCGGTTGCTCGGAAAAATGAAGATAGAAAAGAGCCGACTCCTTCTCCGGTAGCAAGCAGCACTAGCCCAATTATCTCTGATGATCCTGGTCAGTGTACTTTTTGGACTTATTCTCCTTGGGGCGATTGTTCTGATGGTTTAAACACTAGACAAGTATTATCAGCTTTACCGGCAGGTTGTAGTGGCGGTGAGCCGGAAGTTAGTAAACCTTGTGTGAGTGGTGTTTGTACTTCTTGGCGCTATACGGATTGGTTTAATTGCAGTGACGGATATCAGAGAAGGGAAATTGTCGAATCATTTCCGATCAGTTGTGTGGGCGGAGAATCTTTTACCCTTAAGGCTTGTGGTAATGATATAACTTGTAGCGCTTGGACTTATTCTGATTGGAGTCCTTGCTCGGACGGGAATCAAACCAGGACAGTTGTTACTAGTTCTCCAGATGGTTGTGTCGGAGGACAGCCAGTTTTGACCCAAACTTGCGATACTACTTCTGATAGCCCATATTCACCTTATCAATTCTCATATACCAGAGAGATGGGGCCACTCTATGATCCGCATTTGCGCATTGTGTTTATATCAGAGCCTAATGAGAATATAAAAATTATTAAGATTCCGGTGACGGGTTATTATAGACATGGTACTTTTAACGATACTTTACCTGATAACTTAAGTTATAGCGTAAATTATATCCAAGATGGTCAGCAGATGTCGGTAGAAATGAGCCGCTTGGATAATCAGAATTATTTATTTGAGGCCGGCACTCCGATTCCTCTTAATTTAGGCGATCATAATTCGGTCACTATTAAAGCCAGTAATGATTATTACAGTGCTATTAATGATATCTCAAAATGGGTGATTTGGGACTATAGCGTTAATAAGCCGGTTTGGCTGGGAAATTAAGCGAGTCAGATAGAAAAAATAAAAAAGCAGTTACAAGTGTAACTGCTTTTTTTTGCGTAGCAGACTTTTATGCGGTCCAAGCAATAATAAATGCTACTGCAAAAAACAATGCAACAATATTCATTGCTGCGAATACAATGTTAAGTATCCATTTCATGGTTACTCTCCACTTTTTTTGTGATTTGTTTTTTAATTAACTGATAACTGAATATATTATAACACATATCATACGCCTTGTCAATAGCTAGGTATAAATCTGGTTTTTTGGTGTAGGCGAATTGATGGGTGTATGATAAAATATAAATATTACTTTAGAAAACATCGGGAAATTTAAGATATGAATCATAGCAAACAGTTAGCCGCCGGATCAGCCGCGATTATGTTGGCTGCTCTTTTTTGGAGCTTGGACGGCTTGTTTTTACGGCCAAAATTTTACGCCCTGTCTCCTGAGTTAGTAGTATTTTGGGAGCATCTTTTGGGACTAATAATTCTTAGCCCTTTTTTGTTTATAAATTATTACAAAATTAAAGCTTTGAGTTTTAAAAGCTGGAGCGCCATTATTTGGATTAGTGTCTTCGGCGGCCTGATTGGCACGCTGATGATTACTAAAGCTTTTTTTGCGGCTATGGACGGACAAGCTAGTTTTGCAACGGTGATTGTTTTGCAAAAGTTACAGCCCTTTTTTGCTCTTTTTCTAGCTAGAGTGGTTTTGAAAGAAAAGTTACCCGGTCAATTTTATTTATGGACAGCCCTGGCAATTATCGCTAGTTATTTATTAGTCTTCTCGAATAATTTAGGAGATTTTATAATTGACTGGCGTAATAGCGCTGCTGCTTTTGCGGTAATAGCTGCTTTTGCCTTTGGCTCTTCAACTGTTTTTGGTAAAAGAATAGCGAACCATTTAGATTATAAAGCTGTAGCCGCCTTACGTTTTCTTGTAACTTCAGTTTTAGCTTTCGTGGTCGTTGTTTCTACTGGTAATTTAGCAGCTAGTGCAAATATTACTTCAACCCAATACAGTCTTCTGGCTCTAATCGTCTTTACTAGCGGGGCGGGGGGTATGTTTTTATATTATTTTGGACTGCGACGAGTCAGTGCTTCAACCGCCACGATTCTTGAATTATTTTGGCCTTTATCAGCTTTGATTCTTGATGCGGTATTTAATAAAAACTTTTTATCTCCAGTGCAGATCATTGCCGTCTTATTACTCTTAGGCGCTTTTTATAAAGTTAGTGCTTTAGGAAGAATGAAGTTGGCTACTTTCCGGGGCCGAGTTATTCCTGGCGCCGGACGAGGGAGAAGAATCGGTTATCGCACCGCTAATCTTGATAATACGGATTTAGATATTCCTCATGGTATATATGTAGTAGATATTAAAGTGCTGGGACAAAATTATCATGGCCTGATGCACTTTGGTTTTCGTGATGTTTATGATGAGCCGGTATCTCTAGAAATTTTAGTTAAGGATTTTAATGGTGATATTTATGGTGAGGAAATGACAGTTAGTATAGTTAGAAAAATTAGAGATGTGAAAAATTTCCCTGACACCGCTAGTTTAGTTAAAGCTATAGAAAAAGATTTACAGGAGCTATCCTTGGCTAAGTCGGCCCGCTCTTAATTTAGTACTTATTTAAAAGAAGGCGCTATGGATAATATTTTTTTACAAATTAGTACTTTATTAGCCGTTACAGTAGCAATTGCTTTTATTCTAAGATTGCTACGTCAACCGCTAATTGTCGCTTATATTTTTGCCGGCATTGTCGGTGGGCCGTTTATCTTGAATTTGATGCATGGTGACAGTGAAATGTATAGCACCTTTGCGCAGTTAGGCGTGGTGTTATTGTTGTTTATAATTGGCATTAACCTTAACTTTCAGCATTTGAAATCTATCGGCAAGGTTTCTCTAATTACCGGTCTGGGTCAGGTTTTATTTACAGCCAGTATCGGCATTGTTCTTCTGTTGCTACTTAAAACTGAGCTAGTAGCTGCGCTTTATTTGGCGGTGGCCATTACCTTTTCTAGTACGATAATTATCATGAAGCTTCTGACTGATAAGAAGGATGAAGATACTATTTACGGACGTTATACTATCGGTTTGATGTTGGTGCAGGATGTGCTAGCGGTTCTATTAGTTATTGGCTTGGGCATGATGCAGGGCGGGGGAGGTGGTGGTTATGAAATTATTATTTTGATGATCTCTAAGTTAGTGTTGGCCTTGATAGCTCTTTATTATGTTAGTTATTATATTTTACCAAAGCTACTGGATAAAATTGCTGGATCCAGTGAACTACTATTTTTATTTACTTTAGCTTGGTGCTTGGGAATAGCTAGTTTATTTTATGTACTAGGCTTTTCTTTAGAGATTGGCGCTATAATTTCCGGTATCGCCTTAAGTTCTTCGCCTTATCAACTCGAGATAGCTAGCCGGATGCGTCCGTTGCGTGATTTCTTTCTAATTTTATTTTTTATTGTCCTAGGTAGTGAGATGGGTCTTAGCTCTTTCCAGCATATTTTTTTACCGGCCTTAGTTTTGTCCTTGTTTATCTTAATTGGTAATCCTTTAATTTTATATTTCCTTTTCCGGCGCTTTAAATTTACCAGACGTAATAGTTTTTTAGCTGGTTTGACTGCGGCTCAGGTTAGCGAGTTTGGTTTTGTGTTGTTATTTGCCGGTCGTAATGCCGGTCACTTGCAAGGAGAAGAAGTAGCTATATTTACAGCTGTCGCCATTACGACAATTTTTATTTCCTCATACTTTATTTCTTATAACGAAAATATTTATCGTTTTCTTTTACCGGTCTTTCGTCTTTTCGGAGCCGATAAACATCAACAGTCAGAAATTTCTGGAGTTACTTATGATGCCTGGGTGATTGGATATCATCGTATTGGAATTAGGGTGGTAGAAGCTTTTAAAAAGCTTAAAACAAAAGTTGCCGTGACTGATTATGATCCGGAGGCGATTAATCGCTTAAAAAAAGCAAAAATTCCTTTTTTCTTTGGAGATGTTGCGGACATAGAGTTTTTAGAAGGACTCCCCATTGCTGCTAGTCGGATTATTGTTATGACCATTCCGGCTGTTGATGATCAAATTAATTTAATTAAACAGG
>Ga0100378_1003666_pt1 | contig 14648 bp, 19 predicted proteins | sample CryGeymeta201502_FD_81535 | JGI IMG/M metagenome (GOLD analysis project Ga0100378, IMG submission 81535) | Groundwater microbial communities from Crystal Geyser aquifers in Utah, USA - Crystal Geyser metaG 2015-02 | ecosystem: Environmental > Aquatic > Deep subsurface > Groundwater | place: USA...
ATTAAAATATGGGATGTTACTACTTCAAATTGTGTTAATACTTTAAATGGCCATACTGATAATGTATGGTGTCTTGAAAGACTAAACGATAGTCAGATAGTAAGTGGAGGTGCTGATAGAACACTTAGAGTATGGAATGCATAGAAAAGAGTTAATTTGAATAACTTTGTTATCTTGGTTAAGTTATATGTATGTGTATTAATGAATAAATAAGCTAATAACAATATGTATTTTTAAAGTTATTATAAATAAAGAATTAGTTTATGTTTTTCATAAGTTATATTATATGTTTTTATTATATGCTATATTATATGTTTTAATATTATTCAATAACAATAATATTAATAAAATAAAAAATGACTACTAGTTCTTCTTTTATTCTTTATAAAAAGAAGATAGATAACTTTTACGAACATGGTCAAACTCGAGGATTTGGTAAAGTATATAAATCGAAGTTAAAGGAATCAAAAATGATTTTTGCAAAAACTTTACTTACTACAAATACTTCAAGCGAAAATAATTACTCTTATGAAAATGGAAAGTTTATAAAAGCAAATAGTAAACTAAAAAGAGAAAACAAAGAAAATAAAGAAAAATCTTATTACAATAATGATGATTACGAAGACAACGAAGACAACGAAGGCAACGAAGACAACTTCAGCGAGTCAAAGTTTGGCGAAAACGAAAAACTTACTTATATACAAACAGAATACACAGGCTACCTTCCTACATTTGAGAAGACAATATCAAATAAATTAATAAAAGAACATTCAAATAAATTTCTAAAATTTGATACTATGCCTAGACTTACCTCAGTAACAGAACAAAATGATAAAAATAAATTAAATAGGATCTTTCAAACTTCTATACAAATTCCACAACAAAGTAGTCAGACTAAAATGAATATAATATACAGAAATGGTATAGACAAAAATAGTATAAAGACTTTATTGAATTCAGCTAAGCCTCCAAACTCAAGATTATACCCTAAGTTTTTTGATAAGAATTACTACCATCATGTAAGACTATACGTACCAAAGAAGCCGAATTATATTCAACTCTTTTCTAATTTTATTAATGCGAATATGAGAGGAATAATAAAGATTCAAGCAATGAATTTTGCGAAAGCAATTAAGTTTGTGAAGAAGGATATAAATAGCTTATTCTCGAGTAAGTAAATTAATCTAATCTAATACTTAATTAACGTTTATAAACGAAGCTTATTATATGTTTATTTATTAATTCTCTTTAGAATCATTCCAGTTAGCATATGATTTCTCTAAAAAGTATAAGAATCCAAAATTTAATGAGAAACCCAAACGAGAAGATTTAGTTAAAAAGGATTTTGATAAAAGATTTAAAAATTTAGTATTTGATTTAGAAATCAAGAAATTAAAAGAAAATAATATAAAAAGTAAATGCTAAATATTGTAATTAATATAAACATAATAGAATGCAAGGAAAAAAAATATGTAAAATGGAAAAGAGCAATTGTAACTGCGGCGCTACATTTTAAAAGTCTTAAAATAGATCTTAAAACATTACATGAAGAAATCGATCAAGAGAATGTTTTATCATATGATAATTCAACATCAAAAGAATTTTTTTGGGCTATACGTCAAAATGATTTTAGAAAAGTTAAATTTTTTATTCAGAATAATGATTTCCTTGTTTACGAATTTGATGAGGTAAACAATAACAGATTAAACTAAAAATATAGACGTATTACGTATTTAATAACATATTTAATTAATTAACATATCATAACCTATTTAACCTATTTAGTTTATGCAAACCGGCTTACACTGGGCTGTCAAAAAAAGTTATACCGATATCGCTGGTTTACTACTTCTAAACGGAACTAACGTTGATGCTCAAGACTTTTCTGGAAAAACTCCTCTTCATATAGCAGCAAGTCTGAATAAAAGACAACAAATTAAGTTTTTAATGAAGTTAAACGCAAATCCAGAAATAAAAACTAAAAATGGTAAATGTCCCGAAGATATGACATTTGATAAAGTATTAAAACATATACTGCACAATGGAAAACTGGTAAAAAATTATATATAAATTTTATATATAATTTATATAATTTAAAAAAGGTATATAGCTTAAATAAGTTAAGAGACTATAAAATGACAAGAGGTGATATTAAAGAATGTTTAATTTCATTTTTTAAAGAAGAAGGTTTAGGCCATGGATTTGATGATTGGCTTTGGTAAATGCTTTGAAATGAAGAGAAGAGAGATATAGATACTAAGCTATTAGGATATTATGCTCTTATGATGAGATTAAGTAGATAGGAAAATAACATGAATATATTATTAATCAATAAAGTATTATTGTAGATAGTGAATTAATTTAAATAGTAAGTAAAGATATAAAAGTATATTACCGACTTGCTTAATAGTAAATTGGTATTTGTATTAAATCATTTAGAAATTAATTAGCTTATTTTCTTATTTTCTTAACAACTAATTGAAATCTATAATAAAATATAATATATATTTATAATATAAAGTTATAAAAATAAAATAAAATCAATAATATTTATAGTATTATTAATCAATAAAATTAATTATATTGCTTATTATATTAATTATTTTATATATAAATGACTGAAAAATCACAAATAAGAAAAACATTAGAAGAATTAGAAGATGATATACATAAAAGTTGGCTTCGCGACCTCGACAAAGTTAAGGAGTTCCATTCACTTTATACCATACTAGAAGAAATGCTAAGTAAAGATACTCTAGAAGAATACTTCCAAAATAATGCTTCCGACTTAAATTACTTTCTTAATAAGTTCAGCGCTGAAACAATAAATAATATACTACGACAACCTTACGTATATGGACCTAGCGGAGATGATGTCGCTTTTCAAGTACTTAGCCAGTATTTAAGGTTATTTTTGAAGTTTTTGGATAACCCAAATTATACACATTTATGGGATTCAATAAGGGAAATATTTGATACTTCAAAGTCTTACTATAAGGGAACTAGTTATACAAACACAAGAGTTTTAAATGAAAACAAATTAATGACTGCTGAGAAGTTTAATGAAAAAATCTTACCGAAAGACTCTAGCAAGAAAAGTGATAAGCCGCAAATGAAATTATCTGATCAAGTAGATGTTCTTATCGAAAATAAAAAACCTTATAACACTCTCCAAGACAAGAAAATATGGACAAGAGGAATAGTCACCAAAGTCGATGTTGAAAACGAATACTTCGTCGTAAGTATAGCTGAAGACCCACTTCCCATTTTTATTAAAAACAACTCACTAGAATACTTACCAGTTGGAACAATGACTAAAGACTACGATTGGAGATTAAACATAAAAGAATGTAAGTTATAATATTCCTATTAACATACATATACTAATATATAAATATTTACTTTTTCCTAGACGACCTTGTTGACTGCCTAGATAGAGGTAAATGGTATCCTTCTACTCCATATATAAGAAGAGAAGAAACAGTCAACGGACTAAAAAAAGTTGATTATCGTATAGGATTTAGAATTTACCCTGATAAACTAACTGAGCCATTTGATAACTACAAGAAGTTCTGGCCTGGGAGAAGCGTAATGAAAGACAGTAAGAATCTAAACTACTTTGGTGATAATGAAAATCTTGATGAATGGATTCCAAGTTATTCGAAACGTCTACAAAAGTAATATTTTTTAATAAGATTTTTATAATATTTTTACTTATAAAGGTTTGGAACGAATATTTTTAGCGATAAGGTTGATCTTTTTGAAAATGAAAGCTATTTCTTAGATGATCTAATTCAAGTAATAATAATTACATTAATAATTGCTTATAATAATTCTTAATAATACTTAATAACTTAAATAAATTTAGTTTGAAAATAAAGAAACTGGAAAAAGAGTTTATGTTATTGGAAGAAGTAGTAACTTTTCATACTATTACAGCTTAATGCTAATGCAATTTGCAGAAATGGGAGGATTTGATAAAATGATAGATACTCTCTCTAATACTAACAGACCTTCACCAGAACTTGTTCATTTCATCTTTTTCGTATTTTCTAACTGTGGCGCTACTTTCCATAGAGATTATGTAAAGCAACTTGGACCTCAACTACAAAGTAAAATATTCAAATACTTGAATGACTTAAACCAGAACGAGCTGAGAAATATCAAGAAAGACACTCTAGACATTATTACAAAAGTACTAAGATTCTACTTAGGTTTAACACTTGGCTCTGAAGAAAGAAATAGGATAATCGAGGAGTTTTCTATTACATTTAGTTTAAAGATGATCAAGACGAACTTCCTAGAGAAAAGAATACAAGCCGTAAAAAACTTAGTTGATGTGATAAGATCCAGTAAAGCTGACAAGGAAAAGTCAGCCTTCTTACTAAAGCTTATAGAAGATAATAAAATTTTCGGTGAAATATTTGGAACTAACTCGCATTTCCAGCTTATATTTATGAGTAAAGAATTATTAGAGATAATGCTTCAAGAAGATAAGCTTTCCGAAGAAGAGGTCGAAATGATATGGGCTAAAACTAAAAAAGGAGATTTAGAAGGAAAGCTAACTATCCTAAAGATATTAAAAGATGTCTCTAAGTCTCTTTCTGGCAAGCATGTTACTTCTTTGTTAAATAATATTTATTCTTCGAAATCAGAGTCTCATGAGTTTATCGATGAGGAAATTGATCTAATTTATGAGTTGTCTATACATCAATCACAAAAAGAAGAAACAGTAGAAAAATGTATCAAGTTCTTTACTAATAGTATTCTAAGTTCAAAGAGTGATAGCGAGAAAAATAACATATTAATCAACAAAATTTTTGATATTACAAAAGTATTCCCTTCGTTTAAAACTTCGGTAGTTAAAATGTGCACTTCTAGTTTAGAAAAGGTAAATATATAATAATAATTTTTAATTAATTTATTTATTTTATTAGGACGAAAACTCGATTTTATCTTTAAAAATCCTACTCAAATTCGTTAAGGAAACTAACTTCGAACAAGACTTTGATTTACACACTCTTCTGATTAAAGATGATTATGTTGTTAAACTCTACTGCAAGAATTTTAATAATTATATTGCTTACATCAAAGAAAAGGCTAAAAATTGGAATCAAGATATAGACTTACTACCATTAAACTCTCCATTTACTCATTCACAAAACTTACAAGGTAGATTAGATTTCCTCAACACCTTAATTAATCAAAAGTTATGGAACTTAACTGATGTTCAACCGATAGACTTTTTATATAACATTCTAATTGAAAACTCAGTATGTGAAAAGGACAAACTTGAATTTTATGATTGGGTTCGAAGAACCTTAGAGAAAAGTAGTAATCCTGAACTAGAAGAGAAGATTTTCTCATTATTTTCTTTAAAGATATGCAAAGACCAAAAAAGCTGCCAAAATTTATCGATCCAAGCATTTGAATCATATCTAAAAGTATTCTTGAACTTGAACCAAGCTAATAAAAAGTTAAAATATAATAAAATCCCTCGCGAGACTAAAATAGAAATAAATGCTTTTTGTAACCCTGATGACTTATTAGGCTTTGATATACTATGGAAGATTGTATTTGAGAGCTTTTCAAATGACATTATGAACAGAGGAATTGAAATATTACATGATTTATACACAGTAAAACTTATTATAATATTTAATTATAATTTATAATTATTATTTAATTAATTTAGAATGTGGTAATCAACAACGAAAACACAAATAACTCCCAAAAACTACTTGATAAATGTATCCAAATGATTAAACAAATCGTAACTTCAGATGCTAATCCAGGTGAGAAACATAATATAATCAAAAAATGCTTACGAGTACTAAAAATAATGATAGAAGAATCAGAAAAGAAAGGAACAGCAAGAGTTAAATCTCATTTCGGCTTACAAAAGAGAAAGATAATGAAATTTAAAGTAACATCCCAGACTCACAGAGTTGACGACTGCCATGTTAAAGTATACGGTAATACAACAATGTGGGATTTAAAAGAGATTGTCGCTAATAAATCTAAAGTATGTGTTGATTTTATTAAACTTCAAATTGGAAAAGACGAGTTAAGCAATACTGACCATGGAAAAACTGTTATAGATATGAAGGTAACTTTACTTATAACATATTATATATTATATGAACTTTCTTATTTAATTTTCTATTAGATGAATGACGGAGACGAAATAAAACTTTCTCTTAACTCATTAGATAGTTTAATAACCCAAGTAGAATTAGTTAATGCTGACGGGGTTGTACCTGAATGTATGGCTGTTTTCAATAGGTGGTTTGATACATACTCAACTGATGGAAAAATGCTTAAAGAACATTGTGCTAAATTTTTAAGAGATGTAACTGGCAGCAAGGAAATGCCATCGTTAGAAGACCCAAGAATAGGTGGCCTATTTTCTACATATGATAAATCAAATCAAGGATGGCTTGAAAGAGAAGGATTTGTTGGTTTCTACAGAGATTGTGCATTAAAGCCAGATAAGAAAAAAACAGTATGGGAGAATTTAAAAGCAATGGGAGTTAGAAATGACTTAAAGATGGTAAGCATATTTATTTATATATCATTTATATATTAATTAATTCTATAGCTTGAAGATCCTTATCAAATTTATAACTCAGATCCTACATCCTTACCCAGATATATACTAGCTCACAATGAAAATCTCTTCAACACAATTTTCTACTTACAAGATCTTAGCGACGAAATTGCCAAAGAGGCTTTCGACTTCCTTAATGTTATTACAACAAATCCTATTATCTATAAACAAATCATGTTTACTGGAAAAGACAACAAAGAAATAAAATGGGATACCCAATTAGACGAAAAAAATATCTATAAATTAATATATTCTTTACAAATTGTTGAGTCTTTCTTAGAAGACATTGAGATAAGCTCGGAAAATATAGACTCATTCTCAAATGAAGAAAGTATTCTTGGTCAAAGTTATTCTCTTGAAGAGATTAAAAGTATTAAAGTCGACTGGATGAAGACCTTTATATCTCAAAATGGATTCACCTACCTAATCAAAATATTAGAGAAGAAACTTGGTGAATACTCAAATAATATTAAAAGCAAGGTTGAAAACTCATTGATGAATAATGTATGCCTCGATTTATTACTAAGAATAACAAGAGTTTTCTTTTCGTCTTCACTTAATAAATTTGAAATTTATAGAACAATAACAAAATATATCCATTCACTAAGAGGAGGAGCAAATGAGGAGACCAAAACAACTCAGGAAGGATCAACAGAAGTTTCATCTACTACAAGCATTACTAACACAGATATTCCTGTACTTAAAAAACAATCATCTAAAATGGACCAAAATATGTTAGAAAAATTCTTCGGAGGAGATCTTGGTGACAAAATTATCAACTCTATAAACTACACTGTAAATTCTGAAAACTTATTAAGTCTCCTTTCAAATTTAATCTTAATGCCAATCAGAAGCTTAGAAGAAAATAGTATATTAGAAACATCATTTTCATTTTTGATCGGTATACTTGGATTTGCCCCCGATGCAGTAGAAATCGAAAAGAAAATCATAAAAAATAACAATGACTTCGAACTAATTTCTATATTTGGTCTATTAAACAAGGATATTAATACAAGAATATTATTTTCAAATTCTTTAATTACTCTATGTAAATCATGTCAATATAACAAACGTTTTGACTTACTCGCCTATTTATTCGGATATACTTTCAAAATAATAACAGATATGGTACCAGAACAAGAGGTGAACTCAGGAGAGTTATTTGACTTCTTCTCTAATTTATTCGAAATATATCTCTCAAACGTAAAGGAATTCGAGCTTAATAAAACAAATACAAATCCTAAAGAATTCTTAACAAAACTTATTGACACTATCAATGCTGATATAAGCGAAGAAAGTACTACCCAATTATCCAATGAATTATTTGTAGGATATATGAAGATTATTACTAAAGTCTCGGAAGGAATACCAGAACTTAAACAAGAGCTCTCAAATAAGTATAACTTTATTCAGAAGATTATGACAAGAGTACTATTTAAACAAAACTCTGTCGATACTAATAATAAGATAAACAGTTTAGACCTTATTAATCCTAATAAATATGATGATAGTAAAGCAAATAGAAATTCCAATCTTCAATTAAGAAATATATGTTATTCGTTCATTATCTCTATGTTAAGGTCATCTATTGAGAATTTCGAAAAGTTCTTCAGTTTAAATGTCTTAGATGAATCAAATAGCGAAAAAGATAAGGAAATCGCAGAAAAAGATAAAAAATCATCATCGTATTATTCTTACTATCATAATTATGGAAGAAATGAAGATCATGTTGGTTTAAGAAATTTAGGTTGTATATGCTATATGAACTCAATGATGCAACAATTTTTCATGGTTCCAAGTTTTAGATATTGCTTAATGCAGGAAGATGACAAGCGACTACCTGAAACAAGTAACCCAGTTCAAGTAGATGATAACAGTCTTCATCAAGTACAAAGATTATTTTCTTACTTAGATTACTCTATGAGAATGGATTATAACCCATTCGGTTTCTGTTACTCATTTAAAGATTGGGATAATAATCCAACAAATACCTCAATCCAACAAGATAGTCAAGAATTCTTAAATAGATTCTTCGATGTTATTGAAGAGCAAGTTAAGCCTACTCCTATGAAACATAGCTTTAAGGCTGTATTTGGTGGAAAAACATGTTCTCAAATTGTATGCGAAGAAGGATGCGGTACTAGCTCAAACCGTTTTGAAGACTTCTTTAATTTATCACTTGAAGTAAATCACATGAAGACGATCAAAGACTCACTTGATAAGTTTGTAGTACCAGACAAAATTGATGACTTTAATTGTGAAACTTGCAATAAGAAAGTAACAATAACAAAAAGAACTGTGTTATCTGATCTTCCAAATGTTTTAGTAATTCATTTACAAAGAATCTTTTATAATTATGAAACTAACAGACAAGAAAAAATTAACTCTCGCTTGGAATTCCCTAAAAACTTAAACTTGAAACAATATGTAATCGAAGAAATAACCAGAAAAGAAAAAGCCAAAAAAGCCCAAGAGGCAGGACTAGAATTCGACCCTAGCTCAATCGAAACTGATGAAATTTATTTCAAAGATGAAGCCTACTATGAATACAATTTAGTCGGTGTTACAGTCCATACTGGTTCAGCTGACTCCGGGCATTATTACTCTTACATTAATACTATAAGAAATGGAAATAAAAATGATCTTAATGAGCAAAACTATGATCCTAATAACGAAAAACATGCAATGAGTTGGTTAGAGTTTAACGATAGTAATGTAAGTAAATTCGATGTATCAAAACTAGAAGATGAATGCTTTGGTGGAAAGTACGAAGAAAAAGAAGAAACTTCAAGTAGTGCTATGGGCGCAGCTGGTGGTTGGAACTTCAGGAGCTCTGGTGAAAAAACAAAAAGTGCTTATTTGTTAGTCTACGAAAGAAAGATTAAGAGTCAGATAAAAATTATTGTCCCTCCAACTGAGAATAATCCAAACTTAATATCATTTAAGGAAGAGGAAATTAGCAAAATTAAAAAGGAATTTGATATTACTAGAGTATACAAAAAAGAGGATTATAAAATACTAAAGGATAAACTAGCGTCTACTATTTTCTTCGATGTTAAACATGATGAATATTTCAGATATACTCCTTTCTTCTCTATTGAAAGACTTATTCCTAAAAAATACTATTTAGAAATCGCCGACGATAACAGTCAATTACAAAAGCAACAAAATATTAGTGATGACCAATTTGTGACCTTCTTCGATTCAGTTATAAGTGTTTTAGATGAAACTCTATCAAATCTAAAAGAAATTAATGCAAATACATTAGGAAAAATAGCAACAACTTTACTCAATTTCATTTTCAGTATCCTATCTCAAAAAGACAAACAAAAGGTAATAAAATCTTAATAATATATATTAATTAAATTTAATATTATAATTCTTAACTAATTATATATAGTTACTCGGCCCAGCTAAAGAAAAGTTTCTACACATACTCGAACTTAATCCAAAAAGCATAGGACCTATATTCGAATATTTATCCAAAAACAAACGACTACTTAATGATTCTCTCCTAAACGAAAATGTTTCTGTTGTTGAGAACAACACTGATATTATTTATGAATTAATAAAAAGAGCTGTTAAACTAGACACAAAAGGCTTTGTTGACGCCGCAAATAAAAAAGAGGATTCAAAACCGATCTATAATCATATAATTGCTGTATTAGACATGCTTATTGGCCTATTCCCTAAGATTCCTTCTAAATTTGTTAACAAAATTAGTTCTTTACTTAGTCTATTTAACAAGTTATCAAAATTAGGGGATGAAATGTTAGAATTTTTAGTCTCAAGAGAGGTTGTCTTTATCTTCATAACATATTTACTTGGAAAAGAATCTCCATGTTATACAGAAACCTTCCAAAAGCCAAGTGAAAGCTGGGATCTAGCAAGAGGTTATCTAACAGGCCAGGACTACTTTATAGAGATGATTGTTAATATTTATACTTTGATAGAAAGTGGGCAAAACAAGGTAAAGATACTTATAATAAATAATCATATATTAATCATTTAATTTTAGAACTTAAAACTTTCTGAAAGAGACATAGCATGTTTAAAGTGTACTGCATTCCTCAAAATTATATTTAAAAACAACGACAAAATATTTTCTGAACTATTATACAATCTTAATAAGGATAACTTAGATTTTACAATACAATCATGTATAGAAATTACAAAGTATATTGAAGACTTAGTTGTTTACGATGAAAAGGAAATACTTAAACTATTCAAGGCTATCATACCGATCCTTAGCCTTAAAGATAAATATCAAATGCAAAGATTAGAGATATTACTTGGAATACAACAATATGCTTATGAAGATTCTAGTTATAAATATTGTTTCCCTATTTTCGGCTACCATAAGTTAGGAGATGACGGCTCAAAATTATTTGAATATAAAGGAACTTACACTAATAGATCAACTACAAGCTTTATAAAAAAAATATTTAGCTTAAAGCATAGAGATTCTATTGTTTGTGAGTTCTTCCTATGTATGTTGGAGGCTGGCTCAAAAAATAACGAGTTATTGAAGTATATGAAGTTAATAAGTTGTGAAGATCCACAAGGAGTTGCAAATCAAGAGTAAATAACATTTTTTAATATTTAGTTTTATCTCATGGGGTGTAAAACAAATAAACAATTTCAAAAAGAAATATGATAATTCAGATTATTATGACAGACTCAAAGTAATTGTCGACGAAGTTAATGAATTCTACTCTAAAGTGACATCAGACCCAACAATCCTTCCAGATTTCTCAATTTATATGGAAAGATATCTACCCGTTGATATAAAAAGGGAAGAGTTTACACTTTTATACAGCATTGAAAATGTTTATGTATTCCAGGTAGAATATATTACTTCTGTACTTGAGTATGATAAGGATATAGACTATTCAAAGTCAAAATCGTATGTTGGAGGATATTCTTTATTGGAAGATGTTAAGGTAAGAATATATAAGATTTTGTTAATAATTATATTTTAATTTTTAGCCTGATGAGAAAGTTGAACCTGTAGTAGATGAGTCTCAGAACCTCGCAAATGATCATGACGAAAATGTAAACATGATAGACACTTCAAGTCGAACCTTCTACGAAAAAGACTTCTTTAAATCTATTCTTACTAACTGTATGAACGGAAAAAAAATTATCGTTCAAAATAGAAACAAATTAGAAGATCCTCACTCAACAACTGTTAGATATGTAGTTTATAACAGTAAGCCTAAAATATAAATAAATTATAGACTCTTCAAAGGATATTAATATCTTTATGCAAATAAAGAGAAAAACAAAGAAAGACTCATATAATGAATATATTCCAACAGGATTTTTCTCAAATGGTGTTTATTCTCAAACTGTAAAGACTGTTTATTGGTTACCCAAAATAAAGCATAAAAATGATTGGTCAGACGATCTTAACTTTGATATGAATATTCAAGTAGAATTTTTGAAACAACAATACTCGATGAATGGTCCAGTTTTTGGTAACTATCATTTCCCTGATGTAAACGGAATTCATATTTATAATAATCCTAATTCTAATACTGGATCTGGAAGTCAATCCCAAAGTTCAGATACTAGATATGGATCAGTGTCAAATACACAAAGTAACTAATGTTAATTAACTATTAATATAGTGATGGGTCCAAACGATTATTATAACACTTCTTAAGAAGAGAAATAATTAGTTAAATAAATTTTAATATTCATTTAAGTTAATTAACTAAATTTATTATATTAAATAATAAATTTATATGTTAATATTATATTTTATTATATTTTATTATATTTTTATATTAATTTATTTAAGGTTTATATTATAATAGTTTATATTAAAATATATCTTTTTGTTTCAATAAAAAATTTTATTAACACACATAATTTTTTCATTTTATTAGTTATGATTAAACATTCGATTAAATTTATCATCTAATCTTCTAACTTTATCAGTTTTATCAGTATGACTTATATCATGCTTTCTACTTCCTTCATAATTTCTATCTTTTGTAATTTCTGGAATTATTCCTTTTATTTTATTCATAATATTATCATCTTCCAAACCTTAATAATTAAATTACAGATAAATATCTAAACTTACTAAACTTCTTAAAACAATCTTCACTATAATAAGAATTATTCACCTTCTTACTGCATGTACTTCTATTAGTTGGTTTACTAGCTCCGTTAGTTTTATTTAATTTTAAATGATTAAGTAGGTTCAATCCACTAATATTAGTAAAATTGTTTGCATTGCTAGCATTATTGTTGCTATTACTATCCTTATTATTTAGTTCCTTCTTGTTTAATATATCTAATATTTCATTCTTTTTATTGTCAATTATATTGTTCTGAGTTGTTTTATATGATAATATATCAAAAGAATCTTTATTGCGAGACGGTGACATCTTATATGCAGTTAACGCTGCGGAAACTTTTTTATCGGCTATCTTAACTTTATTTGATTTCTGAACACCAGTATTAGTGCTACTTATATGTCTGTTAAGTAATATAAATAAGGATATTAGATTATTTATTCTTACGGTGGTTGTTTTATTTCCTTTTCTTTGTCTACATAGCCATTGCTTAATATTCTATCCATACAAGTTTTTGTTTTTTCTGATATTAAGTTTTTAGGATTCTTAATCATTCTTACTAATGAAGTATGATTTTGTAATAATTCATGTTGGTCGTGTAGAACTTTTGTTTCGTCGTTAAGTTTGTTACGTACCATAATATTTAACTTAAATTCGTAAAAGTTTTTAGTATTTAGTGTTGGTTCAGGTACATGTGATGGTATGTCCTTTTTATTTTTTTGTAATGATGAAATGGCATTATTAGCTTTAATTTCCATTTCATTAAGTTCTTTAAATAATTCTGAAATTTTAGATGGGATGTCAATATTTCCTTCCTGATATTTGTCGTCTATTTTAATATTTGTATTTCCTGTATTTCCTGTATTTTTAGACTTACTACTTGTTAATATTGCATTTATTCCAAATTCGTTATTAATTTGCATTTTAAGTTCGTTCATTTTATCAAATGTATTTGTTTTTGAAAAGAAAGTATTATTTGTTTGAACATTTACTATTTTTAAATGTAAGTAATTATGTAAATATGTGATTATAAATTATGTACATTCTGTATTTGTATTTAAAGTATCCATTTGAACTTCCCTCTGGGCATTTTCAATTGTATTTACTCCTACAACATTATCAAAATCATTATTTATATAATTATTTATATTATTGTCACTCATTTTATAATTTTAATTAAAAAACTTAAATAAAATAATATAAATTTGTATTAAAATCATTAATAAAAGTTTAATTGATTAATTTAAGCATAATTATATAACATATTTAACATATTAATAATTACATATTAATAATCACATATTCACATAAATATTCATACATATACTCATCCGGCCTAATCAATATTATTAACTCCTAACATTTTTAGTTGCTTTGCAAATCCTCTATTAGGATAAGCCAACTTCTTTTTTAATTTTACATACTTATATGCTTGATTAAATGTTAGTTTTTTACTTGCAATCAAATAACCAATGACAAAAGAAACACTACGACTCATACCAAAAGAACAATGTATAAATCATTAATAAATTTAAATGCCTCTTCGAATTTATCAGTGATGTTTACATCTGGATAATCTTCAATTTCGATTTGTTTATAAATAAAAATATTAGGAAAGTGCTGTATTAAATCTTTTGAACAAATTAGTATATGTGTAATTCCTTTTGAGTTTAGTAATTCTAAATTTCTACTTGCTTGTTGATTTCCTAAATAGATTCCGTTAGAAATTTCATTGATTTCAGCGTTCATATTTTCTTCTTTGGTTTTGTTTAAGGCTTTTTTATTTTTTTCGTCGTACAGCCAGCATGTGCGGCATTGTGGTAAATTACTATTTAAACTATTATCAATATCAAAACCACAAATACATTTACTATCATCATCAATTACTTTACTGTCTATATTTATATCATTAGAAATATTCATATAATCCTATTACAAATATTTAATAA
>Ga0100378_1003668_pt1 | contig 14643 bp, 4 predicted proteins | sample CryGeymeta201502_FD_81535 | JGI IMG/M metagenome (GOLD analysis project Ga0100378, IMG submission 81535) | Groundwater microbial communities from Crystal Geyser aquifers in Utah, USA - Crystal Geyser metaG 2015-02 | ecosystem: Environmental > Aquatic > Deep subsurface > Groundwater | place: USA...
TCAAAAACTATGAGCGCATGAAGCTGTTGATGGAGAAATGGATTGACTTGGCAATGGAGTTGTCAATATTGCGATTAGCCAAAAAACCGACAGAATGACGGGGAGAACTTGGCACTGACCAGAATGTAAGTCAACGAGAATTTCTCCATCGTCAAAATGTCTATTTCAGGGCTGGGCGGTGGCCTATTGTGGATACTTTGCGAGTAATTTTAAATTTTGACTTTCTGCTGCCTTCACGCTGGCATACTTAGCGAAAGGTACCAAGTGGAGGCAAATTGGACGTTTTTGAATTTCGCGCACATCTGGTCAACGAGTATTCGGACTTTACGCGCAGCTTTACCCGCATCAAGGCGGACGACATCCGCACCTTTATTGACGCGGAATACGACTCACAGAAGTTTTGGCCAGAACCTCTCATCCAGGTCAACCCCAACTTTCGGGAGGGCGGCACGGTAGAAGCCTTTGTCGAGGCTGGCCATTTGCATCCCTTGTGCGCTGAAATTTTCCGGTTCGGCAAGACGGAGTCGTCCGCAGGCTACTCCCTGCCATTGCACAAACACCAAGCTGAAGCCATCAGCTTGGCTGCCGCTGGTGAAAGCTACGTATTGACCACCGGTACCGGTTCTGGAAAATCGCTCGCCTATTTCATCCCCATCGTGGATGCCTGCATCAAAGCCAAGGCGGTTGACCCAACGCCGCGGACTCGCGCCATCGTTGTGTACCCGATGAACGCGTTGGCCAACAGCCAGTTGGAGGAGCTCAAGAAGTTCCTGGGTGCTGACCCAGCCACCCAGGCGGTCACCTTTGGCCGGTTTACGGGTCAAGAAAGCACCGAAGAGCGCGAGGCCATGAAGGCCAACCCGCCCGATATCCTGCTCACCAACTTCATGATGCTGGAGTTGCTGCTCACCCGCCAGAATGCCCTTGACCAGCAAGTCGTGGCCCACGCCCGTGGCTTGCGTTTTCTGGTGCTGGACGAACTCCATACCTACCGTGGCCGCCAGGGTGCGGATGTCGCCTTGCTGGTGCGTCGTGTTCGGGAAGCCCTGGCCGACCAGCTCATCTGCATCGGAACCTCGGCCACCATGGCTACCGACGGCACCGAGATGGAGCGCAATGCCACCGTGGCGGGCGTCGCCACGCGCCTGTTTGGTACGGCGATTCCCGCCCGAAACATCGTCACGGAGACGCTCAAGCGCACAACGCCCGAGACAGAAAATAAAACCACGGTAGCGCCCAAGCTCGCACAGGCGATAGCAGCTGGTGTGCCTGAGGACCTGAACTTTGAACAGATGGCTCGGCACCCAATTTCAGTTTGGGTAGAACTGACACTTGGCCTGACCTTTGAAAGTAACAAGCCCAGACGCGCCAAACCCAAGACACTAAAAGAAGCGGCGGCGCTGCTGGCGTCTGATGCGGGTTTGCCTCAGGCGCAGTGTGCTGACTACCTTAAAAGCTTTCTTTTGTGTGCCCATAAGGTCACAGATGCCGGAGGAAAGTCCCTGTTTGCTTTCAAACTGCACCAATTCATCTCAGGCGGTGGCAAGGTGTACGCCACACTGGAGGCCCCGGGCAAACGCGCCATCACGCTCTTCGGCCAGCAATTCGTTGCAGGTGACCGCACGCGCCACCTCTACAACGTGCACTTCTGCCGGGATTGTGGTCAGGAGTACGTGCCGGTGTGGGACGCAGTCGGCCCCGAGGGCCGTGAACTGCAAAGGCGCAACATCGACGAGCGCCAAAATGAAGATGACGGCATCAAATTTGGCTTCTTCATGCCGGATGCCAACCACCAATGGGACGAGTCCGACCTCGAGCGTTACCCTGAAACCTGGGTGGAAGAACGCACCGATGGTGAATGGCGGGTCAAGAGCACCTATCGGAAGCACATGCCACAAGCGGTCAAGGTCCGTCCAGATGGTGTCACCACCACGGGTGAAGGGCTGAACGGTTGGTTCATCCCCGGTAGCTTTCGTTTCTGCTTGGCCTGCGGCACCAGTCACACCACCGCAGGCAAAGACTCTTTGCGCCTGACTTCATTATCAGGCGAAGGTCGCAGCTCGGCCACCACCATGTTGACCTTGGCGTCGCTGCGCTATCTGTACGAGCAAGACCACCAGCTCTCGCGAGAGGCCAAAAAGGTGCTCGGCTTCTCTGACAACCGGCAAGACGCTGCCCTGCAGGCCGGCCACTTCAATGACTTTTTGCAGGTCCTGTTGACCCGCGCCGCGTTGTTGTCGGCGCTGGAGCGCACCGCTGGCAAGCCGCTGTCAGAAAAGGAAGTTGCCAACGCCGTGTTTGAGGCGCTGGGCTTTGACCGTGACGACCCTGGCGTTCGCGCCGAGTTCATGCAGCAGCCCGACGTCAAGGGCAACGCCCGGCGTCAGGTGCAAGATGCCATGCGCGCCATCCTGGGCTACCGCAGCTTTTACGATTTGCGCCGGGGCTGGCGCTTTAACAATCCCAACCTCGAGCAGTTGGGGCTGGTGCGTATTGCCTACCAAGACATTGACGACCTCGCCGGTGATGAAGCCGAGTGGGCTGATGCCCCACGGGTGCTACGCTCTGCGAAGCCGCAAGAGCGCGCCATGGTGCTGCAAAGGCTGTTTGAGACCATGCGCCAGGGCTTGTGCATTGCCACACGCTACCTGGACCGGACCGAGCTGGACCAACTGCGCACACTCAGCTTTGCCAACCTGCGCGAGCCCTGGGGCTTCACCGAAGATGAACGCCCCTTGCCAGCCAAATGGTTCATCACCTCGCGCCCGGCAGAAAACCACCGGCAGCATGGCCGTAGGCAGGCAATTGAAGACTATTTGGTCATTGGCTCCAGCCGCTCGCGCCTGGGCCGTGAGCTACGCAAGGGCAGCACTTGGGGCGGCGGCAATCCTTATTACAAAGAGGTCAACGACAAAACCTACCCGGATGTCATCAGCGCGCTGCTGAAGGCCGCCGAGAGCTACGGCCTGGTGCGCAAGGAGGAAACCGATGTCGGCTTGATGGGTTGGCAGCTCAATGGCAGTTCACTGCTTTGGACTGCAGGAGACGGCCGCAGCGCCTTGCAGTCGCATGACAACATCTTCTTCCGCAACCTGTACCGCAACATCTCGCGCCTGTTGGCAGAACCCGCCCACCAGCTCTTTGACTTTGAAGCGCGTGAGCACACCGCTCAGGTCGAGCAAGAAGACCGCATGGAGCGCGAAGCCCGGTTCCGGTTCACTGAAAAAGACCGCAGCGAATGGATGAAAACCCATGGCACCGAGCTCAGCTGGCTGCCCGTGCTGTTTTGCTCCCCCACCATGGAGCTCGGCGTTGACATCTCGTCGCTCAACACCGTTTACATGCGCAACGTGCCTCCCACGCCTGCCAACTACGCCCAGCGCAGTGGCCGTGCCGGTCGTGCCGGGCAGCCGGCGCTGGTCATCACCTACTGCGCCGCCCAGTCACCACACGACCAGTATTACTTCTCGGACCCGGTCCGTATGGTGCATGGGCAGGTCAACCCGCCGACGCTGGACCTGGCCAATCGCGAGTTGGTGCAAAGCCACATGCAGGCCATCTGGTTGGCCGAGACCGGCAAGAAGCTGGGCAACAGCATCCGTGACCTGCTGAACATGGACAAGCCCAATGACTTGCCCATCACCGATGACCTTGAATCTGACCTTGGCAAGCCACGGGCTCAAAAACGTGCTCATGAACGCGGCCTGGCTGTTTTGGGCATGCTCAAGGATGAACTTACGCCCGAGCGGGCACCGTGGTACACGCCAACCTGGCCGGAATCGGTTTTCCAGCGTGCCTACCTTGAGTTTGATGGCGCCTTGAACCGTTGGCGCGACCTGTACAGGGCGACGGCCCGTCAGATAGAGCTCAACTTCAAGATAGAGAACAACCCTGCCGCCAGCGAGCGTGAGCGCCGCGAGGCCCAGCAGCGCCACAACGAAGCCCGCAAACAGCGCGACTTGCTGCTGGCAGGCGAGAGCGCCTTCAACAGCGACTTCTACACCTACCGTTATCTGGCCAGCCAAGGGTTCCTGCCCGGTTACAACTTCCCCCGCCTGCCACTGTTGGCCTACATCCCGGCACGCCGGGGCAACATTGGCCGCGAGAGCTTCCTGTCGCGCCCACGCTTTCTTGCGCTCAGTGAATTTGGCCCTTACAGCCTGATTTACCACGAGGGCAGCCAGTACCGTGTCACCAAGGCCCTGCTCACCATCACCAGCCAAGACCAGGTTTCCGAAGGGGCCAAATTGAGCACTGAAGTGGCTCGCCTGTGCCCTTCGTGTGGCTATGGCCACTTTCGTTCGCAGCGAGATGCTGACCGTTGCGTATCTTGTGACGCCTCGCTTGCGGGTGCCGAAGAAGTCAAAAACCTCTACCGCATCGAAAACGTCTCCACCAAGCGGGCCGAGCGCATCACGGCCAATGAAGAAGAACGCACGCGCCAGGGCTACGAGATGCAGACCACGCTGCAATTTGCCGAAGCCGATGGCAAGCTGCAAATGACCACGGCCGGGGTGTCTGATGCCGATGGTCCCTTGCTGGAACTGCAATATGGCCCGGCCGCCACCATCTGGCGCATGAACTACGGCTGGCGGCGCCGCAAGGAAAAATCCGTCCTTGGCTTCATGATGAACCCTGTCACCGGCCACTGGGTGGGCGGTGTCGATGAGGCTGGTGAAGAAAACGGTGATGACGCACCACCTGACAAGACGCCGCCGCAGCGCATCGTCCCCTTTGTGGAGGACCGGCGCAACATTCTGGTGGTGCGCCCGTCGTACAAGCTGGGCGTGTTGTCGGCTTCTTCAATGACCACATTGCAATATGCGCTCAAGCGCGGTATTGAGGCCCTGTACCAATTGGAAGAAAGCGAGTTGGTAGCCGAGCCTTTGCCCAACCGTGACAACCGCCAGTCCATTTTGTTTTTTGAAGCCGCAGAAGGTGGCGCGGGTGTGTTGACGCGCCTGGCTACCGAACCCCATGCGCTGGCTGCAGTGGCTGCGGAGGCACTTGAAATCATGCACTTTGAGCGACCAGTGCAAGGTCAAGGCTGGACCCAAAAAACATTGGTCGAGGAACTGGACGAGCATGGCAAGCCTCTGTGTGAAGCCGGTTGTTATCGTTGCCTGCTGTCGTATTACAACCAGCCCGACCACCCCCACATTGACCGCAAGGATGCCCTGGCCAAAGGCTTGGTTCTTGACATCTTGTGCCGCTTGACCACCGCCAAGCTGTCACTGGGAACCCAAGGCCGTGCGCCAGAGCAACACAGCGCCGAGTTGGCCCGCATGTCCACTAGTTCGCTGGAGCTTGCTTGGCTAACCTACGTCGAGTCCCACGGCCACCGTAAACCTGACCGCGCCCAACACACCCTTGAATCCGTCCACGCTTGCGCCGATTTTTTCTATGACGACCTACAGTTGGTAGTTTTTATTGACGGGCCGCATCACGACAAGTCGGCCCAGCAAGACAAGGACGAAGCCATCGACCGCAAGCTCGATGAACAAGGCTTCCTGGTCGTGCGCTTCCCGAAAGAGCAGACGCTGTGGCCTGCCATATTCTCCAAAAATGCCGACCTCTTCGGTGCCGGTCAAACCCAATAAACGATGAATTCAATAACCGCCGAGTTTTACCCTGGCAGCCTGGTGACTGCCCGTGGCCGTGAATGGATTGTGTTGCCCGAGTCCAGCATCGACACCCTGCATCTGCGCCCCCTGGGTGGCGGTGAAAATGACGAATCACTGATTTACCTGCCGCTGGAGCGCCAACCGGTGCAAAGCGCTACCTTCCCCTGGCCTACGGTGGCGCAAGCTCGCAACCATGCAGCCAGTCAGCTCCTGATGGATGCACTGCAACTCAAGCTGCGCAATGGTGCCGGGCCATTTCGCAGCTTTGGCAACATCGCCGTAGAACCCCGTGCCTACCAGTTGGTGCCCCTGCTCATGGCCATGAAGCTGTCCACCGTGCGCCTGCTGGTGGCCGATGACGTGGGTATTGGTAAAACCATTGAAGGCGCTCTGATTGCCCGTGAGCTGCTCGACCGGGGCGAAATCAGCCGCATGACCGTGTTGTGCCCACCCCACCTGTGCGAACAGTGGCAGCGTGAACTGGCCGAGCGCTTTCACATTCACGCCGTGGTGGTGCGCAGCGCCACCGCCGCCCGACTGGAGCGCGACCTGCCGCCCGGCACCTCGGTGTTTGATGCCAACCCGTTCACCGTGGTCAGCCTGGACTACATCAAGTCCGAGCGCCGCCGCGAAGCCTTTCAGCGCTTTTGTCCCGAATTTGTTATTGTTGATGAGGCCCATACCTGCACCCATGGTGGCCAGGGCAGGCAGCAGCGTTACCAGTTGCTCAAAGGCTTGTCAGCGGATGTCAATCGCCACATGGTGCTGCTTACCGCCACCCCTCATAGTGGTGATGAAGAGGCCTTCTTCAACTTGCTGGGGCTGCTCAAGCCCGACTTCACCCAGCTCAAAGACCTGCCACCCGGTGCTCGCACCGACCTGCGCGATGACTTGTCACGCCACTTTGTTCAGCGTCGTCGTCCTGACATTGCCGAGTGGCAAGACACCTCCATGTTCCCAGAGCGCAAAACGGCTGAAATTACCTACCGGCTCACTGGTGCCTGGGGCCAGCTCTTTAACAACGTGCTGGACTACGCCCGCGAATTGGTGGTGCGCACCGAAGGCCAGGGCCTGCGTGAGCAACGCATGGGCTGGTGGGCTGCGCTGGCCCTGTTGCGTTGTATCTCGTCGTCACCCGCCGCTGCCGTCAACGCCTTGCGCACCCGGCTCGACGGCACAGCCAAAAACGATGGCACTGAAGAGTTGTCGCTTGAAGACATCGAAGCCCAGGCCGGTGACCGTGTGCTCGACGGCCTGGACGATGCCTTGTCCACTGACGACATTGAGCCCGCAGCCCAAACCGAAGACAGTGCTTTGCTGCAACAGCTCATCATCGACGCAGAAAAACTCGCAGGGGACGCCAACGACCCCAAACTCGCCAAGCTGCTGGAGCACTTGAACCTGCTGGTCAAAGAAGGCTTCAAGCCGGTTGTCTTTTGCCGCTACATTGCCACAGCGCACTACCTGGCCACCTTTTTGCGTGGCAAGTTCAAGGATGCGACTGTCAAGGCGGTCACCGGTGAACTCACACCCAGTGAGCGTGAGGCTGCGGTGGAAGAACTGGGCGACACCGAAAAACGCATCCTGGTGGCTACCGACTGTCTGTCGGAAGGTATCAACCTGCAAGGCCTGTTCACCTCGGTGGTGCATTACGACCTGAGCTGGAACCCCACCCGGCATGAGCAGCGCGAAGGCCGCGTGGACCGTTTTGGTCAAAAGGCCCGCGAGGTGCGCAGCACCATGCTCTATGGTGAAGACAACCCGGTCGACGGCGCTGTGCTGCAAGTCATCTTGCGCAAGGCCGAGAGCATCCGCAAGGAACTCGGCGTGCTTGTGCCCATGCCCGACGACCAGGGCAAGTTGACCCAGGCACTGCTCAACGCCGTGCTGCTGCGCAAGAACAACCGCGTTGGCCACCAATTGCAAACCAGCCTGGACTTCGGCGAGCCCGCCCGTGAGATTGAAACTGCCTGGCAAAGCGCCCGCGACAAGGCCGCCAAAAACCGCTCCATCTTTGCCCAGCGCCGCATCAAGCCCGAAGACGTGTTGCCCGAATGGCGCAAGTCTGCCGCCGTGCTGGGCGGTGAAGACGATGTGGCGCGCTTTGTCACCCGCGCCGTGGCCAAGCTAGGCGTGGCGCTGGAGCCCAGCCGACAGCACTACAAGCTGCACCTGGACCAACTGCCAACCTCCATCAAGGAGCGGCTGGCTGCTGACGGTTTTACTGGCACTTTGCGCGTGAGCTTCACCCAGCCTGCGGACCAGGGCGCCATGTTCATCCACCGCACCCATCCGCTGGTCGTTGCATTGGCCGACACCTTGCTGGAGCGCGCACTCGCCAGTCGGGACGCCACGGACGATGACGCGGTCGCCCGCGCTGGTGCCGCCTATGTGGGGCACGTCAGCGTCAAGACCACGGTGCTGCTGCTGCGCCTACGCCACCAGCTCACCGTCACCCGAGGCAGCCAGACCAAACTGATGTTGTGCGAAGAAACCGCCGTGGTCAGCGTGGCCGGCAGTGCGGCCATGGCCAGCTTGCCGACCCATGAGGCGCAAACCTTGTTGGGGCTGGAGGCCACACGCAACATGCTCCCGGTCATCCGGGACCGCCATTTGCAGCAGGCGCTTGATGCGATACCCAACTGGCGGTCTCAGCTGGAGGCCATCGCTCATGAGCGCGCCCAAACCCTGCTGCAAGACCACCGGCGCGTGCGCGAAGCCGCCGATGCCAAAGGCACCTACCAGGTCACGGCCTGCCTGCCAGTGGACGTGATGGGTGTTTATGTGCTGGTACCGACCCAGGTAGAGGCCGAAAGGTCCACCTAACTCTTTGATTCAACAGTATTTTTAGCCGAAAATTGCTTAACGCAAAAAACTTTACTTTAAATCATGTCCTGGAAATTTTACGGTCGCAATCTGGAACTGGAAGCTTGCGCCAAGCTCGTGACACAGCCGCGCTGGTTCTTTTGCGCCATCAGCGGGCGCCGACGCATTGGCAAAACATCGCTGATTCGCCAAACCCTGCAAAGCTTGCCGCAAGCCCCTAAAACCATCTATCTGCAAGTGCCTGACAGCGACGAGCGCGATGTGGTCTCGGTGTTTGCCGACGCGCTGCAGGCCGCCCAACACCTGGGGTTGCCCGCCACCGTCTTGCCAGAATCCTTGCACCGCTTCTCAGACATGGCGCGCATCATGGGTGCGCTGTGCCGCGCCGGCTGGATTGTGATTCTGGACGAATTCCAGTACTTCAACCGCAAGTCGCTCTCGGCCTTTCCATCGCTGCTGCAAGCCGAGGTGGACGCGCTCACGGGCAGCGCCGCCGGTGGCATCTTTGTGCTGGGCTCCATCCACACCGAAATGACGGCCTTGCTCGAAGACCGTGGCTCCCCCTTGTATGCCCGCGTCACCGACCGCATCGCCCTGGACCACTGGGACTTTGCCACCCTGTTTGAGGTGTTTGCCGACCAGGGCGTGACCCAGCCTGAAGACTGGCTCGCCCTGTGGTGCCTGTTTGAGGGGGTACCCAAGTTTTACCGTGACTGTGCCCACCAGGGGGTTTTTGATGCCGCCACGACCAGCCAGGGTGCAGGAATGCGAGCCGTCGAGGCCTTGTTTTTTTCGGCATCAGCGCCCTTGGTGGAGGAAGCAGGCACCTGGTTCATGCGTGAACTGCGTGGCGCCAGTGTTTCCATCTTGCGCTTGTTGGCCCACCAGCAACCCTGTGCGCACCAGCATTTGAGCGAAGCCTATGCGCAAAGCTTTGGTGACGCAAAAACCTTTGCCAGCTATCTGCCGGTACTGATTGACCGCTACCGTCTGGTCGAGCGCCAGTTGCCAGTATTTACCCAAACCACCGGCAGCCGCCAGGCACGCTACCAAATCAGCGACAACTTTTTGGCCGCATGGCTGGCCGCCATTGAACCCGGCGTGCAGGCAGCCCGGGTACAGCCCCTGGCGCGGGCGCTGGAAATTGTGGCCTCCCGCCTGGCCACCCACGAAGGCATTGTGTTTGAGCGCATGGTGCGCAAGCTCATGGCCGAGGTCTCACGCCGTGGTGTCGGCGATTTTGCGTTGACCGACATCGTCACCGGCTACTGGAACCGCCCGCGCGACGTGGCCCGCCTGATTGAAATTGACATCGTGGCCGTCAATGAAACCGACAAACAAGTGCGTTTTGGCAGTTGCAAACGCTCCGAGACCAAACACACGGCCGAATCGCTGAAAAAGTTCGAGCAGCACCTCAGTGACTTTTTAAGCACCAGCACCGGCAAACGCTTTACCGGCTGGACTCAGCAGCGCGCCCTGTACTCACCCCAGTTCAGCGCAGCCAAACGCCAGTCACTCACCCAACAAGGCTACCTGTGTGTTGATTTGATGGACTTTCATCGCGCACTCGTCCCAGCTTAAGCACCCATGGCACGCCACACCACCCAACTCCTGTACAAAGCCATCCGCATCGAAGGCGGCCTGATTCCTGCAGCCGAGCTGGCACGCCTGACCACGCTGCAAACGCCCGAGACCACCGAGCAAACCGACGCGCACTACCGCATCCCCAAAGGCCTCAAGCTGCGCGACGAGGTCGCCCGTTTCTGGAAAATAGGCCAAAGCCTGTGGAGCGATTTCCAGGCCATGCGCCTGCGCGCTGACGCAGATGCCCACCAGCTCACCGTGCGCAACTTCCTGGTACCCCTGCTGCGCGATGTGCTGGGCTTCACTGACCTGGCCAGTATCGCCAGCGTAGAGACGGGCGGCCACAGCTACAACATTGGCTATGCCGCCCTGGATGGCCGCTTGCCCATCGTGCTGGCCGGTCACACCCAGCCGCTGGACGCCCCCTCCGAGCGCTTTGGCGAGCTCAACCCGGACACCGGCAAAACCCGCCGCCGCTCGCCCTTCATGCTGGCGCAAGAAGCCGTCAACGCTTCCGATGCGTCGCTGTGGGCCATCACCAGCAATGGCCTCACCCTGCGCATCCTGCGTGACAACCCCAGTCTGACGCGTCCGGCCTATGTCGAGGTGGATTTGGACGCGGTGTTCTCTGAAGACCTGTACGCCGACTTCACCGCCTTCTGGTTGCTGGCCCATGCCAGCCGCTTTGGTGCGCCAGAGGCCGAGCCTGCCGACTGCCCGTGGGAGCGCTGGCGTTGTGCGGGTCAAGAGGTCGGTGTCACCGTGCGGCTCAACCTGCGCTACCAGGTGGCGCAAGCGTTGCGTGCGCTGGGCACGGGCTTTTTAAGCCACCCGGCCAATACCCAGTTGCGCGCGCAGTTGCAACTGAGCGAACGTGGCCAGGGACTGAGCAAGCAGGCTTTTTTTGAAGAGCTGCTGCGCCTGGTTTACCGCCTCATCTTTTTGGCCACCGTGGAAGACCGTACCGATGCGTCTACCGGCCAGTCGCTCATCTTCACCCCAGGTGCCTCACCCGAGGTGCAGCAGCGCTACCGTGCCGGCTACTCCATCACCTGGCTGCGCGACCGTGCTGTGCGCCGCAGCAGCTTTGACACCCATGGCGACCTGTGGCAGGCGCTGGGCATCACCTTCGATGGCTTGGCGCGCGGCGAGCCAGCGCTGGGCCTGCCCGCCCTGGGAGGCCTGTACGCCGCAGACCTTTGCCCCAACCTGGTCAGCGCCCAAATAGAAAACCGCCACCTGCTGGGAGCCATCTTCCAGTTGGGCTACTTCCGCACAGCCGCCGGCCTCACGCGGGTGAACTACCGCGACATGGGTCCGGAAGAGCTCGGCAGCGTCTACGAGAGCCTTTTGGAGCTGGTGCCCGACATCCAAAGCCTGAGCCAGCCGCTCGCCGCCAAGCTCGCTTTTGTCGGTGATGACGAGCAGGACGCCAGCACCCAAGGCAATACCCGCAAGCTCACCGGCAGCTACTACACCCCCGACGACCCGGTGCAAGAGCTCATCAAATCCGCGCTGGAACCGGTCATCGCGCAAACCATCCAGGCCAACCCACAGCAGCCGGTGGAGGCCTTGCTCAAGCTCACCGTGTGCGACCTGGCTTGCGGCAGCGGGCACTTTTTGCTGGCAGCAGCGCGCCGCCTGGCCGATGAAGTGGTCAAACTGCGTGCGCCAGACGGAGCGCCCACACCCACCGACTACCGCCACGCCCTGCGCGACGTGGTCAGCCATTGCATTTACGGGGTTGACAAAAACCCCATGGCCATTGCGCTGGCCAAGACCGCGCTTTGGCTGGAGGCCTACACGCCAGACATGCCGCTCACCTTCCTGGACCACCACTTGCGCGTGGGTGATGCGCTCTTGGGTGTGCTGGACCCCAAAATCCTCAACAACGGCATCCCAGATGATGCTTATGCCGTGCTCAGCGGTGACGACAAAGCCACCGCCGTCACACTCAAAAAGCAGAACAAGCTCGACCTGAAAAGCTGGAAAGACGTGGCCGCTGGCGACCTGTTCCAAGCCAGCCCACTGGCAGCGCAGGCCGATGTGGTGGAGCAGCTGGCTGACGACAGCCTGCCAAACATTGCAGCTAAACGCTCAGCATGGGAAAAAGCCACCGAAGATTCCCGCCAAAGTACCCTGGCAAAGCTGGCCGACACCTATGTGGCCGCCTTTCTGGCACCCAAGGTACCCGCCAAGGCCGCACGCATTCCGCTCTCGGGCCACCTCTGGCATTTGTTGCACCCCACGCCTGGGCAGCCACCTGCCACCGAAGTGCTGCAAACCGCCGCCGCCCTGTGCCGCGCCCACAGCGTTTTCCACTGGTGGCTGGCCTTCCCGCAGGTCGCTGCCAAGGGCGGCTTTTCGGTCATGCTGGCCAACCCGCCATGGGAAGTCTCTCAGCTTGGCGAAGAAGAGTTTTTTGCTGCCAGAGCCCCATCTATAGCCGCGTTGGCTGGGGATAAACGTAAACGTGCAATTGCAGCTTTGCAGATAAGCACACCATGGCTTTGGCAGCAGTATCTTGACGCAAAACGCGAGTTCGAGACGACAAACCTGTTCTATCGTGCATCAGGTCGGTTTCCCTTGTCTGCAGTTGGGAAGCTCAACACTTACAGGCTTTTCGCCGAAGCCATAAACCAACTGCTTGCCACGAAGGGACGAGCTGGCTTTATTGTTCCAACTGGCATCGCCACCGATGACACGGCAAAAGATTATTTTGCAGCTATTACCCGTCAAGGCCGCTTGGTCAGTTTGTATGACTTTGAGAACAGCAGCGGTATCTTCCCCGCAGGCCACCGGAGTTTCAAGTTTTCACTCATCACGCTGGGCAACGCCCCGGCGGCTGAATTTGTTTGTTATGCCACCCAAGTCAGCCACCTGGCCGAGCCACAGCGCCGCTTCACCCTGACCCCGGACGAGTTTCGCCTTATCAACCCCAACACCGGAACCTGCCCAATTTTCCGCAGCCAGTGGGACGCCGTGTTGACCAAAAAGCTCTACCGTGCCGCCCCCGTTCTCATCCGCGAGGCTCAGGTCGAGGGTGAGGCGGACGTAAATCCGTGGGGCATCCGCTTTTCCCAGGGCTTGTTCAATATGACCAGCGATAGTGGATTGTTTCATGACACCCCCGCCACCAGTGGTTGTGAAGTGCGTCTGCCGCTGTACGAGGCCAAGATGATTCACCAGTTTGACCACCGCTGGGCCACCTATGTGGATGCGCCGGACAAACCCAATGGCCTCGACACCGCTGACCTGAGTGATGCCGAGCGCGCCGACCCCGCCTGCACTGTGCGTCCGCGCTATTGGGTGGACGAGGCCCAGGTGTTGGCTCGCATTGCCCGTGTGCCCGGCCGGGTTGCCAACGCATGGCTAGCCTGGAAAGAAGCCTTTTCGGTGGCTAGGTCAGACGACTCTGATACTACACTTTCTGTAGCTGCTAGCGCATATTCCACAGGGGCTAAATGCCAATTTGACGTAAAAGTTTCCGAAACTGCTGATGAACTCACGCTGGCACTGGCAAGCTGGGTGGCGGGCGAACTGTTTCGCCGTAGCGCAGGCCAACCCACGCCAACGACGACCACCGATAAACCCGCGTGGTCAAGTGCCGTGGCCTGGCAAGCGACGCAAACAAGTGAGGCCTTGCTGGCGACACAGTACCCGGCCTTTGCAAATGCCCTCAAGCAAGACGACACCAGCGGCAAAAAAGCCTTGCCCGCATTCATCAAATGGGCGCTGCAAGATGCCGACGTGGGGTTGGACGATGCTGAACTCGATGAAATGGCCGCAACTCAAAAACCTTCGGCTGCGGATGTGACCGGCACCACTGCGACGTCTGCACCTTCCCACGCCCATTCGACCAATGACAGAGGTGAACTTGACTTGCACTTTATGGATGCCTGGATGGACCGCCGCAGCCCACGGTGGTTGATGGGTTGGCGGGATATTTGCCGTGCAACGGACATGCGCACACTCATTGCATCGGTACTTCCGCGGGCAGGTGTTGGCGATAAGTTTTTGCTTATGCTGCCCAAGTACCCAGCTCCGTTGGCGGCGGCGTTGCTTGGTTGTCTTGATAGCCTTACATGCGATTTTCTGGCACGACAAAAAGTTGGAGGAACAGCTTTCAAGTACTTCACGATGAAGCAAATTGCCATCCTCCCCCCCGACCGCTACACCGAAGCCGACCTGGCCTACATCGTCCCACGCGTACTGGAACTCACCCATACCGCGCACGACATGCAGGCCTGGGCTGACGACCTGGCCGCTTTTGATGCGCGCCCACCCGAGCAGCGCCGCACCCCCTACGGCTGGCAGCCCGAGCGCCGCGCCCAGTTGCGCGCCGAACTCGATGCCTACTACGCCCGCCTCTACGGCTTGACCCGCGACGAGCTGCGCTACATCCTCGACCCCGCCGATGCCCCCTTCGGCTCCGGCGGTGCGCTGCTCGGCCCCGACTACCCCAGCGAGACCTTCCGTGGCCTCAAGCGCAAGGAAGAAAACGCCTACGGTGAATACCGCACCCGCCGCCTGGTGCTGGCGGCATGGGACAACATAACCAACCCTGACTAAGGAGAAAATTTGATGGACTGGACAAAACTACTATCGA
>Ga0100378_1003670_pt1 | contig 14639 bp, 5 predicted proteins | sample CryGeymeta201502_FD_81535 | JGI IMG/M metagenome (GOLD analysis project Ga0100378, IMG submission 81535) | Groundwater microbial communities from Crystal Geyser aquifers in Utah, USA - Crystal Geyser metaG 2015-02 | ecosystem: Environmental > Aquatic > Deep subsurface > Groundwater | place: USA...
TAAAAAAGAGTACAACTGCTCGACACTAAGCATATGTTCGTAGAACTTAACTTTTGCATCTTCTGACAACCTACTGTACCAAGCAGGTTCTATGATCTGTAGATTACCTTCTTTGACATATCTCTGCGATCTCTGGCTAAAAGATGCACGTCTATGTCGTACTAGTTCATGTGTGACAGCCCTATCAGTGAGGAATTCAAAAGTTACACGTTTCAATATATCAGGCACTTCATCCTTATCGGTAACGACAACCATATCACGTATAGAAGATAACTCATTTAGGGTTATGTCAACAATATTTTTAAAATAATGTAATAGCATACCCGTAGGCACTTGCAGCATACCATCGAAACCTTCAGGATCAACATAATTAGAGCGAAGAGCGTGTTCAAAAAAGGCACGGTAATTACCAGCAATATATACGTAATCTCCTATAACGTGTACCCGTATATAACTGGAGTTTAATAATCCTTTGAACTTGGCAGCTATATCATTAGGATTACGTAAAGTATTTTGAGTCCTTAATACTAAATTACTATGCTCAATAATGGAGAGATGAGCACTCTTAATTTTCCCTAACACGAATGCTGGGGCTGACGTGTCCGTCATCCTATGTAAGCTATCATAACAGACACGTCCAGCTTTTTCAATCCACTTTAAAGACCCTTCAAAATCATAGGGAGTTTCACCCCACGGTGTACATTTGGGTTGTACAAATTGCATACTACTCTCCTTAATACATTTTTTGTCTTTGATTAACTGCGGCCAATGCACACTCAAAAGCACTAGGTGCAAAATAACCTAAGTCATTTAATGCAAACATTGCTTTAGCAGTCAACGAAGGTACATCATAGTCATTTACTATAGTGATACCTGAGCGCACTGACGTCTGCTGGGTTTCAGAAGCATGTTTTCTGTCTGCTATGCCTGGTCTTATAACCCTAATTACGACGCCATTCGGCAAACTCTCAATAAAATCTATTTCATTTTGATATCTGACATCTTCAATAACTATTGACTTTTTAGTATGCGTTCTATAGGGTGAGGATAACTTCACCTGCATATGTTTAATCCATATGTCATCACATACTGACTGTCGGAACCCATGCCCAATTAATCTGAAAGCATCCCTAGGGGATATACCCCATCTAGGATCAATTTGTTCCTTTAACTGTCGGTCCTCCATCTGCTCTTTAGAAAAATGAAAGAGTTTTGCACATGCTTCTTTGATAGGCTCTGCAAATGCATACGTATGAAAAGGGAGCTTCTTCACTAAAAATTGAGCTATACTTGATTTACCTGAGCCCATCACCCCATGTAAACCAAGTACTATTGGTGTCTTTTGCATATACCTCCTACTAGACTTAATATTTATCTTACGAACATAAACAAGTTAGCATTGCATAGCTAAAAATGCAATAAAAATAAAACATCAATGATATTAATACAGTTATGTTCAAGTTAATCTTTGATTTCAATGGTGTTTTATGACAGTCAACTTTGATTCAGAAGCCTTTACAGGTTTAACAGTAAAAGAGAAAAGAGAGGTAGTGATAACAGAGTTTACCAAGTGTAAATCAGATTTCAACTATTTCATTAATAATTACTCCTATATTAGACATCCTAATGTAGGTATCCTAAAGATTACACCTTTCGATTTCCAGCTAGATGTTGCTATACCCATCGCAGAAACACTAAAACAAAAACGTTCTGCCGAATCAATTGAGTCATTACGTCTGTACAAGCATAAGTTTGATTATGATAAATGGTGGAAAAAAATAGCTGAAGAGAATATAGAACTTGCTAGAACAGTACCAGCTGAGCTGCACAATTTTTATAAAGTGACATCAAAACATGAAGACTTCAATACCCGAGTTGATACTATCCTATTAAAGTCTCGTCAAACAGGTCTGTCAACAATATTTCAAATATTAGCTGTATGGCATATTAACTTCAACAGAAACGTATACGACTTAATTATATCCCAAGGTGATAGAGAGGCTATTAAATTTCTAAATGATGTCACCTCTGTGTACGATAATATCCCAGGTCCTATAAAATCAAAACTGCTCAATTCAAATGAACATGAACTGTGGTGTAGTATCACAGGGGATAAAGGTAAACGTTCTGGTATGCAAGCTCTCCCTCCTACAGCTAAAGCCGGTAGATCGTATTCACCTAACCTCGTAGTACTAGATGAGTTCGCTGAGTATGCGCATGCAGAAAAAGTATGGACGGCTATATCAATGTCTGTGTCTGCTGGTGGTATTATTGTGATTATTGCTACTCCGAAAGGTGTAGGTAACTTATATCACAAGATTTGGCAAATGACGAATAAGTCATTGACTATGTCAGTTAGCTCATTAGCTGCTCTTGAAAAAGATCAAAGAGAGTTATCAGTATTTAGACCGATGGCTGTACACTGGTCTCAACTACCTTTAAGCGAGTTTACTAGACGTGGGTTTTCGTCTTCATTGGCTTGGTATAAGCACATGAAATCGAAAATCTCAATGGAAAAAGGTGATAAAGCTATAGCACAAGAGTTAGACTTAGACTTCGCTGCATCTGGTAATACTATGGATGCTGCATTACTTGACGAATTAATGAGCACATGTCTGGAAAATGTAATTCAAGACATACTTGTCCTGGACCAAAACATACCAGGATTGGTGATATATGAACCTCCTGTAGATGGTTATGAATATATGATTGGTGTTGACACTGCTGAGGGTGTACGTGCTGACTATAGTGTAGCGACTGTGTTTAAATTACCTAAGAATCTACTTATTGAGGGCACTGTACCAACAGTTGTCGCTAAATACGCAAGTAATGTTATATCAGTACGTAGATACACTGAAATTACACGACTTACCGGTATGCTATACAATGAATCTTGGATAAACATTGAAAGAAATAATCATGGACATGTATTACTAGCATATTTCATTGAGGATGGGCAGTATAACCAGGATAAAATCCTTAATAAGTTTGATGCTATTAAGTCAGTATTCTCTAAGGACACAAAAGGCTGGGGGACACAAGTAGCATCTAAAACACTCCTTATTGCAACATTTCAAGATTTCCTGACAACTAACAGAGAAATTATAAATGTGCCTTTAGAGTTATGTGATGAACTGCGGACATATATACAAAAAGCTGACGGTAAATGGGATGCACAAGAAGGGTACTTCGCTGATCACATCCTTTCATTTGCTATCGGTATAATGGGATGTATATTGCTGCCACGGTATAAACAATTCCTTTTAGAGAACTCATCAGGATACAGCCCAAACGAAATAAGCGATGACATGCTTTTATCTAGTTCAACATTCATAGATGATGATCTCACGGCATTGAAAGCACTAATAAAAAAGGAACGTATAATAAAGGACATACCTTTCCTTCACAAGAATGATGTAGACATTGACGATGTTAGACTTAAACTTATGAATCGGAAAATACTTGAGCAAGATGAACCTAGTGTTGTTGTAAAACATAAAGACAAGCATCTATATATAAGTACTACTGTAGATTATGACGACATAGACGAAGACACATTAGGTGTGTTTTAGAAACAATACATTATAGGAGTTCAATTATGAGTGCCAGTAAACGAGGATTTTTCATCCCAGTCAATGATGTACCTAATCTAGAAGAACTGTTAGGTAATGCTCCTATTGAAGTACCACAGAGAGTTACTGAATCAAGCGGCGGTGCAGTAGAGGCAGTCCCGGCACAAGACCCTACAGTCACTAAACAGTATCAGATATCACAAATAGATTTTGTTTGGGGCTTTCTATTCTTTGACTTCGCAGAAATATACTCAGAAGGTAACAAGATATATTTCAACGGAGAAGTAAGTAAAGATAGTGTTAACATCCTAAAACGGACTATCAATGCTGTAGGTAAGGAAACGTTGATGCGATATCATGAGTTGGGTATACATAAACCTAATGAAATGAAAATTGAATTACATATCAATAGCCCTGGCGGATGTATTGCTGCTGGTTGGGATCTCATTGACTTTATGAATAACTTTTATATGCCCATCCATACAGTAGGTACCGGTACTGTAGCTTCCATGGGTGTCATGCTTCTATTAGCTGGTAGTAAACGATACATCACAAAGAATACACATGTACTGATACACCAATTTAGAGCAGGGTTACAAGGTAAGCGGCAAGACCTACTTGATTACATGAAACACTTTGATGATATGCAAAAACAGATCATCACATATTTCGTAGTGCATACTAACTTAAGTGAATCGAAAATAACTGAGTTGTTGCAATATGAAACATGGATGAACGCTGAGGTTGCTCTATCTAATGGTATTATTGACGGTGTATACTAATTTTAGTATCTTATTGAAATACGTATAGGTATAGCCAATGGCAAATAGTAATAGTAATCCTCCCCCTAATGCTAGTGCCGGCCCTGATCCGGCAAGTAGCATTGATATGATAGATACACTTGAACAGATGATTGCTGCGACAATGCAGGGATTAGAAAGTACAATCTCTAACATAAGTGGGTCACTAGGTTCATTCCAAAGTACTGTGGATCGTATCAATGCATCTATGGCTGGTGGAGGTGTTGGAGGAAGTGGTGCTCCACCAACAGCACCTGTCGACTTCTCAGCTTCAATGGACAGGCTCACACGTACCATGGACTCCTTAGACAGGAACATGGCTACTATTAATGCCAATAATACTAATACACCTGCTGTTCCTGCAATGATTGGGAATAGCTCTCCAATGTTGACCGCCGGCCAACGGGCAGAAATGGAGAGGCATAGAGACACACTTGACTCTGGTAGGGTTAATGGTGATATTCCGACATTCGCTACATACGGCGGATCACTACAACCCTCACCACTGTCAACACTATACAGGTCAAATGATCTACTAGGTATGAACCTTGGTATTTCTGACAGAGCAAAACCTAGTGACTACCCTACACACGGAGGTTCAATAGATATTGGTCAAGATTTACGCCAGTACCTTGGTGCTAATAATGCAACATTACGCACACTACAAGGTAGTTTAGCTAAATCTTACGAGTATGCACAAGATAAAGGACAAGCCGGTGACGATTATAGGAACGCTGCATTTGCTAGAACACAACTACAAGGATTTTTCCAACAGCAAGAAGCTGTAGGGACCCCTATAGATAGACGAACACAAGGCATGCTTAACGTAGGTCTTAACGAACGACTCATGCGTGATTCTTCAATATTGACCTCATCAGCTTCAAATAGCTTAGGTAGGTATGTTAGTGCACATCAAAGCGGTGCTATAAAGTATACACCCTTTATAGCTATGGATTCTACTGGGCCTGATGGTACAGGACAGGCAGGTGCAACTGTTAGTACTAAAAAGTTTATGCAAGCTGACTCTGCTGGATCTTATGCAGAAGGGCTGCTAAAAACAATGAACTATGTAGACCAATTAGCTACTAGTGGTGATGTAAAACAATCAGCAGTAAATGACATACAAACGAAACTCAACTCAGTTAGAGACAACGTAGTAGCTTCAATAATGCCAAAAGAAATGCAAGAAAAACTGACTAGAGTGGGTGTTAGTTTAGGCAGCATGGATTTACGCGGTGTTGAGAAAGCACAACAAGCGGCAGCAAATGCATCAGATAATCTTAAGAAGCTAGGTGCTAAACAACAGACACAGTGGCTTGAACTAGATGACATAAAACAAGCAAAAGGTGACCAGTCGCCTGAATTCATAAGTAAAGCAAACGAGATTAACACTACCCGGTCAATGATGCAGGCAGAAGAACGCACCATGATGACCCAGGAAGATAAATATCGTCAGGGTAGAAGTAACATCGTCAATGGTATGTCTAATGACGATTTACAAAAAATGGCTAGATCCTCAGATCCTGAAGTACGTAAACTTGAGCAAACACTACGGAGTCAAGATAGACTAACACATGGTATGAATGTCATAGGCGGAACTTCCCCTATGACAACCGCTGAGAGAGTACAGGGTAAGATGGATAGTGCTGCTGGTGGTGCGTCAGAGTTCGCAGCTTCAATGATGAAAAACTTGCAGTGGTCATTGATGTTCGCTTTCTCAGGTACAGTATTCCAGGCACTGTCACAGATACCTACTCAAGCTACTTATGAGACAGTACAACCTGTATACTCTGGTATTTCAAATATCATGGGTATCACGCCTCTTAAGAACGAGTTTATGCAATTCGGAAGTCAGGCACCTGGCATAATCTCAGATCTACAAACTAGAACTAACTCATTACAAGCGTTACTAGGTTCTAAATCATCTTCAAATCAAGCAGTAACATCAGCGTTAGACATCGCCAAAGCCCAGCCTATCCAGTTCGGCGAAGCTATGGAGATTATGACAGCTATGTCTACATACCCTAGTACTAAATCACAAGCATCTAATCCGCAGTTTCAGAAAACGATGTTTGAGAACGTTCAGTTGTTATCAATGTTAGCTCCTGAGCAAGGGACGGGCGGTGCTTTATTTGCAATACGTGAGATGTTAAGCGGGCAGTTTAGATCACTGCAAATGCGTTTCAACATGTCACCGGACCTCCTAGCTGCATATTCAGGTAGTACTGTCGGGCAAATGAAGTCGCAATCAGGGCCTGAGATGATGAACACTATGAACAGATCCTTAATGGGTATGTTTGGTGGTTCAGAAATTCTTATGCGTAGAGGTGCTGAGTCCAAAGTACAGATGAACAATATAGGAGATACATTAACAGCTTCTATTCTTAACCCTATGGTTAACGAAGTTCATACAGGTCTATCACAAACAGTCAACCGGATGATGGGCACAGTATCAGATGGTAAAGGCGGGTTTAAAGACGCTGAACCAGGCTCGATGGGTAGTATAGGTAATATGCTATCAACTGCCCAAAAAGACGCGCTAAAAAATACAGCACTGCAATCTACAGCAACTCTAATGAATGTGAGATATCATTCTGGAGATAATGTAGAACGACTTGCTGAAAGAATGACTGTACAGCAAGGAGGTAGTTTAGAAGACAACAAACGTAAGATACAAACCAGTTACGACACTGAAGTGCAGAAAAATGCACAAAGCATGTATGCCACACCAGCCGGAGCTCAGTCACTTCTCCTATCAGGTGTCAACACAATATTAGGTGAAGTGTTGTCTACTTTCACTACGTCCTCTGGCATGGGGAACATGTTCAACAGCTTTATGTCATCTTTTTCAGGGAGTGTTGATGCGTTTAAAACTGAATCACAAGAATTATCAGGTTCAGGGAATGAGGGCGAAAGACGTAAATTAGCAGTTGATTTTGTTGGCGGATTTATGAAGGATCTGCAAGGTGCCTTAAAATCTGCTTCATCAGTATTACAGTCCTCAGGATTTGGTGATGTAATTAAACAAGTCACTGATACAGTACGGATAGGTGCCGAAACAGTGTTTGCACCTATCGGTGAAGCTATCATGGGACAGACAGTCAAAACTGCTATTAATCTCCCAGGTTTGATGGTCGGTGGTGCTTTAGCGTCAGCAGGAGAGGGTGTCGTAAATGTAGGGAAAGATATATTTGGTGGCGTAGCTAATATGTACAACTCAGCTACAGGTGGTGAGGTAAAAGGTGCTGGTACGAACGTAACCCAATCACTACTTGAAGCTGGAGGGACTGCATCACAACTAATGGCATGGGGCTCATTACGACACCTAAGTACCTCCCCATTAACTGCCGCTGCTAAATTTGGTGGGTGGTCATTAGCTGCTAGAGGTATGGGCCAGTTATCACAGGGTGAAGGTATAAGCGGGACAATGGCACTAGCTGGAGCTACAGCACTAAATATACTTCCAGCTATAATTCCGAAGAGTGTATCTAAGTGGGTTGACAGTGCTGTACGATCACAGGCTGCCCAAGACAGAACACATGGATCATTAACAGGCGCAGGTGCAGGTTTAGAAACACCTCCTACAAATAGAGCACCAATGTCCAGGACATCTAGAGCTATAGGCGGAGTGGGTGGATTTCTATCAAGTGCATTTGCTGTGGGAAGCATGGCAAGTTCCTATGTTGATTATCAAGAGAGAGGGACTAGACAAACAACAACTACGAGAATGGGAGCTACTGGTCCAGTACCTGTTGTCAGTGCTACCCCTGTTACACGATTACAAGCTATAAGAGAAGGTTTAATAGGTAATAACCAAGCAGGGCAATATGCTAGAACAGGGCTTTTAGGGAGTGTAGGTGGACGGTCTTTAGCTATGCTAGGGGGTGGAGCTGCTGCCTTTTCAGGATACTCAAATTACCAGGAAGCTAAAAAAGAAGGCGGCAGTGGGATGGAGCAGTTCTTTTCTGCTACCCAGGCTGTTGGTGGTGTAGCAGCGGCTTTTGGTGGTTTTATTCCTGTGATAGGTACAGCGGTTACGGCATTAGGAGTATTAGCATCAGTAGTAGGGACCATAGGGTCACATGTCACGGGTTCCGATAGAGGTAAAGACGCAGAAACTGCAAAAGACCTTGCTGAGAGACGTGAGAACGTAACAAGGAATGTAATAACAAACCCTGTAGTCGACGCACAGAAACAAGGTGGTAAGACATTTGATAACGCTTCTGATAACTTCGGGTATAAGAATGTAATGACGACAGCTGAACATAATGCAGCCCGTAAAACAAGTGAGCAGCTCACATCCTTTACTGAAGTTAAAAATAAAGAGTTAGCAGACCCAGTTGAAGCTATGTACAAAAAATACTTAGCAACTGATCCTAAAAAAGCTGAAATGGGAGAGAAAGAAAAAGAGAGTGACCTACTTGATTTCAAAGCTAAAGTCCACCCACTACTTCTAGGCGAACTCAAAGGTCTTGAGAATCAAAAAGGTGTATTCCAAGAAGATCCTAATGATAAAGAAAAAACAATAAATAAACTAACCCCTGAGTATGTTGATGCAGCTCGAGGGAGGATTAAAGACGTTGTTAAAGATAATGATATGGCTGAATCAGTGTTGAAAATGCTTGTTGAGGCATTGACTTCAGCTAAACCTGAACGTGATAAAATACAAGAAGAAAAAACCGCACAAATCAAGAAGCTAAGTCCACAATATGCTGAAGTAGCTATACAGGAGCATTTCTTTGCATCTACTAAAGTGCTTGACATGCCTAAGGACACTAACTTAAATGACAACAATGTCACATCAAAAAGTGAGAAAATTGCAGAAAACTTAGGTATAATGCAAAGTCTACAGAAAGAAGGTTCCGATATGATTATGCCTCTTAGAACACACGGTGTGGGCATATGGGGTTTGGAGCCAGAAAAAGTTGATGCGTTTGAAAAAACACAAGGTCTTCTTGAAGCTAAGATGCTAGAAAAAGGTTTAATAGATCCTAAGCAGATGGTTGGTGCTGGCGGACTAGAAATGATGCTACGAGTTGGAAACACAGTAGGCTATGATAAGGCTAGTGAACTAGGTCAAATGAACCTAGAAAAATGGCAAGCAGGGATGATGGTAAACCAAGGAAAGGCAATAAAACAGATGGACGATAATGACATGCCTACTGCCTTTTCTCCTGGAGTTATAGCACAGATAAACCTATTTAATACTGCGGTAAATGCAATTAACGCTGACTCTGCTGTAGGTCAGCTTGATAGAGTATCATCTGCACTAAATGACTTTTTAAAAGACGTAGCGCTTTCTAAAGTACAGCCCAACTCAGCAAAAGCAGATGAAGATGCTAAAACTAAAGAAGCAGCTACACCCGCAGGTATTGCGAGAGCAGAGGCAGCAAAAGCAAAAGAAGCCGCAGCCGACGTAAGTACAAAAGAGAAAACTAAAGAAACTGAAAAGGCAGCCATAAAGAGGGAAGAAGCTGCAATTCTAAAAGATCCTATGGGTGAAGCACAAAAAGCCGCTGATGTAGCAAGAAAGGAAGGGAAGTCACCTGACCAAGCATATGCAAGGGTATTAAAACGTGCTGATGAACTACAAAAAACTCAGAAGGAAGACAGTCCACCTGAAGAAAAAGAAACACTTTTCGGTAAAGGTTATACCGCTCTCAAACAACGGTTTGTGAAACTACGAGAAACAGACCGCCATGAAAAAGGAGTGCTACCCTCAACAGCACCTAGTAAAAAACTAGAAGTGCCAGAGGTTGAGTCAAAGACTGATGAACCTACACTCATAGTACCTGATGTACGTGTTCAAGCAACTGAAGCAGCAAATAAAGTAAAAGCGGAGGGTGGGTCATATTCAGAACAAAACAAAGCATATAAAGCTGTAATAGAAAAGGATAAAAAAGAAAAACAAAACAAAACAAAAGACCCTATTACTGATAGTAGGATTAGACCAGAACACCGTGTACTTGATACGCTGGCTGCTGCTTATGAAGATAACTTTTCATTGGCTTCAACATCACGTGCAGGTGACTTTCCACCAGAAGAACAAGCAAAATTAGATAAAGCAATACTTAACCAAAAAGCTAGCTCATTAGGGGGTATTAATACACAAAAACAATCATTTGATGATAAAAAACTTGATAGTACACCAGCATCTACTCCCACACCTACTCGGAATGTGGGTGCATATAGCTATACTGATAAAACTGGGAAAACCGTGTCAGGGCATGTAGATGAATTTAGACAAAGACAGCAGCCAGGAACATCTAAAGAGTCGGATAGACCTCCACAAGGAAGCATAGTAGATATGCGGACGGGTGATACAGTATCAGCAGATCAAAACTACGAACAAACACCAGCATCAAAATTGAGTGCTGACAATCAAGTTTCTCAGGCACGTATCGACGTACTAGGAGCTGGTGGAAAAAGTGTAAGTTATGTGACAAGTGCTTCTTACGAAAAGGGAGGAAAAACTCGACCAGTATCTCAAATGGAAAGTGCTGCTCAAGCAAAAACACAAGAAATACAAAAAACGGAGCAGACGAGTAGTACAAAGAAAGAAGCTGATAACGAGATGCTTAGAGAAATGCAGCGTGGTATATCACACACACCAGAGCCTGATGTGTCAGGGACTAAGAGAGATCCTTTTTATCAAATGGCGTACGGTGCACTAGCTACCGCAGGACCTAGACCTGACTATAGTGGTGGACCTGTAAGCGACTACATGAATAAGTGGAATGGCTTTGATATGGTCCCTAACCCTGACGGTAAAGGCGGTATGATTGAGCGTCCTACGTTTGCAGGGATAGAGAATAATGTCCCAATGAGTGGGATATTTGCAGCCGCACAGAAAAATCCTGGAATGGCTTTTGAAACGAAAGGCGGGATTAGGATGCACGTCCCAACTAAAGAGGAAGAAGTGCGGGACTGGGCGAGACAACAACTGAATACTGAAGCTTATAATTCATTTGATAAGAAAAGAGGAGGGGCTGGCATATCAGCCCCTGAACATCCAGTATACGGTAAGTTAGAAGTTCCAAACGCCCCCGCAATTACTGGACCCAGACGTCCTACTAATCCTCAAGTAATTGAAGGTATGGGAGACGGTGATAGTATATACCTCCGTCCTATAATTATTAATACTACGAACACCAAAGTGTTCGATGGTGGTAAAGGGTAATTACTTATATAACTTAGCTTTGTAAGCTAAAAAACTACATAAAACGTATACATTACATAAAACGAATGCAATAAAAATATACGCATAAAAATACGGATTTATGGTATTGAATTAAAACATTAACAACGCGGATTAACAAATTATTAGCACAGAGGGTTGACAATGGCACTACCTACTACATTCATGGTTGATAAGTTTAAACCAGTAAAGATCAAAAATGTTGACGTGGTATATGCTGACAAGCCTGGTAGGAACAGAAATGTGTACTCTGCAACCGTGCTAAAAGAAGCAATATCATATTATAAAAAACTAATCAAATTAGATCCTACATATAGATACTCGTTTGCGAAGCATCCAAAAGACAATGACGAAGAATGGATAGGGTTAATAGCCGCTGCTATTGATGATATATATTTTAATGATGCTGAGGGTACTGTACAAGCTGATTTTACATTGCTACCTACTATATGGGGGCAATTTATCTCATGGCTTATCGAAAACGACTACCACGTAGGTATTTCTTTAAGAGGAAAAGCTGAATCACAGTCAGCATCAATGGAAATTGGGGGTTCTATCGTCCCTATAAAACAGCGATTTAACCTACGTCTTGAAGGTGTTGACTTTGTTGTTTATCCTTCGTACATAGTAACACATGCCTCAAAAGAAAACATATCAGAGAAAACAGACGGCGTTTGTGACTCTCATGCTGGTTCAATACTACCGCAGTTATGTTCTCCAAACATGTCAGCATCACATTCTCAAGTATTAGAACACTTTATTCAAGACACTTCTAATGAGTATGGACTACCTGTTGATGATATAAGAAATTTACTAACAACTAACAAAAAATCAGTAGAGGAGACTCCTGACATGGATGAACTGCAGATACGCGAAGCGCAAGTCTTAGTTGATAGACTTACTATCGACAAAGACAAACTAACAGCTGAGATCGCAGCTATTAAAAACGAGCTTGACCAACATTCAACTGTAGCTGAAAGTAAAAGAGCTGCAATAGCTGAGCTCGATACTAAGATAGCTGAAAAACAAAAAGTAGTTACAGCCCTAAACCAATTGGAAGAAAGACTGAAAGACAAAGATGAGGAACTCCAAGCACTGGAATCCAAAATCACTAACACTTCGTCTGATTTAGAAAAACTTTCAGTAGACTACAAAGACCTTACTACCCGAGCTGAAAAACAAACTGTAGTAAGACTTGCTGGTAGAACTTTTTCTTCTGATACCGTTCCTAGCATCCGTGTACTTGAAGTAGCTGAAAAGACTACTGGTGCTGATTGGTCACATGTACAAACTGACAAAATTAGTCAAATTGTCGCATTAACCAAGGATGAAGAGCTTGCTAAGAAAGTATTTGCTGTAGTTGAAAATACTGATTCTTGGAAAGGGCTTAAACTCCCCGTTTACCAAGCTTTCAAATCAGAAGCTGAAGGTTATGACATTGACCTAGTGCTTAATAGTGATGCTCTTGAATCTTCAATACAGTATTTGTCCTCAAGAAAAGGTATCGCTCTTGATGCTCAACAGAAGACCAGTGCATTTAACTTCCTACACAGCAAATACTCAGAACTAGAAACAACTGGAATGCACGAAGTACCTGCATCTTTAAAAGAAGTACATAAAAGAGCACAGGTTCTTGAGAAAATTTCTTTTGACACTCCTGATACTTTTGCTGAGTCTGTAATTGAATCAGCAATATTACATGGTATCGTTATTATCGGTGATGATAAGGTCACTGAGTCAGCAAATGATGGTAAAATTGTTGTTAATCGTGCTATCGCATACGACAACTTATCTGCTGCTGTAATGAATACGTTGCTGGGTATCAACAGAGGCAAAGTTATTGAGGCTGTTATGTCTCCTGAAGAGTCTACTGATATGTTGAACACTTTTGTCAACACCTTAGTAACTTCTCCTGACGGCAGTCCTACTGATTTTTCCGAAGCTTTCGGAATTGAAACTGTAGAAGAGTTCACTACTAAATATGTAGGCCCTCTAAATGAACTGCTTGCCAATAACGACATGAAGTCTGCTTTAGGTATGATTCAAATGGCAGTGGCTATGTATACACAAGCAATGGTTGATGCATCAGACAACATGAATGTATCTGAACATATCAATACAGCATTCCAAGCAATTACGTCAGCTATTTCACCTGCTTCTGATGAAGAGTTAGTATCCCAGGAAGACCCTACAATAGTTGATCCTACATTAAATGCGAACCCAGTACAAGAAAATACAACAACCCAAATTGAAGAAGGAGCAGATGAAATGTTATTCACCGATCTCAAGGCAATACTAGAGAAAAGATTCGAAGGGGTAACAGTAGCTGACCCTGCAGAATTAACGACAGTCGTAGAAAAGCTTATTACCGACTACGAACAAACCTTTGCTGAACTACGCACAATTGAACTATCTGTTGCTAAAAAAGACAAAGTAGCTGAGCTGTCCGCCGCTGGTGTTACTGAGGAAGTAATTGAAAGTGAACTGTCCGCCGCTACTGATATCGCAACCCTTACCACAATTGCTGAAAAATTGCTTAGTACTGCTGTAGCTGTAACTGAGTCTACAATTGATACTACAATTGACCCACTCGATATACAAAAAAGTCATGCAGTAGTAATCCCAGAAAGTGCGCCGAATGCCAGCATGGACATGTTTAAAAAGATACTGAACGCAGTTTAATTAACCGTTATACATGTAAGAAAACAACACGTACACTATAGTACAAAACTAAAGTTTCTCAGGAGGAACTAAAAATGGACGACAAAATTAGAGGTTATGTAGATGCTGCTCGTGCTGATATCACCAATATTCCGGAAGACATGATCGACATCTATCATGCACTTCTTGAAAATCAGGGTAGAGAACTCACACGAGTTGCAGAGCAAACCACCACTGCTAACATTGACCGTGTAGCTACTGTTTTCCTTCCCGCTATCAAAAAGCTGGCTCGGGATTCCATACTAAATCGTATTGTGGGTGTACAGCCTATTCCTGACCGTGTTGCTATCGTTCAGTTCTTGGATTACGTATACACCTCCGGAGCACTTGATCAAGCGGGTGGTGCTA
>Ga0100378_1003672_pt1 | contig 14638 bp, 19 predicted proteins | sample CryGeymeta201502_FD_81535 | JGI IMG/M metagenome (GOLD analysis project Ga0100378, IMG submission 81535) | Groundwater microbial communities from Crystal Geyser aquifers in Utah, USA - Crystal Geyser metaG 2015-02 | ecosystem: Environmental > Aquatic > Deep subsurface > Groundwater | place: USA...
AAATATTTATTAACTTATAAATATTTTCTTTGTTTATTCGTTTAATTCATTCAATCCTCTTTAGCTCCTTACGAGTTCTTAGAAAACGTTAATCTTTCTGGAATTGCCCAAGTTAATGATAATTGCTGCTTATCTGCACTTGGAAATAAACAATTAAAAATATTAAGAGTTTCAAACTGTGCTGTAACACCAATGCTTCTTGATTATGTCCAAATAGCTGAAAATCAATTATACCTATTAGAAATTAATAGAACTCAAATTCCTGAACAGAAGATTGAAGAAACTATTAAAAAGAAAGCACCTAATTTAAGAATAATTAAAGCATGTAGTGTATTTTGGAATATGAATGATAAAGGACTAAGACATCCATTAATTTCAACACATGTAGTTAAACCACTCCCTAAAGGAGCTAAAGCAGGTAAAAAGCTTGACGATAAAAATCCTGTTGTAGCTTTAGAGAAATTTGAAAGGGATAATAAACCTGTTCTTGCAATTAAATTTAAAAAGATATAAATATAAAATGATATTATTTAACTACTATTAAATTTAATATTATAAATACACAATAAGTAATTATGGATTAATCATTTATATTTTTTATTTATATTTATTTAATAATAACATATGTTAATAATTGTGTATATAATAAACTACAAATTTTAAACGTTTTTTTCCAGGTCGTTATCATTCTAAGCATTTGATTTAAAGATTAAAAAGAAATTGTTAATTTTTATAAGCTTGATCAAACAACAAACAAACTAAAACAAACAAATTAATATATTGGACTTAGGTCAATCCTTCTCATTATATATAATTTAGTTAAGATTTCTTATATACCAATCAATATAACAGTTCTAATAATTATATATTATAATACCAATAATATAATTATACTTAAAAAACTTAACAAGAAATTTATTTATAAATTTTTTTTTATTCAATAGTCAATCTGCAACTAAGTTATTTACGTTAAAGCAATCTATTACTTGAATAGTTGTAAAATTACAAACCGATATCTGATTATTATTAATTCTTATTAACTTCACAATCTTATTCTCACCTAATTTCCCATCTACTGAATACATACATTTAAGTGTTTCTCTTTTAAGTATTTCAATAAAATTATTAACTTTACTAACAATAGCAAATTGAAATTTATTAAGTTCAATAAAGCAAACAGCACTATGTTTTGTATTTATACATTCATCATTAAGAATATCCCATATATAAAGTCTATCATTAAGGATATAAGCAATTTTAGTATTATTAAGTTTAAATATAATTTTAATTTCAAATTGTAAAGTAGTCAATGTATTTAATTCCTTTATGAACTTTGATGTATTTAAGTCCCATATTTTAATTGACAGTCCTGCACTAATAAGCTTTGAATCGTTAAATTTTAATAAACAGCATATTTTATGATCAACTTCGTAATTAAATGTTTTTATGCAGCTATTACCTGACCCGAGATTCCATATTTTTATTGTTTGATTATCATTTGCACTTGCAAGAGTAGATTCATTAATTTTTATTAAATAGTTAATGTTGCCTTCAATTGCAGAATTTATTAGATTTTTAACTCTTTGACTTGTCGACAAATCCATTACTGAAATGGAATTAAGATTTTCTATATAAGCAATTTTCTTACTAGTAAGTTTAATTATCTTATGGAAATTATTACTGGTAAACATTATAGACTTTACAATCTTCCATGTCTTTAAATCCCATATAAGTAATTTTTTATCATCATCCATTTGTCTTGTTAAAATTCGAAATTTACTAATTTGAAGTATTTGTAAGAATTCACTAGTAATATTTATTTTTCTTTCTTCAATTTGATTTTGGTTTTCTTTAATAATACACATAAACAATTTTTTGTATTTAATTCGTTCAAGAATTTCTAATTCTGGGTATTGTAAGTATAGTAAAGATAAACTATTCTTTTTGAATCTTTTGAAAGGTATTTTAGTAATTATTGGTTCGGCTATTGGTTGTTGTTTTAGTTTGCCTTCCGACTTTGATATTTCACATCCCATTTTATTGAAAATGAGTTAAATGCAATAAGAAATTAAAGGTTACCGGTATATATTAAAATTATTAAATTAAAGTTATCAGTATATAATAAATTTAGTAAATAAAGGAATTATTTGAAAAAATACTTAATTAGTAAAATATCATTTTATCTAATTGTTTAATTATTTAATAGTTTAATTACAAAGTTATTACATCAATTATTTAAATTATAAATTATCTTTATTACTTAATAAATAAAAAAAGTTTGATTAAATTATGTTATCTACTTGTCTATTTACTTTCTATTATAGTCTATCTTAATCTAATTATCTAACTCTTTTACTATATCTATTAAATCGTCAATCCTTTCACCTATATGGTCTAATTTCTCACACAGTCTTAACTCTAAATTTTCATTAGGAGAATCAAACTTAGTATCAATAGGCTTTCCTTGAGACTCTTGAATCTTATTATACAAATTTAGTATTGATAACTTAATTTGATGAGTATCTGAATCTTTCTTTTGTTTATTTTTTAGTAACTCTTCTATTTGAATTTCAAGCTTATTATTTTCTTCTAAGTAATTTTTGCTTTCTTTGTCAAGTTGGATTAGTCTTTGATTAGTTACTTGTTTATCATTTTTTCTTATTAATTCGTTTAATTCAGTTTGCTTAGTTTTTATAGTGGCTTCTTGTTCTTTTATGTCCTTTTCAATTTTTGTTCTAGTATTAATTAAGTTTTCAAATTTTGTCTTAAGTTTGTCATAATCTTTGTTAAATTCTTCGTTATTTTCTACTACATCATCAATAAATTTTTTATAAGACTCAAATTGTTTTACCTTATCTTCTAAATTACTATACTCCTTTTGTAACTCTTCAACTTTTATTGAGTTTTCTTTATTAATTTCTATTATTTTCTGTTGTTCATTCTTAATTTCTTTTATTTCTTTAATTGCTTCAATTCTTTCTTTATCTTTTAATAATATGTCTTCTCGCTTTTCATTAAACATTTCATTAATTTCTACTGAAAGTAAATCAGCTTGTTCTTTTTTGCTTATTAGCTCGCTTTGGTCAATATTTTTAAGTTTTACTAGTTTTTTGTCTACTTCTTGATTTTTCTGTTGGAGGCGAAGTAAATCCTCTTCTCGTTTAACTTTTGTAAATTTATTTAATTCTTGAGTACCCTTTTCTAACTCGTTGTAAAGGTATTGATTTTTCCTTGACTTTTTTTCGGTTTCTTTTATCTCTTCTATATATTTATTGTTCATTTCTTTGAACAGTTTATCTATTTTTTTCATTGAACTTCCCTCTTCTTTAATTTTTTGATCTGGACCTTGTGAAGTGTTTCGTTCCTTTTTGTCATTATTCTTTGACTGTGTTTTTTTAGACATGTTTTCTGGTTTAGTGTTTAGTATCTGATCCATATTGTTAAAAAAGTCATCTGTTTGTTTTTTAATATCACCATAATCATTTTCATTTTCCTCATCGTTCATTATTTTATTATTGAAAGTAATTAAGAAAATAATATTAATTTAAATTTATAAAAAAAGTTATTAGTATAAGTAATTATATTATTAGGTTTAAATAAATTAAATAATTTTTAGAATATTATCTTTAATAAATCTTTAAATCTTTCATTTACTTATCTTTAAATACAGGCTTCTTCTTGTTTAAAAATGCTTGTACTCCTATTTCTTTGTCTTCATTATTAAATAAATCAATAAAAACTTGTTTTTCAAACCTAATCCCTCCATGTAAGGTATTCTCTGCTCTTGCTTTAATTACTTTTTTCCCAGCTATTAATGTAGTTAAAGAAAGGCAACACATCGATTCAGCAAGCTCTCCAGTGAACTTGTCTAATTCTTCATGTTTAACTATATGGCTTACCAAACCATGTTTATGACATAAATCTAGAGGAATGTTCTTTCCAGTTAATATATATTCCATAGAGACATAAGGTCCAAATAAATCAGTTAACTTTTGAGTTCCTCCAGCTCCTGGGATTAATCCTAATTTAATTTCCGGAAAACCAAATGTAGCCTTCTCACTAGCAACTATAATATCACAAGAAAGTGCTAATTCAAGCCCTCCTCCTAAACAAAGTCCATTAACTGAGGCAATTACCGGTTTATTAATTTCATAATGAATTCTTTCCATAAAATGTAGTCCCCAATTTTTGTTTAAATTAAAGGAATTCCAAGTAGTAAATTTGGATATATTAGCGCCGGCACAGAATGCTTTTCCTGTTCCTGTTAATATAATTACTTTGGTGTTATCATCCATATCAAGTTTTTGTAGTGTATTAAAGATTTCAATACCAAATTCATTAGATAAAGCGTTTAATTTATTTGGATTATTTAATTTTACAATTTTAATCTTAGGATTTTTTGAGTATTCTTCGACTGTGATAAATTGACTATAGTCTTCTTTTTGTGATGATTGATTTAAATGATTTCGAATTAAGTTTAATCTATTCATTTTTAATTTAGTTAAGAAATAAATTTAAATAATCTTATTAAAATATAATAAAATTAGAAGAAAAAAATATATATTCTATAATATCAAAAATTACTTTTATAACAATAATTTTTATAATAAAATAATAAACAATCAATCCTTTATAAAGCTTACCAAAATATAACTAAATATTAACATTAATATATTCATTCCTCCTAAAACACCTAATGCTATATCACTCTTACTTGCTATGAAGTATTTAGAAAATATCGCGCATGATACAAGGCTTAAAATTAATATAATAGATCTTGATAAATATGTTTCGAATGACTTTACTTTCTTTATTACTGATGTATTTTGCATGTTTTCTTTTAATCTTTTATAAAACTCCAATGTAATCTTAGATATAATGAAAATAAAGCCATAATTAAAGATAAGTATTATTAATGTTTTATCATCATCCAAACCAAGCAATCTTGAAATAACTAAATAAAATGCAACTACAAAACATAGAGAAAGTACTAAGAATATCTTCATTGCTTTTTTATTAATTTCTATAACATTCTCGCTTGGTATTGACACAAGCTTTTTAACAACAAAGAAGAATATAATAGAACCTAAAACATTAATTGCGGTAATTATTCCTATAAGTCTAAATAAAATATCAGACGCTTTGTCTATTTCAGTATATAAATATAACATAAACAAAAGAAAAAATGTATTATCTAAGGATTTAACTAGAGTGTAGAATGTAGAGATTAGTATTGATTTTGAATTAATGCTTTTGCTTTCACTATTAAGGAAGTCAGGTGAGTCTACCTCAGTAGCTTCATTATTACCTTTGTTAGTGTTTCCTTTACTTCCTTTGTAACCTTTGTTTGGTTTAGCTCCTTTAGTACCTTTATCTTTTGGTTTATCCTTTACTTCTAAATTATTAGTAAAAGTTTGTATATTGCTTTGATCATCTTTATCTTTATTATTAATATGGTTGTGATTATGGTTGCCATTTCCGTTGTTGCCTAAATCTAATTTATTACTGTCATTGTTTTCCTTTTTCTCTATATCTTCATCTCCTAATTGGTTATAGTCTATTTCTAGGATATCTTCTACTTTCTTAGGAAATCCACTAGAGTCAATATTACTTTTTAGGATTGAGTTGTTAGTTGCTGTTAGTAAGTTATCTGCTTTTTCGAAGTTTTCATTTGTTGCTAGGACTGATGCATTTATTCCTGATTTATTATCGTCTTTATCATCTTTGTTTGGAGAAGAAGCTTTTTTTAAGTTTTTTTCGATTCGTACTGAGAAATCTTCAATATATTCGTCTTGATCGAGAATGTTATCAATGTTTTTTCTAATGTTTTCATTTTCTGTTATAGTATCTAAATTACATACAGAAACATCGTTAGGATTTTTGTTCTTTTCTGTATTAGAATTATCATTATCAAACAGAACTAAACTATTCTTTTTACCAGCAGAATGAGAACTTAACGTAAATTTAATTTCGATATTATTATTTCTATCACTCTCTGGATTAGAGCTATTTTGCCATTGTTCATTTTTTATAATCTTCTTTACCTTTTTCATTTCAATAGCACTTTTCTCATAACTTATTTCAAGACAAGAAAATATAATAAAAGTAGAAATAAATGCCATGATACAAATTACACCTTCAATACCGAATGAAATAGCATATTTATTCCCAAAACTAATATTTGTATTAATATTGCTGAAATTAAATAAGCCAATAGTAAACCCTATAAATTTATATGAATTTAATGATAATTTTTAATACCTAAGACATAACTAATACTAGAAAGTAAAGAAATTATTCTTATATAATCTTCCTTTTCTTCAGTTTTTAATAGTAATTTGAGTAATGGCTATATTAGAGTTATTATTTATTAGACAATATTAATAATACATTTAAAAAAACATCTAAACTGTTGAAAAGAGCTGAGACTAGTCTTATAACCAAAAAAATATAGAAATTATTTGAAAAGGCCAATGAAATATTTCCTAATGCTAATATAAGATAAGATATCCTTATTGGTTTTATATAATCTCCCTTATTGAATATTTTTTTGAATAAGCCAAAATTGAGTATTCTTATATCGTTTGATAAGATTAAAACCTATAATGTTATATTTTATATTATTATATTGTTACAAAATTTATGACTATAATTATGTATTATTTATTTATAATTACAGCAAAATAAAGTCCTAGAAGAGATAAGTCAGTTTTTGAATAATTAAAATATACAAAGTCTAGAAATATTGGAATTACATATACATTATTTGATATATTTGCAAATATAAATAAAAAAAGAAGAATTCTTGTAATTATAATATTAGGTTCCATTATAATTTAAATTTAATAATAATTAAGTATTTAATTTATTAGTAGTTATTATAAGTTTATATATTTTGATAAATTTTTATACATTGCCACATGATAAATTTAATATTAAACTCGAAGCAACAATATTATTTTACTACAATAATTTATTTTAAATAAATTTTAAGTAAAAGTAAATTAATTATGCAAATTAATAAAATTAAATGGACGGAGGTAATAAACAACCAATTGATATTAAAAAATTATGTGCATTCTGCTTTGATATTTTAATAGCAAAATTAGAGAAGAAAAAAGAATTACCTCAAATACCAGAAGAATATAAAGATTTAAAATTTCCTTTATTTGTTACTTGGACAGTTGGAAAGGATGAAGATTTACGAGGTTGTATTGGAACATTTAGTGAAGAGACATTAGGAAAAAATTTAGGGACTTATGCTTTACATTCAGGATTAAAAGATTCTAGGTTTAATCCGATAAGTTTATCAGAAGTCCCAACTTTAAATGTTGGTGTTTCACTTCTTACTGATTTTGAATCTATTAAAGATTATTTAGATTGGGAAGTTGGCAAACACGGAATAGAAATTGATTTTGAGGTAAACGGGCAAGCATTTGGAGCTACTTACTTACCTGAAGTAGCTTCTGAACAAGGTTGGGATCAATTAACAACAATGAAATCGTTAGTTAAGAAAGGAGGTAAACTAAAATAATTTAATTGTGTAGGTTATAAAGGAAAATTTGAAAATACTATTGAAAGTATGCAAATAAAGAGGTATCAATCTAAGAAAGATTTATTAACTTACGAAGATTATTTAACTAAATATAAAAAGTAAATGAAATGATAGTATGTAAATTTTATATCAATTAATTTAAACTTAAATTGGATGTTTTTAATTACTAATTTTATAGAAATATAACATAAAACATATATAAATAAATTTAATTCTTTATACCAAATTGTAATATAAGCTTATTATATAAAAGAAACAATAAAATTAGAGTTAATGAATTAATGGATAAATATAATTTAGTTTATATTTGATATTTATTTATTTAACTGATATTTCAATATTAGAATTATAACTTCAAATTCTAAAAAATCACAAAAAATCATATAAATACATAATATCTCTATAAACATTACTATAAGCCAACACACTAATAACTTTATATAGTTTATCTAATTTATCTAATCTACTTACTCATCTATTAATTTAACATTTGTCAATTCAAATTTTTTAAACCCTCTCTTTTCAAATACGGTTATTATTTCCTCTTCTGAAAAGCCTTCTAGAGGTATAACTTCCCATTCTTTTCCTTCTTTATCTAAAAAATAAGCTGCTGGATCTCCCCCTGTGAATACTACTTCAATTGGATATAATGGTGCGATATTCTCAATAAAACCCTTTACATTGGGGAGACCATTCAATCGTCACCCAGAGCATGTTTTAATAACAGCTTTGTGATAGTTATAAGTAGCTTCTTGTGTAAAGATTATATGGAAATTTATTAATATTAGTACAACTAAGTTAATTAATTTCATTACTAATATAAAATTTAAAAGAAATTAATTTTAATAATATAATTATGTATTAATTAATTTATTTTTCTTGGGTTTTATCAGTCTTTAATTCTTGAGTCTTTTCTCTTTCTTCAATAGCGTGCTTTCTATTAACCTCATTCTCTTCATATAACTTTTTAAAGTCAGATGTCTTTCTAAGTCTAATAATAAATCTAGTTCTTCTTCTTCCTTCACTTATTGAAGTATCAGTTTTAATGTCTTCATAAGTAACATAATTTAATCTGACTAATGATTCAGCTGCTCTTGCTGCAATTGGGGCTCCATTTGTTCCAGACACAACGTCTAACAAATCAGAATTTAAAAGGAATTCTTTGGCAAGATACATGATTCTTTTACTATTTTCACTCGCATTAACACGTAATTCTTTAACATCTGTGGTACTCATTTATTAATAAATATATTATTTTTATTATAGTTAATATTAAAGTAGTTTATAAATATAAAGAGAATGAATTAAATATATAATCAATATAATGAATATAAAAATATGTAAATATTAATTTTAAAAAAAAAATTCGTAGTTGTTAACTGTTCTTAACTTAAATAAAATAAAAAATAAAATAAACTAAGGTAAATATTCTAAACTTCTTTTTGATTTACTTCTGCTCAAGGAGTTCTAAAATTTATAAGTAAAATTTAATATAAATTTAATATAATATAAGCTTTGTATCATTATATTCTTACTCTTTTTGCTTCATTTATCATTAACCTAACTTGTTCTTGGATTTCTTTCTCTTCGAGGTATGCTTCTTTATCCATATTATATTCATAATCTGGATTTAATAAATGAGACATCTCTTTACTAGTTTTGGCGCGGTTGTTTGGAGAGTATTCAAAATTGGATTGTGTGTATTTTACTTTAGATGTTAATACTTTTCTTAGTAAAGGTTTATTATTTTCAATAAACTGATCTTCTTTAGCTCTTAATGCCATCTTTTCAACGTATTCACTTTTTTCAAGCTAAAGTGTTAAGTTAAGAAAGTTAGGTAAGTTAGTTAAGTTAATAACTTGTTTATATTTATCATATAAAATCCATTTAAATTTACAGATAAGAAGACATCATTTAGTCTTTTCTTAGTTCGCTTCAAAAAATCAAAGTAAGTTAGAATAAACTCGTCCTCGTCATCAATTTTGGTATGTGGAATTACTTGATTTTCTTTTTCTGATGTTATTGTAGTTTTTATCGTTGTGTCATTTCTCGTGTCTTGATTTTCATTATTTGCATTTGTAGAATTATCAAGGAGCTCATCTTCGTACTTTTGAGCTTGAGCTTCTTTTATTTCAGAATGGATCAAGTTAGAAATATTAGCTTTGATTCTATCATAAATAAGAGTAATATCTTCATATTTAGTTTGTAAATCTTGTAATTCGGCATTAAGTTTTTCCTCTTCTTTGATTAGAAGTGCTTCTGCTTTGTCTGGTTTATGTTCTGATTTTACAATATTTTTATCTTCGTCATGAAGAATGATTTCGGGAGAAACTAAATTTATTGTTAATATTTTATTGATAATTTTATATGTAGTAAGTTTAAATAGCTTACCTTGAAATTTAATGGTATTTTTCTTCTCAACCAATTCTTTATTTTCATTTCTTAAGTTATAGATTCTTTTTAATAAGTTGTCTATTTTAAGAATGTATTTATTATAATCCTTATCTTTATTTATCAACTTATCGACTAACAATCTTAAATTTCGTACTCCCTTTAAGATAGTTAACATTAATAATTTAATCAATATAATTCAATACCGTTACTCTATGCACTTCTAAAAAGATTGACTCTAGTTCTTCGTTTTCTTTTAACAACTTTGCCATTACAATTTTTAAGTAATTATTAAACATTTTGCAGCTGAAAAACTCTTTTCTTTTATCGACTTCTAATTTATCTAAGGTATCATTTTTAGCTTGTAATGCTACTTCCTTCTGTTTTTCTTTTCGATCTTCACTATTAAGTAATATTAAGTTAAGATCAATTAAGTTATGTTAAATATAGTTGTTAGAATTTTATACACTATTTTTTGGAAGCATCTTTTTTGTTCAATTACCGTTGAATAATATTTAAAGTTGTAATTATTTTCTTTTTTCTCTGTTAAATTTTTATGGTCGAAGTTTTCCATAGAGTTATGGATTTTGTTAAATTTTTCTTTGATCTCATTTCGTTTAAACTTTTGAAATTCTAGTTCTCTTTTGTTCTTTTCTACAGTTTTTGTGTCTTCTGCAATATTCTTTTTCATAATAAGAATATCATTTTTCATTTTAGCTATTAAATTGGTCAATGTCGATTTTGTATATATTTCTTCTTCGTGCTTTGTACTCTTTATCGCAATTTGATTTTGTAAACTTTCTAGTCTTTCTTTAGAATTAACAAAGTTATTGTTAGTTTTCTTTTCAACATCTTGCATTAGATTGATTTGTTTCTATATAAAGTTTATGTTATTTAATTTTAAAAAAATAATTACAGTAAGATTTAATGTTTCTTGCTTTGTCTTATTTCCATCACGTATTAAAAAATCATATTCTGACTTCATAGAAATAAGAAATTTAGTCATATTTTCGGTTTGATCAGATTTTAGCTTAAACATTATAAAATTAGTTATACCTTGCCGACATTATAATTAATAGCTCCTAAATTATATTTTTTCCTTGTTGAAGTGAGATATCTGTTATTTTTTAAGGTTTATTATTTAGAAATTATGAAAATTTTACTTAGAGTTTGTATTGTCTTCTGTGAGTAAAGGGCGATGCTAATAATTTAATATAATCTTATACCTCGCTAATGACTGATTCTTTTTTAGTAAATTGTACACTCATTTTTATAAGTTATTAATATTTCAAAATTAATTGTTTAATTTTTTAATTTTATATTAGTTTATTAAATTTTAATGTATTTGTATATATTATATAAATTTACTAATTATTTATATTATATCACATATTTTTATAGTATTATCCATACTTGCACTCATTAGTTGATATTCGTTTATTTTTATTAAGCATTTTATATATTTGATATTTCCGCTATATATTGTTTTCAAACAACTACTAGTGTTGTAATTCCATATTTTAATCGAAAAATCCCATATAGAACTTGCAAATAGATTTTCATTTACTTTTACTATACAATCAACTGATCCAGTATTACCATGAAATGAATGAATAATTCTTCTTGTTTTTAAATTCCAACTAATTATCGATCCATCTCCACTACCAGTTATTACATTATAAAATCCAAATTTAATTAGACAAGTAAATGGTCCTTTGTGACTACCTTTAAATGTTTTAATTGATTTTTCATATTTAATACTCCAAATTGATATTGAATCATCTGAATTGCAAGAAACTAAATGATTTTTATTAAGTTTAATAAGACAAGAAACAGAGCGAGAATGAACACCTTTATATTCTTCTATAAAAGTTTTTAGACACTTTTCAGTGTTAATATCCCATATTTTAATTAAGTTGTCTTTATAACATCGACTTATTACTTTATTATCATCAAGTCTTACTAAACATTGTACTGAATAATTTATCACAGTAAAAATATTACTTACAAGATTTCCTGTAATTATATCCCAAACTTTAATATAACTACATCCACTTCCACTTGCAAACTGTTTTTCATTTATTTTAGTAAGACAATAAACAATACTAGTATCACTATTTATAGTAATTAAACATTCACCATATATAATATCCCAAATTTTAATTAAACCATCTGAATCACCGCTTACAACTTTTCTTTCTGATAATTGTATTAAACAATAAATTGGATTATTGTGATCATTTAATGTTTTTTCGTCAACGATTTTTCTTAAGTTAACTGTGTTAATAGTTTGACTTATTTTTTTATTCTTTATTTTTTTAAGAGTTTTGTAGTTATTTTGAAGAATTGAGTATAATATCATTATTGAATATTTTTTAAATTTGCGAAAGTGGAAATTAACATTTTTAGTGTAGATAATCTTGTTAGTTTTTATCGGACTTTCAAAACTATTTGTTATAATAATACCTTTTGATCTTTCTGTGATATCTTTTAATACTTTTTCTTTTGAATTACATTTGGTATTACCCATTGTATATTGATTAACATTTACTGTTAATGGTTAATAAATTATTTAAATTATTTAATTAAATAATTATACAATTAATTATTAGATAACAATATAATTTAAATTAGGTAATTGTGGTTATTAAATATTACGTATTAAATATAAAATATTGTCAGTATAGAATAATACTTAATAATAATTATTAAACATAAATGAAATCTCTTTTGAACGTTACCATTACTGGAGCAACTGGTAATATTGCCAAAGCATTTATTCCATTACTAACTAATGGTTTAGTTTTTGGATCTAAAACAAAAATAAATTTAAGACTTAATGGTAAATAAGCATAAAAATTAAATTAACATTTTAGATATTCAACCTCAATTAGAAAGATTAAAAGGTACATGTTACGAAATAGAAGACGGAGCATACCCATTACTAAATAATCTTACTTATAGTTCTGACTTAAAAGAATCTCTAGATAAAACTGACGTATGCATATTTATTGCTAGTTATCCTCAGTACATATTTTATTATAAAATTAAAGTCGCGCCGGTATGGAACGTAAACATCTTTTAGAAAAAAATGCTGATATATATAAAAATATAGGTCAAATAATGGACTCTGTTTCTTCAAAAAATTGTAAGCGCTATTATTACTAATAACGTTCATTATTCTTACTAAACATATTACCAGGTAAAACCGTTGTTATTGCAAATCCTGTCAATAGTTTAACAACAATCCTTGCAAGGGCTGCTCCTTCTATAAATCCAAAAAACTTTACTGGACTTTCAAGGCTTGATTTTAATCGTTCAAGATCATTATTAGCAAGAAGATACAAGACAGAAGTTGATCAAATATCTAATATTATTGTTTGGGGTAATCATTCAGATACTCAGTACCCAGATACGTATCACGTTAGAGTAAATGGGAAGAAATTAAGAGATATGAAAGAAGAGCAAAAATATTTAGCAACCGATTACATTGAAAATATTAGACATAGGTGGAAAGATGTTGTTGAATCATTAGGCTCAACAAGGTATATTAATTTAATTATATTATTAACTAAATATTAATACAAATGCTTATTTATTTAATAGTGTTATGAGTCCAGCTAATGCTGTTAAAGATCATTTACGTGATTGGTGTTTCGGAGGAGTACATGATGACTATGTTTCAATGGCTGTTGTGGCTGATGGAACTTATTATTCCATTCCAAAAGGAATGGCATTTTCTTTACCAGTCGTTACGAAGAATTTTGATTATGAAGTTAAGAAGAAATTCCATGTTATGGACACTGAAGTTCCACATAAGTTAATCCAAGATAGTATTGAAGAAATACTTAAGGAATTAGATTCAATTGGATATAAACTATAACTATTTAATTTATTATTCTTATTAATGTTATGAATATTTCATAATAAAGTAAAAGTATTATTTAATTAATTCGAACATAAAGTATTATTTTTACTTATTTTAATATTATTTAATTTACATTTTTATTTATATAAAATGTATGAATTATTTTTATATTTAGATTTAGAAATTACTTGCAATAATCATGAATAATCCTAATTCTCTATATTATAGTGTTATTAAAATGAATAAATTTCTCTATAAATCAAAGAAAATAAATCCAGTTGCAAAAATAGCAGGTAATAATCAAAATTTCTATTAATATAAGTTTAATAAATTTCTAATAAACCAATTTCAAATTAATTTAGCTTTAGACATTGGAAGAATATTTGTCGGAGTATCAATATCTGATAATCTATTATGCACCTCAATCCCAGTCAAAACATTAACATTAGATACAGGCAAAACGTACTTAAATTATCCTACTGAGGATCAATTACATTTAAATTATAACTTTTATGGTTATTTAGCAAAATTCATAAAAAACATGCAAGTTAAAGCTGTTATCATTGGATATCCTACTAAAGATAATAAACCAGTATTTATAACTTTTAATATGAGGTTAAACACACATTATTTATTGAAAGTTTCACAAAATATATGATAAAAGAAAAAATAATTAAAACACCAGTAACTTTTATTAACGAAGAATTTTCAACGATGCAAGCAATAAAAATAATAGAACATAATGAGTTGATGAAAAATAATTTGAATAGTAACCTTAAATCAAGAAAATTAGTATATTTAATAATTTATTATTACTAATTTTA
>Ga0100378_1003678_pt1 | contig 14618 bp, 16 predicted proteins | sample CryGeymeta201502_FD_81535 | JGI IMG/M metagenome (GOLD analysis project Ga0100378, IMG submission 81535) | Groundwater microbial communities from Crystal Geyser aquifers in Utah, USA - Crystal Geyser metaG 2015-02 | ecosystem: Environmental > Aquatic > Deep subsurface > Groundwater | place: USA...
CATGGTTGTGGTTATTATGAGTAATTTCATGTTTACATCTGAAACGATTTGTTCGTTTAAGAAGAGAAACCAACCGGCGATATCAATTAGCGCAAAACTAACTGCCGTAAAGCCAGTGACAGCCGCTGCATATAAGCCAATTTTGAATCCAGAACCAAGAGATTTGCGAGCAGCTTCTGCTACGCGAGATCCGGCCATGGTTGAGGCTTTCATGCCTAAAAATCCGCACAAACCGGAAAATATACCACCGGTTAAAAATGCGGCCCAGGTATAACTACTCTGCGCATTATAAACATAAGCGCTAATAGCAAAAAAAATTGATAAAAAAATAAAAACTATTAATACAACCTTATACTGCTGTTTCAGATAACTCATTGCGCCCTTGGCAACCATATCTGCAATAGATCTCATTTTCGTATTTCCAGCAGATTTTTTCTTGACCTGAACAAAAAAATTAATGGCCAACAAACCAGATAGTAATCCAGCTGCAAACACGGCCCAAAAATAGACTGGTAGGTTTGACATGTTTACTCCTTTTGATGATTGTTATTTTAAAGAACTGTTGATTATCTTAATGATAAACTAGGTATGTATTATCATTTCCACTTATTTTAGTCAATAAACAGATTTTTTAATTATCCACATGAGATAATTCCAGCCATAATTCCTCTTTATCAGATATTCTTCTTTTAAGATCATTTAACTCAGTAACTTTCTGTTGGTCAAAATTTTGATAGTTTTCTAGAAAATAAGTCATGAGTTCATTTTTATAAGCCTGCATTTTTTCTAGTTCCCATTCTAGTGACTTAATTTTCCTATGTCTTTCCTTTTTTGCTAAAAATTGTTCTCGGTTTTCTAGTTTGCCCTGAGTAGGGGTTAAATCTTCAGTGACCTCCTTTTGAATGTTCTTTTCTATCTTTATAACATATTCATCATAATCATCATGCAGTCTTTTTATTCTACCGTTATTTACTTCTACTAAGCCGGTGGCCACTAAACTAGAAAAAGTTCTATCATGACTAGCAAATAAAACTGTGCCATTAAATTTTTTTAATCCACCAGCTAGAGCTTCTGTGGTTTCAAAATCTAAATGGCAAGTCGGCTCGTCAAGAATTAAAATATCAGGTTTTGACAGAAGAAGACCAGCTAAGAGCAGGCGTGACTTTTCTCCGCCTGATAGAACTCCGATAGGTTTTTTAAGAGCCTCTTCTTTAAACAAAAAATCACCAGCCATCTTTAATACAGCCTCGGTCTTTACTTCAGGGGCAGCCACTCTTCGTAAAAAATCTCCAGATTGTTCGCTTAGTTCCAGGGAATTTATTTCTTCTTGGCCGTGATAAGCTAAGCGACTATCCGTCGCTAAACGATACGATCCTTTTAAGGGGGTGATTCGTCCGGTTAAAGTTTTTATTAAAGTGGTTTTTCCTTGGCCGTTTTGTCCTAGAATAGCTAATTTTTCACCTGTCTGACAATCAAAATCAATTTCTTCAGCGACTATATTATTGCCGTAGCCTACAGTTAGATTATTTATTCTAAGAACTAAGTTTTTTTTCTTGGCTACAGGCGGAATAATTATTCTAGTTATACCAGCCTCATGTTCGACAGTAATTCTTTTATCTTCTAGCTTGCTAATTTTTCTCATAACCGCTTGAGCCTGTTTAGCTTTAGATGATTTGTAGCGAAAACGATCTACAAATTCTTGCCAATGCTCTTGTTGTCTTTCTAGACTATCGTTCGCCTTGAGTAGGGTTTTAAGTTTCTGTTCTTTAAAGGCTAAGTACGCTTCAATATCTCCCGGATATTGATAACAGCCGGTTTTGGAAATCTCTATAGTTTCTTGGCAAGTTTTTTTTAAAAATTCCCGATCATGAGAAATAATTAAGTAGCTACCATGATAAGAGATAAGATATTTTTCTAATAAAAGAAGGGTGTTTAAATCTAGATAGTTACTGGGTTCATCAAGTAAAAATAAATTTGGTTCTTTTAGAAGCATGCCGGTTAAACGTAAGCGCATGCGCCAACCGCCCGATAAACTATTAGCAGTTCGACTGAGCATATCAGGTCCAAGTTCAAATTTACTAGCTAACTGTCTGGCTCGCCATTCTGGTTTATTACTGAGACGAATTAAGTAAGCAAGAGCCGTTTCGTCTACCATCCAGTCATCTTCTTGCTTGAGATAACCGATGCTAGCGTCAGCGTGAGTTATTATCTCGCCTTCATCGGAATTTTCCTCGCCAGTTATTATTTTAAAAAGAGTAGATTTTCCTGCTCCATTTTTCCCAATTACACCTACTTTCTGCTTGTCATTTACAGCAAAAGACAGACCAGAAAATATTTTTTGGCCGTTATATTCCTTTTTAAGATTTTTCACTTGCAATAGTATGGACATAACTAGATTCTAAACGATAGGGTGGGGAATATCAAATTTTTTTTATATTTCCGCTTTCAAAAACAAGAAAGACTCTCATGATAACGTATATAAGTTATAAGCCTTAACTTTTATATATATGGATATGTTAGCTAATTATCAACTGGCTAGTAAGAATAAAATTCCTGTTATGGGTTTAGGCACCTGGCAACTAAAACCAAATACTGAGGAAACAGTTTTAATTGCTCTAGGACTGGGCTATCGCATGCTAAATACTTCTCGAGAATATGGCAACCAGGCAGATATTGGCGAGGCTATAAAAATTAGTGTAGTGAATCGGGAAGATGTTTACCTGATAGCCACAATTGAGGAAACTGATGAGGCTTACGAAGCGGCACTGAGTAACATCGAAACTTTGGGCGTTGATTACGTTGACTTAACTTTAATCCATCGGCCACCTTTGTATGGTGCCGGGGAAGAGTTATGGGAAGGATTAATGAGGGCTAAAAAAGAAGGTCTGACTAAAGATATAGGGGTTAGTAATTATTCGGTTAGGCTGATAAAAAAATTAGTAGAATCAACCGGCGAGATGCCAGCTGTGAATCAAATTGAATGGAGTCCTTTCGGATTTAGCTTAGAGATGAAAAAATTTTGTGATGAAAACGGCATAATTATTCAGGCACATTGCCCGCTCACTAGAGGGAAGCGCTTAGATAATCCAATATTAATTGATTTAGCCACTATTTATGGAAAAACACCAGCTCAGATGTTGCTACGCTGGAACTTGCAACATAAAATAATACCCCTTGCCAAAGCTGCTCACGCGGATCATTTAATTGAAAATATTGATATTTTTGATTTTGTGATTACTGCAGAAGATATGGATGTTTTAGATAGCTTGAACGAGAATTATTCTGCTTTGGGGTCGCCACTTTATGAATAATGGCGGTTAAGCCTTTCATAAATACTTAAATAAATGTTAAAATAACTTATATGTCTAGAAAAAGTTATTTTAAGTTAGGGGTCAGTATATTGTTACCACTTTTAGCTGGAGCAGTGGGATCAATATTTACTAGCGCCTCTATTTCTACTTGGTATAATTATTTAAATAAACCGGTTTGGAATCCTCCTAGCTGGGTTTTTGCTCCTGTCTGGACCATCCTTTATATTATGATGGGTATTAGTTTATTTATCATCTGGAATAAAGGTCTAAGTATAAAAGGCACGAAGAAAGCTTTAGTTTTTTTTGGCGTACAATTAATTTTAAATATTGCCTGGTCTTTGATATTTTTCGGGGCCATGAATCCTTTTTGGGCTCTGATTGAAATACTTGCGCTAGGTTTGTTTATTATATTAACTATTTTGAAGTTTTATAAAATATCTCAACCGGCTGCTTTATTATTACTACCTTATTTAGTTTGGGTTACTTTTGCTGCCTATTTAAACTACACTATTTGGTCTCTGAACTAATTATTTATGCCCCGTCGACCGATGAAAATAATTACTGTAAACGATAAGATGCAAAAATCTTATGTTTACAAGTTAACTGAACCGGAGGGGAAAAATTTTGACTCTGATTTTAAACCACAACTTTCACCTAGTCAAATGCTAGCCTTGGGTGTTTTTGGTGGTCGTTATATGAGGGATTGCCGCCAAGAATTTCCCGCTCAGTGGTTTAAAAACGCTAAGCTGCACCCTTTAAATAAGCCTGGCCACGATCGTAAATTAAATTATTACGGGGTTGATGCTAGTCAGCCTTTAGAAGTTTGGCTTCAAAAAGGTTGGATAAATACCGAGCATGACCCTCGAGGTTGGTTTCAGTGGTATGCTCGCTACTATATGGGTAGACGCTTACCAGAAGAGGATAAGCGCCAGATTAAACGCTGGTTGGCTATCAAACGCCATATTATGCAAGTAAAGCATAATTGTCGTCCAGGCGACCAAGAATGCCGCAAGAGACAAAGGCAAGCTATTATGCATTGGGCCTATGATTCAAGGAAGATGTAATTAATTTGACAATTATTTAAAATAGTTTTATCTTTTCAAAACAGTACTTTACAAATAAAAACAGGAGCAAACATGAAAGCAAGTTTCGGTAACTATGTATTGCCTGAGTTAAGAGCGGAAATTATTAGGCTAGCAGAAGATTCTCTGCCGCCATATTCCGGCGCTACCTCATATTTAGAAATATTGATAGAATTTACCTATGGTGATGATCATCAATATATTAGTGTAGTCTTTTTGAGGCCTCAGAAGTCTATGCTAGTTGCTTATAATCATGGGGCAAATAAAGATAACTTATCTGATCAGTACAAGATTAGTTGTAATCACGCCATCTCTTGGCGCTATGATGGGTTATCATTTTTTAATCAAATTTTACCCAAGCCTACTAATAGCGAACTTGTTTCCGCGCAAACAAAGAATGGAGTTTTTTTAGAGGCGGGTGATTATATATTTCTTGAAGAAGCAATTGTTTCAAATTAAATTTTTTTAAGCCAGTTTAACTAACTGGCTTTTTTATTGTCTGGCCGATATAGTATTTTTTTGTTAAAATATGATTAATTATTAATTATATCCGCTTAGCGGTTTTTATATTATTTTAAGATGTCAATTAAACAATTTCCCGCCGCTCCTAAATTTCGTCGTTTACTAGGACCTAGTTTTATAATTTTAGCATTGGGGCTAGGTTCCGGAGAGGTAATTCTTTGGCCATATTTGGTAGCTAATCATGGTTTAGGGTTAGCCTGGGGGGCGGTAGTAGGAATTACTTTTCAATTTTTTATTAATATGGAAATAGAGCGATATGCTCTAGTGAAGGGGGAAAGCGTTTTTGTCGGTATAGCTAAATTCTTTAAATCGGCCCCCTTATGGTTTATTGCTTCAACTTTTATTGGCTTCGGTTTGCCGGGAATTATTGCCGCCTCAGCTCAGGTCTTCGCTAATGTCTTAGGTTTAATTAGTTTTAAGTGGTTAGCTATTTTTCTTTTATTGTTAATCGGATTTATTTTGACTATCGGTAAAACTATTTACTCCTTAATGGAAAAATTAACCAGAGCGGTTATTTTAATTGGTGTGCCGATGATTTTTGTTTTAGCGGTTACCTTAAGTTCTTCCGAAAGCTGGGCAGCTCTTGGCTCTGGAATTATTGGCCGCGGAGAAGGGTATTGGTTTTTAGCACCCGGTATGGCTATAGCTACCTTCATGGCCGCTTTTGCTTATTCAGGAGCGGGAGGCAACTTAAACCTCACCCAATCAATTTATGTTAAAGAAAAAGGTTACGGGATGGGGAAGTACTCTCAAAAAATTGCCGGCTTGTTCGCGCGCCGAGGCCATCAAGAAGTAAAATTAGCTGGTGAAGATTTTAAAGTTGATGCTGATAGTACGAAAAAATTTAAGGAGTGGTGGCGAGCTATTAATCTTGAGCATCTTCTAGTCTTCTGGTTGATCGGTAGCTTGTCGATGTTGTTACTGATGTTTTTAGCTTATAACACTACTTACGGCGTCCCAGGAAACGCTAGTGGTATAAATTTTGTGTTAACTGAAGGGCAGGCTATAGGTACAATGCTAAATCCTTTTATTGGATTATTATTTTTAGTTATAGTCGGAGTGATGTTGTTTCAAACACAGCTAGGTATTATGGACTCAACTAGTCGGATTATGGCTGAAAATGCTGCTATCTTAAAGTTGAAAACAGAAAAAGACAACAAAGTTGATTTATCAAAAATTTATTATATCTTTGTTTGGTCTCAGATTTGCTTTGGTATAATTCTATTCTTGCTAAATATCTATGAACCAAAAACTTTAATTGTGCTAGGGGCTTTAATTAACGCCTTTGCGATGTTAATTCATGTTATTTTGGTAACAATTCTTAACCGCCGATCACTAGATAAAGTCTTTAGACCTAAGCCCTGGAGACAAGTTATAATATATTTTATAATTTTATTTTTCACCATATTTAGCGGTGTAGTGGTTTGGGATCAGCTAATTAGATAAGTTTAGTAAGTCAGAAGACAATCTAGTTCTTTTTTGTTATACTCTTTATACTAAATATTAATTATGAATATATATGGGTAATAGTTTCAATAAGTCTAAACGCCAAGGTTTATATTTTTTTATAGTAGCTGTGGTTATATCTGTTTCTTTTATAGCCTATGGTCAGTGGACTAATCGTCCAGCAGAGGATGGTGGTAAGCTAGCTGATTTTGCTCAGTGTCTTGCAGATGAGGGGGCTAAGTTTTATGGCACTTTTTGGTGTCCTCATTGCCAGGATCAAAAAGATTTATTTGGTTCAGCTAAAGATGCCTTGCCTTATATCGAATGTTCTACAGCAGACGGGCGCGGACAATTACAAATTTGCGCAGATAATAAAATAGAAGGTTATCCTACTTGGAGGTTTACTGACGGAACAGAACAACCCGGAACCATGACCTTAGAAGCATTATCAGATAAAACTGGCTGTGAGCTGCCTAGCTAATAGCTTGGTGTATAAAATTTATGGATAATATTGCCTTAGTTAGTCGAGCGTTATCAGTCATAACCGTTTTAGCTCAAGTTTTTTTGGTCATCGGTTTAGTGGTCTTTATCTCAGCTCGTCGTGATTCAGGTAGCCGCTTTTGGTACTTTCTTTGGCACAGGGCAGCCGTTTTATCTTTCTTAGTAGCATTTGTAGCTACTTTAGGCAGTCTGTTTTATTCAGAGGTGGCTGGGTATAATCCCTGTGAACTATGTTGGTATCAGCGCATGGCCATGTATCCGCTTATTGTCTTATTGCCGATGAGCATGTTTCGTAATGATCGCTCCTTCTTAGATTATGGCCTAGGGCTGGCGATCATAGGCTTAACATTTTCCTTGTATCATAATTATCTTTTCTTCGGTAACTCTGCTTTCGGACTTTGTACGGCTGACGGCAATGGGGCTGGTTGCTTAGTTCAATATGTTACAGAATTTAACTATGTAACTATTCCGGTTATGGCTTTGACCGCTTTTTTACTAATTATCTTTTTTCTAGCTGCTGGTCGTCGAATTAATAAATAGCTAAATAGCTAAATAGCGTATAGTAATTATATGAATAAAAATATCTGGCTGGCGATTGTTATAGCAATTGTCATAATTATAAGCACGACTATCGCTATCTGGTTTTGTCAGAATAGGCAAGTAATTCAACCAGACACAAATACGAGTGCGGATTTAATTAAAGTTGAGATGCCAATTAGTGGCTCTACGGTTAGTAGTCCGTTTGAGATTCAGGGGGAGGCACGAGGAAATTGGTATTTTGAAGCTGATTTTCCTATTAAATTATACGATGATCAAGGTAATCTGTTGGCATCTAGCGTAGCTAGCGCTCAAGGTGATTGGATGACTGAAAATTTTGTGCCTTTTAAAGCCACGATTAGCTACACGCTCTTAGAAGCAGCTGATGGATTTCTGGTTTTAGAAAAAGATAATCCTTCCGGACTAGCAGAGAACTACGATGAACTAAAAATCCCAGTGCGACTATCGGCTAGTGCAGATCAGGCCACAGTTAAAGTATTTTTTAGCAATTCAAATCTTGGTTCTGATATTGATTGTAGTCAGGTTTATTCTGTAGACAGACAGATAGAGCAGACGCCGGCTATAGCGCGGGCTGCTTTAGAGGAGCTGTTTAAAGGCGTTAATGATGAGGAATATAATCAAGGTTACAGATCTAATCTTAATCAGGGAATTAAAATTCAAGGTCTAGTTGTTGATAATGGCACAGCACGGGTAGACTTTAGTTCTGAATTGGACTACAACGTAGGGGGCTCTTGTATGGTGGCGGCTATTAGTGCTCAAATTTCCCAAACTCTTAAACAGTTCCCAACTGTTAACGAGGTTGAAATCTCTATCGACGGACGAACTGAAGACATCCTTCAGCCCTAACTTAAATTTTGTAAAGAAAAAAGGCATCATTATTAGATGCCTTTTAATTTTTATAAGTTGACCTGAGCCAGCAAATCTCTAATCAAAGTAAGTATCTTGATTAAAATTTGTGCGGCTAGTTCAACTGCTTCTAAAGGAAGGACCCATTTAAGAATCAGTATCACAAGTGCTAGACCTATGAAACTATTAATTGCTTGAAACATATATTTATATGTTAAAGAGCCCGAGCGACCAAGTTCGGGCTTCTAGTTAATTAATTAACTCAGCCCGCTTGGTCTTCCTTAAATTTTTAAAGAACATGTTATAATATCGTTTATTTGTGATTATGTCAAGACTGGTAGATGGAGTTTATTTAGTATTGACTTTGTTTAATATATATGCTAGAGTGAATATCAAGCAAGATGATTAAAAAAGCAGTCGACTTTACTTAGTCATGTAAAATTGCAATTTATTAACCTTAAGTTTTAGATTCCATGACTGGTACTATCAAAACTTTGACCGACAGAGGTTTCGGCTTCATCAGCGTTGAAGGCGAGGAAAAGGACTTATTCTTCCACAGCAAGGCTTTGGTTGATGTCCAATTCAACGAACTTCGTGAGGGTGACGCAGTTACCTTCGATTCCGAAATGTCTCCGAAAGGACCTAATGCGGTCAATGTCAAGCGCGCTTAATACGCGATTAGACTTAAAAGGCCGGTAGCAATACGCTACCGGCCTTTTTGCGTATTACTGTTAGTAATCCTTGTCTATATTTGTTATAATAAGTTTGCATAATTAAAAATAATTCAATAAATATATGTTTACTTTAGCGCCATTACCATACGCATCTTCTGCCCTTGAGCCCTTTGTGTCTTCCAAGACTATGGAGTTGCACCACGGCAAGCATCACCAAGCTTATGTTGATAATTTAAATAAATTAATTGCTGGAACGGAATTAGAAAACGAAAGCTTAGAAGCTATTATTTTGAAAGCAGTTAAAGATAAAAATCTAGCCGCAGTTTTCAATAACGCTGGCCAACATTTTAATCATGATTTCTTTTGGCGATCCCTTCAGCCCAGTGCCAATAAATTAGAGCCAGAAGGAGATGTCTTAGCCTTAATTAATAAAAGTTTTGGCTCATTAGATAATTTTTATGAGGAGTTTAAGTCAGCTGCTGCTAGTCTATTTGGTAGTGGTTGGGTTTGGCTTATTAAAGAAGGGAATGATTTAAAAATTGTTAAAATGTTTAACGCTGATAATCCTATCGCTCATGCTCAACAGCCTATTTTTGGTCTTGATGTTTGGGAGCACTCCTACTATTTAGATTATCAAAACCGCCGTGTTGATTTTGTAGAGGCCGTTTTAAAGAATCTTATTAATTGGCAGTTTGTCTCTGAGCAATTATAAAATCAGGTGCCATATGTATAAGAATCCTTATGATAAGTTAAAACCTAGTATACGTCGACCGTATACTGAAATCTATTTAGTTAGGCACTGTCATCCTGATTATAAACTGGAAAAAAAATTGGGCGAATATAACATGCCGCTCTCTGAAGCAGGTAAAAAACAAAGACGCTATTTAACTGCTACACTTTTTAAACTTGGCTTAGATAAAATCTATGCCAGTGGCTTACCTAGAGCACAGGAGTCGGCAGTTACTTTAGTTTCTAAAACTAAATTGGAGCTTAATATTGAGGAAAGGCTGGATGAAATTAATTGGAAGAATTGGCATCGAATAAAATATTTCAATGTCTCAGAAGAAAATAGGCGAGAGAAGTTTGTGCTTCATCGAGAGCTAGACTCTAGACTGGATAATTTTCAAGCAGAGGCAAGAAGAACCCTGGCGGCTATATGGCGAAAAAATAAAAACAAAAAAATAGCCTTATTCACTCATGGTAACTTCATTAAATCGCTGTTAACCGGAATAATGAATACTGATGTGATAGGTTTTTTGTCGTTAGAAATATTTCAGTCTTCAGTAACTAAATTAGTTATTGATCGCGATGGTTATATTAAAATAAATTATATTAATAATGTTAGTCATCTGCCGCAACAACCCACTGAAGATCTTTTTATTACGCTCTTAGATTAAAATGATTAATAAATTAGGAAAACCTTTAACTTTTTGGTCGCTGACAATATTTTTGGTCATATTTGTTTTTAATTTTAATTATAACAACGAATATGGCAAATTTATTCAGCCTGAGGTATTGGCGGCTACAAATCTGAGCGGTCGCATTCTTTTGCAAGTCCAAGATAAAGGTCAGGCTTGGTATGTTAACCCAGTTGATGACAAACGTTATTTCTTAGGGCGGCCTCAGGATGCTTTTGAACTAATGAGATCACTAGGCTTAGGCGTTTCTAATTCAGATATTAACAATTTTAAAGTTCTGGCTCCTCAGCGACTAGCGGGAAGAATTTTACTTCAAGTAGAAGATAAGGGTCAGGCTTATTATGTGAGCCCGATAGACTCCCGTTTGTATTTTCTGGGTCGTCCCGCTGATGCTTTTAGTGTAATGCGCTCTCAGGGGTTAGGAATTACTAATAGCGATTTACAAAAAATTTCTCTAGTTAGTGTAGCTCCTGTTGTTAATGAGCCGAGTTTAGATTCACAAGTTAAAACAGTATCTTTCCAATTTAAATTTCAAAACACTAATTATTCTTTAGATCAGGAGTTGCTTAATGACTTATATCAAAAATATAGTAGCGCTACTAAAGTACTTTCCTATTCAAGCGCTGCGCCTCCGGCTAATATAAGAGATGCCTTTTATAATATTTTTTTAACGCCACAAACCGGAGATAGTTCAATTGATGTTCTAGCAGCTCAACTAAAAAAGATAGCGACTGAAAACGCTTGGAGTAGTGATCAATTAGTAGAATTTTCCCTAGCGCTGATTCAGTATATTCCTTATGATCACGCTAAGTTATCAGAAGATGATAATCGTAACACCAATCCTTACTATCCCTATGAAACTCTTTTCTTAAATCGTGGGGTCTGCTCAGATAAAACCTTTTTAGCTGTTGCCTTGTTACGTAAGCTAGGATTTGGTGCGGCAATTTTAGATTTCCCAAGTAGTAATCATAGTGCAGTTGGTATATCATGCCCACTTAGTGATTCAGTGTCTGGGTCAGGTTATTGTTATGCCGAAACAACCAATTATTTTCCAATTGGAGTAGTGCCACAAAATATTAGTTCAGGACAAGCTCAAACGCAGTCAGAATTTAATGTTTCTTTTAGTTCTGAAAATTTAGGGGCCATGGAAATATATCAAGCTAAATCAGGGTTAGAATATCGCGGTTTAACAACTACTAAGGATTTAGTCAATTCAATCAAACAGGCTGAAGCCGACTTAAAAATTCATCAGACTGAAATAACACAACTAGAAAATGAGTATAATCAAAAAGAAGCACAGTTAACGGCCATGAAAACACAATTAGACGGATATATATCTTCTGGTCAGATTAGCGCTTATAACCAGCTGATACCAGAATATAACCAACTAGTGGCTACCTATAACGCCGGACTAGCTGTTTATAGGTCTAGTGTTGACTCATATAACAATAAAACAGCGGAGTTTAATTCAATGATAAAAGACTTTTATCAGAAGTAGCTAGATGTTGACAAATGAACGTATTTGCCTTATATTTAGCTAAGAGGACTGACTATCGCGGTCAGTAACTTTTTTTGATTATTTATTAATTTATCATGCCCCTATAGCTTTATCAGCTATTATTTTCTTCCCGCAAATAAGCGGGTCGGGGGCAGATGTAATAGGCTTAGGCCTTAAAAAGAAAAATATGAATAAAGTACCAAAGATCGAAGACATGTTGCAGGCAGGTATGCATTTTGGGCACCGAACTAATCGTTGGCATCCAAAAATGAAGCCTTTTATATTTACATCAAAAAATGGTGTTTATATTATTAACCTCAAGAAGTCTCAAGAGAAGTTACAAGAGGCTCTTGATTTTATTACTAAAATGGTGGCCGAAGGGAAGAATATCTTGTTTATTGGCACCAAAAGTCAGGTATCCGCTCCTTTGAAGAAAATGGCTCAGGATACTAATCAGGCTTATGTGGTAGGAAAGTGGTTGGGCGGTTACTTAACAAATTTCTTAATGGTGAAGCGCTCAGTCAAGAAATATTTGGATCTAATTGAAAAGAGAGATTCTGGTAAATTGGAAAAATATACTAAAAAAGAGCGTTTAAATTTTGATCGTGAAATTAAAAAATTAGAAGAGAGAGTAGGGGGTGTGAGTGCCTTAGTTAAACTGCCAGATGCTTTGTTTGTTTGGGATATTAAAGAGGAGGAAACCGCTATTAAGGAAGCTCGTCAGAAAAATATTCCGATTATCGCTATCTGTGATACTAACGTTAACCCTGAACAAGTTAATTACCCGATTCCGGCTAACGATGATTCAACAAAAACAATCGATTTAATCTTAGCGTCTATTCGCGAGGCCATTCTTGAAGGACAGAAGGGTCTTAAAAAATAAAAAATATGGAATTGATTAAACAGTTACGTGAAATGACTGGTGCTGGTATGGTTGATTGTAAGAAAGCACTAGACGAGGCAAGTAATGATTTAGATAAAGCGATTGAAATACTAAGAAAAAAAGGAATTTCTAAAGCTGCTAAGCGTACCGACAGAGAAGCAAAAGAAGGGACAGTTAAAGTTTCAACTAATAAAGAAAAAAATGAGGCTTACGTAGTTGAAATAAATTGCGAAACTGATTTTGTATCTCGTAATGAAAAGTTTCAAGCTTTAGCTGATCAGATTTTAGCGGTCGTTATGGAAAATAAGCCGGCTGATTTAGAGGCGCTGATGGCTTGTTTAATAGAAGGTATTTCAGTTTCTGACCACCTAGCTAACTTTAGTGGTACGATTGGAGAAAAACTGGAAATAAAGCGTTTTGCTATTTTACCAGGAGAAACTGTAGCCGCTTATTCTCATTTAGGAGGTCGCTTAGGTGTTTTAGTTGCTCTTAATAAGTCAGGTTTAGATGATTTAGCCGCCGATGTAGCTATGCAAATTGCCGCCGCTAATCCTAAATATATTAGACCAGCTGAAGTGGATGCTGAAGAGATGGCTAAAGAGAAAGAAATTTATCGCGCTCAACTACTAAAAGAAGGTAAACCGGAAAACATGGTTGATAAAATAGTTGAGGGAAAGATGGGTAAATATTATTCAGAAGTTTGTTTGCTTGAGCAGGAATATATTAAAGAAGATAAGAAGAAAGTTAAAGACATTCTTGGCGATGCCGATGTCAGTGGCTTCGTACGTTACTCTCTTTAGAAATGTCCTCTATTGTCCAAATACAATTTGCTCCTTGGGATAAAGCCTATGATTTTAGCTTTTCATCCGAAGTATTAAAAGTAGGTGATTATGTGGTTGTTGAGACTGAACTCGGCTCAGAAGTGGGTCGAGTTTTGTCGTTTAAACAGACTGATAACTCAGGTCGGGAAGTAAAGGCTATCTCTAGAAAAGCTGATAAGGCAGACTTAGATAAATTAGCAACTCCAGATAGAATAAAGGAGGTAATTCTTTTAAGTCGAGAATTAGTAGAAAATTATAAGTTGCCGATGAAGATAGTAGACTGTTATATTTCTTGGTCCGGTGATAAGTATAATTTTGCTTTTATTGCTGAGGGTAGAGTTGATTTCCGTGAATTAGTTCGTGATCTGGCTCTTCGCCTCAAAGGAAATATTCGTTTAACTCAGATTGGCTCGCGTGATGAAGCCAAGCTTTGTGGTGGTTGTGGGCCCTGTAGCCGTGAACTTTGCTGTCGTGGCGTCTTGAAAGGCTTTTGTCCAATTACTACCGAAATGGCTGATGCTCAGCAGATTTCTCATCGTGGTAGTGATAGAATTTCTGGTTTATGTGGTAGGTTGAAATGTTGTTTATCATATGAATATGAGGGCTATAAAGAGCTAGACAAAAAATTACCCCCTCTAAGTTCTAGCTTCAATAAAAATGGCGTCAAAGGAACTGTGGTTGGTCACCATATACTCAAACAGTCCGTTGATGTTAGGGTCCCGTCTGATAGACACGATGAAAGAGATTTAACGATTGAGGTCAAGATTAAATAAACCGCTCTATTGGGCGGTTTTAAAATTTACTGATTATGATATAATATATTTATTATTATAATAAAAAAATTACCTAAAATATGAAGAAAATAAACATCGCCATTAATGGCTTTGGTCGCATTGGACGCGCTGCTTTTAAATCTATTTGGTTGAGGTTTCCGCAAATTAATATAGTGGCTATTAATGACTTAACTGACCCAGTAACCCTGGCGCATCTTTTACGTTATGATTCAGTCTACGGCACCACTAAACACGAAATTAAGGTGGTAAAAGGGAATTTAGTGG
>Ga0100378_1003679_pt1 | contig 14614 bp, 14 predicted proteins | sample CryGeymeta201502_FD_81535 | JGI IMG/M metagenome (GOLD analysis project Ga0100378, IMG submission 81535) | Groundwater microbial communities from Crystal Geyser aquifers in Utah, USA - Crystal Geyser metaG 2015-02 | ecosystem: Environmental > Aquatic > Deep subsurface > Groundwater | place: USA...
AGAGATCATTACGTCTGGTTTAAAAAAGGAAAATTTTCCTAGAACCTTGTTCATAAAATATCGAAGCATGGCTTCTGTAACTCGGTAGTCTGCGATCACTCCATTTCTCATGGGTCGATATGCAACTATATTTTCAGGGGTTCGCCCGATCATGTCTTTTGCTTCAATTCCGATAGCAAGAACTCTCTTGTCATCTTCAGAAACAGCAACAACAGAAGGCTCATTTAGAACAACACCCTTCCCAGGTTCAAAAACTAGAACGTTCGCCGTTCCAAGATCAATCCCTAATTTTTTTGAGAAAAATGCCATAGATAGGGCGATTATAGCACAAGTGATTAAGGGGTGCATATTAGAAAATAAAAGATATTTTTAGGCAAAATTGTATTAAAAAAGCCAAGGGAATTTCCCTCGGCTCTTGTTATAAATCTCGAAACTCTCGAATGTTCGCCCCTAAGCCATTTAGCCTAGGAACTATATTCTGATACCCTCGTTTAATCTGATCAGCATTTCGGATCGTACTCTGACCCTCTGCAGCTAAAGCTGCAATTAGTAAGGCCATACCAGCACGAATGTCTGGAGAATCCAAAACCTTTCCTGAAAGATGACGTTTTGACCCACCAAAACCGTAAACTGAAACTAGCTTTGATGTTGCTCTGGTAATTGCAGCACCCATGTCATTTAGGTCACGAGCAAAGTTCAGTCGATCTTCAAACATTCTCTGCTCAATATCAACTGAACCTTTTGCAAATACAGAAGCTACCAAAATGACGCTAATCAAGTCAGGCGAAAGCCCTGGCCAGATTTGATCATAGATTACTCTCTTAGGTTTACCAGAAGATGGCTGCCTGATTTCATACCCATCTTTATGAGATGGAATATACAGATCTCGACCATCTTTTTGATACATCAATCCGATAGACTCAAAGACACTTAGTGTAAAGTCTAGATCCAAATATGGATTTAATGCGTCTTTTAAGGTGATACCATCCCCTAGCACCATTGCTAGGGCTATAAAACTTCCAACCTCTATGAAGTCAGGTAGTACCGTATGAGAGCAACCTTTTAGTTCAGACACTCTATGAATGATCAACTTATTAGACCCGATATGAGATTCAACAATACCGGCTCCCATACCGTTCAACATCTTACAAAGCTGCTGAACATAGGGTTCACAGGCAGCGTTGTAGATCTCAACAATTCCTTCACCTACTACAGATGCCAAGATTGCATTTGCGGTTCCAGTAACTGAAGCCTCCTTTAGACGGATCCTCTTGGAGATTTTTCTCTTTAGATCTCCAGACAAAAGTTTGTAACCTTCCTTGATTTCAACATTTGCTCCCAGATCTATAAAAGCTCTCTCATGAGTGGTGATAGGTCTTATACCTATCTTGTCTCCACCAGGCTTTGGTAAACATGCCACACCAAAACGAGATAGTAATGGCCCGACCAACATCAAGGACCCTCTCAAATGAGTGAATGCCTCTCGAAATTCTGGTGTCATTATTCTATCCTCAGTTACCTTGCTTGAGTCAAAGGAATATGATCCCTGTCCAATCTTTCGGACATCAACGCCAATAATTTTCAAGATATCTATCAATTTTCTAACATCCTCAATGTCTGGCAGATTATAGATATAGACAGGCTCTGTTGTTAGTAGAACTGCGGGCAATACCTGAAGCGCCTCATTTTTAGCACCCTGAATATATATTTCTCCTCGGAGGCGATTACCTCCCTTTATTACAAAATCGCTCATGATTCTATTATTTTTTAATGTTTAACCGAAAATTACCACATAATTTAAAGTTTGACAAATCTATTTATAGAACCCTCTGTCGTATATACTATATATAATGAAAGTTATCTCAGTCATTCCAATAATAAAAGGCCCTCTTCAAAAAGAGCTTAGCTACTTTTCATCTAAGGACATTGATGTTGGAGATGTTGTTACTGTATTAATTAGAAAAAAGGAGGTCTTGGCTCTAGTGATGAATATTTCAGATCTTGCATCAAAGAAAACATCTCTTCGTGCTAGCGATTTTGAATTAAAGAAAGTTCTCTCTATTAAAGCGAAGAGTCCTCTTGGTTCTCACTTTATTGAAGCTGTCAGAAAAACAGCCGACTACCATGTGCTTGGTGTAGGGGCCACACTGTTTAGACTTATCCCAAAAGGTCTATTAGAAGAGAGTCTCTCAAAAAAGAAACCTGTACCACCGGTTACAAATGTTGGGACCTCAGAAATTTTAGCTTTTCAAGCATCATTTGAGGATAGAATAAGTTTCTACAAAACATATATCCGAGAATGCTTTGCAAAAAAGGAGTCTTTGTTTTTCTGCCTACCAACTTCTAGCGACGCAGAAGCTTTTAGAGAAATTTTATCAAAAGGAGTGGAGTCATATATATTCGTGCAACATGGAGATCTTTCAAAAAAGAAACTCCTTGAAGTCCAAAAGAAAATAGACGAGGAGAATCACCCGATAGTACTCCTAGGGACACCTCAGTTTCTCTATTCTTTATCTAAACAAACTTATACTTTAATTCTAGAACATGAGAGCTCTCCTGTTTACAAAACTTTTGTTGAACCTCTTTTCGACATAAGAACCTTTGCAAGATTTCTAGCAAAAGAAAAGAAAATTAAACTAATTCTCTCAGATACGATTTTACAAACAGAAACAATCTGGGAAACAAAAGAAGGACTAATAGACACTTTGATGCCTGCAAACTTTAGATTCCATGAAAAAAACCCGAGAGTCATAATAGACACAAAGGAGCGGGCTGAAGACGTAAAATGGTCTCCAATAACAGATGATTTAAAACAAAGGATTGAACAATCTATTTCTGAAAAGAAGAGGGTTTTCCTTTTTACATTGAGAAAAGGTTTAGCTCCTTTTACCGTTTGTAATGATTGTAAAAAGACATTGACCTGTCAAACCTGCGAAACCCCACTAACTCTATACAAACAGAAGTCTTCACAAGAAAGAATATTTATTTGTAATACATGTGGCCACAACACTCAAACCCTAACCACCTGCCCATATTGCAATAGCTGGAACCTGCACCCACTTGGAGTTGGTACCGAGCAGCTCGAAGAATATTTAAAAGAAAATATTCCAGATGCAAAAGTCTTTATTCTAGATCAAACTCATGCCAAAACAAAAACTCAGGCAAAAAATATTATAAAAGAATTTGAATCTACCCCAGGATCTATTTTAATTGGAACAGAGATGGCTTTGCACTATAGCTTAGAGGAAGTGCCAACAGTGGCTGTAGTATCTTTTGATTCACTTTTTGCAATTCCTAGTTTTCGAATACACGAAAGAATTCTTCATCTTCTAATTCATCTAGAGGATATGTCTAAAGAATCATTTGTAATTCAAACAAAAAACCCCGAAGCTTCAATTCTTAAAACTTTTAAGGATAATACTTTTATTCAGTACTACAATAGTGAAATATCTGAAAGAGAAGCTTTTGATTATCCTCCTTTTACAACTCTAATAAAAATTATTCCAGACTCAAAAACGACTAAAGCTGAAGCAAAAAAAATTGCTGAAAAATTCTTTGGTGAATACAAGCCAAGCTTATTTATCACTTCATACAAGAAAAAAAAGGTACCAGCTATTCTACTTAAGGTCCCAAGGGCCATATGGAACCCAAATCTCAAACAATTGGACCAAAAACTCAAAGAAGCCTTATTTGGCATGCCTATGACCTGGACAATCCATGTAGATCCTGAACAGACATAATATCACTTGCCGAGCTTAAAGCTTTATGTTATCCTACTTCTACTTATGTCAAACAATAAAACAATCACACTTATAGAGCGAAAAGGCTCAGAGAACGGAGCAGGAATGCTACGGCGATTTTCAAGACGACTACGAGATATGGGAGTTGTTCGAGAGATCAAAGACCGACGATATCACAGTCGAGCACTATCTCCTCTAAAAATGAAAGAGCAAGCGCTACGAAGAATCGAAAAGATCAAAGAAATTGATCACCTGAAGAAAATGGGAAAGATGAAGTAAAGAAAACAAAAACCATAGGCTCAGCTTATGGTTTTTGTTTTAAGACATAGTGATATAATAATTACACAATAATAAATGGACTATATTGAAAAAGATAACCTAGAAATAACAAGACAAACAAAAGGGCTTATCCCTATTGTTCCTTTTTCTATGATCAAAAATGAGATTCTAGGTAAAAAATATGATTTATCTTTGGCTTTTACAACCATGAAAGATATGAGATCTTTATCCAAAAAACACAAAGGAAACTACAATCATCTAAACACACTAGCCTTCCCTTTTGATGAAAATTCTGGCGAGATAGCCATGAACCTACAGACAATACGATCCCAGGCAAAAGATCATGATAAAAAATACCTGGAATTTTTGATATTTCTATTTATACATAGCTCTCTGCACCTGAAAGGATACAAGCATGGCTCTGAAATGGAGAAATTAGAGGAAAAGTATTTTAAGAAGTTTAATAAGTAAAAAAGAGCGCCTCAAAGGTGCTCTTTTTAAAAGACGAAATATATAGTCTATCTACGAAAGTATGGGTCCGGTAATAGCATCGCAATTATCATTCCAACAAAAAACACAGAAAGGTATGCAAAAATAAAAATGGAGGTTAAAAATAGATCGGACATGTTATTGAATTTGTTGATTTTAGGTCAATATATATAAATATATTCAACTTGTCAAATATTTTTAGTAATTAACACCATGTTTTCAACATATTCTAAATAAAAGTGCTATATTAAACACATGAAAGGGCGAACTTCAGTTGGTTTGGATATTGGAACATCAGCAACAAAGATTGTCGTTGTTGAGCATGGAAAAGATGGGACTTTTCACATTCTTGGGACAAGTAAAGCAGATTCAAAAGGAATGAAGCAAGGATACCCAGTAGACTTAGCAGAAGTTACAAAAACTATTAAAGAAGTGACAGAAGATGTCGAAAGAAAAATTGGTCAAAAACTAAGAAACGTAACTCTATCTATTGGAGGAATAACACTAGAAAGCTCTTCTGCTTCTGGTGGAACAATGATATCCAGAGCAGACAATGAAATAACAGAACTTGATATAGAAAAAACAGTAGCAGAGTCACTTATATCTCTAAATACGGCAAATGAAAAAGTCTTGCACGAAATCCCTATTGAATACCGAATAGATGGTAGCTCAGTATACGGTGATCCAGTTGGCATGAAAGGCTTAAGGTTAGATACTAGAACTCTTTTTGTCACTACCTTAGAGAGACACTATAATAATATAATCACAGCAACAGAATCTGCTGATTTATCAGTAGATGATGTTATCGCTTCCCCACTAGCAACGAGCCTTGCTATCTTAAATGAGAGACAAAAAAATGCAGGCTGTATTCTAATTGATATCGGGCAAGACATTGTCACAACCTCTATCTTTGAGAACGGAAGCTTAGTAGCAATAAAAACATTTCCTGTTGGAGGAGGTCACATCACAAATGATATAGCTCTTGGATTACAAATACCACTTGAAGATGCAGAACTATTAAAAACTGGTCACATCATAGGAAGCTTTCCTAAAAAGAAGCTAGAAGAGATTATTGAAGCTAGACTGGCTGACATATTTGAACTTATTCAAAGATATCTTAAGAAAATTGGAAGACATCAGCTACTTCCTGCTGGAGCAATCATAGTTGGTGGAGGATCTATGTCTCATGCAGTAGAAGATGTTGCAAAAAAGATTTTAAAAATTCCAGTTAGAATAGGACAAGCAAAAGCTATCTTGCCACACAAAACAATGCGCCAAGATCCTACATGGTTTACAGCTCTTGGGCTTTGTATAGCTGACCGCTTCTCAGAAAAGAACAACGGATCAGGCAGCCCAGTACTAAACTTTCTTGAGCCAATAAAACAAATGTTTTCTGAGTTATTGAAGCAATTAATGCCCTAATAATTTAATCATTGTAATTTATAGCTATTATCTGCTATTATAAGACCACTTAGAAATAAACCGCTTTATAATATATATGCCAAAAATCAATCCAGACATTCAATCATTTGCTCGAATTAAAGTAATCGGAATCGGAGGTTCCGGAGGAAATGCACTAAACCACATGATCAGCGAAAAAGTTGGTGGTGTTGAGTTTATTGTAATGAATACTGATACTCAAGATTTACATAAATCAAAAGCCGACAAAAAAATTCACCTAGGTAAAAATCTAACTAAAGGTCTTGGTGCTGGTATGAATCCAGAAGTTGGAAGAAAAGCCGCTGATGAAACAAAGTCAGAAATACAAGATGTAATTAAAGGGTCTGACATGGTTTTCATTGCTTGTGGTATGGGAGGAGGAACGGGTACAGGAGCTGCACCTATTGTGGCACGAGCTGCTAAGGAGCAGGGTATCCTAACTGTGGCTGTAACCACTCGACCATTTTTCTTTGAGGGGCAAGCTAGGCAAAAAATTTCTCTTTCAGGAATCAAGGAATTAGAAAAGGAGGTTGATGCAATCATCACAGTTCCAAATGACAGACTACTTTCAATAACAGATGAAGACACAACCTTCGACAACGCCTTTGCCATGTCTGACGAGGTTCTTCGACAAGCTGTAGAAGGAATTTCTGATCTAATCACTACACCAGGAAAGATCAACGTAGACTTTGCCGATATCAAGGCGATCATGTCTGACGCTGGTTCTGCTCTTATGGGTATTGGTTATGCTTCAGGAGATGGGCGAGCTGAAAAAGCTGCTCTAGAAGCTATCAATTCCCCACTGCTCGAGGTTTCTATTACAGGAGCTAAAGGAGTACTATTCGCAGTGTCTGGTGGAGCTGATCTAGGAATTCAAGAAGTAAACAAAGCTGCAAAGATAATTACAGAAAACATCGACAAAGATGCAAAGGTAATCTTTGGTACAATCCGAGATGACAAGCTTAAGAAAGGAGAAATCAAAGTTACAGTTATTGCTACTGGATTCCCAGAGAACGCTCCAAAAAAGTCTATCTTCTCAACTCAAGTACAAGCCGAGACAAACAGAGAAAAAGAAGTTGAAGCTCCTCTTCCAGAAGAATTAAAAGAAGTCGAAGAAAGAAAGCCAGAAAAAGCTCCAATCCCAGATAATATAGTAGATGATGAAGAGGATGACGATGATGAAGACTGGAATGCAATTCCAGCATTCCTCCGAAGAAAGAAATAAAAAATATGAAATTAAAAAAGCCGCGAACACAAGTCCGCGGCTTTTTTCAAGAATTAATTAACTCTTGAAACTTTAATTCAGGAAAGGGTACATTAAATCTATTGCTGAATAAGATCCTAAGATCATCTAAGAACAAGAATCGTCCGGTTCGCCCTTTTTGCGACAAGTGTATAACAGCAAACATGCAAAGTTCATCATCTAATTCAGGGAAGCCTGAAAAAGAGATAATGTCATCACAATAAGGTAGAGCATACACCGCACCTCCAAATTTTTGATTATCAGGATCTCTGGAATCCCAAGAAGTAATAATTTGATTACCATTATTGAAAACACTAATCCTATCAGCCTTTTCCTGAGACAATGCTTTGTATTTTTGGGTCTTATCTACATGATTTTCATGTATTTGACCAATAAGCTGCACCAGCTTGATACTATGTTTACCAGGCGTTTTAATTGACAAATAACCGCCAGTTTTAGAATCTTTGTGTCCAAATTTTGATGCATATCGAGAGATAACTATCTCTGCATTATGAACAAGAACGTTTAATTCAATTTCCATATATTTAATTTTTTGTTTTGTATTATATTACAAGAAAAATATATTTTGTCAATAACTACCTCTCATGTGATTTTAAAAAAGCCGCGGACAAGTCCGCGGCTTTTTCTTACATATAAATTTTCAAAATATTACCACTAGTAACACCTTCAAATTTTCTGGTTAATGTAAGAATTCCATCCTTAAAAATTATGTCAGTGTGATCAATCTCGTAAAATGAATTAATCAAATTATCTGAGTCTGTGAAAATAACATTTAGTATACTTCCTGATATGTCTAACTCACCAATCTTACCTCTTCCGTTTAGTGGACTAAAATTATCATCAGACTGTTCAAATTTCTTTCCAATGATCAGCCTTTTATTGTCCACAAGAGCTGCTACAGCAAGAAATAAGTCACCTTTCTCCAGGAGAGATGACACTTCGATTTCTAGACCTAACCTCTCCTCTAGACCATCAAGCCTCTTCATTGTTGCTTCAAGTTCTTCTTCTGCTCTTTTGACGCTACTGGTTACAGCCTCATCAATGAATAAAATACTTTTTTTGAATTTTTCATACTCAGCCAAATGCTTTTGAAAACCCTCTTCATAAACCTCTGTCATTCGTGTTTCAAGATCCCCCTGAACAATAAATAACCGATTTTGGGCCGCATCAGCTTCTTTTGTAAAACCAAGAGATCTTTGTCTTTGTATCTCTTTAAAAGCATCGCTAAATGTCTTTTCTTGCATAGCTTTTATTTGGCTTGCTTTTTCACCTCCCAACTTTTTCATTTGCTGGTCGTACTCAATCCTTAGCTCAGATTTCGTTTTAAACTTTATTTCCATCTTCTATTATTTTAAATGTACATCTGGAGTATACATAGCATACGAATATCTGTCAATTATGAAACTTTGTCTCACCCCTCTTCTACGGTATAATATCTCTCATGACTTACGACTTAATAATTATTGGTGGAGGCCCTGCTGGAACTGCAGCAGCCGTATACGCCGCAAGAAAACAATTAAAAACACTTATTATTGCAAAAGAATTTGGAGGACAATCAGTTGTTTCTGAAAAGATTTTTAACTGGATAGGAACACCAGAGATCTCCGGTGCAGACCTGGCAAATTCATTCAAAGATCATGTTGAATACTACAAGGGAGAGTATCTAGATATACTAGAAGGAGAACTTGTAGAGAAGGTGGAAAAATCTAGAGAAGAATTCTCTGTGTCAACTGAGAAAGGAACGTCTCATAACACAAAATCATTACTTGTAGCTGCTGGCTCAGGGCGAAGAAAGCTTACTGTCCCAGGATCTGAAGAGTTCGATAACAAAGGTATTGTTTACTGTGCTAGCTGTGATGGACCGCTATTTGCAGGACAAGATGTTGCAGTAATAGGAGGAGGAAATGCTGGATTTGAAACAGCTGCTCAACTTCTTGCTTATGCGAAGTCTGTTACCCTACTTCAAAGAAGCGGACAGTTTAAAGCAGACCCAATAACAGTTGAGAAAGTTCTAGCAAACCCAAAAATGACAGGTGTTCTGAATGCATCACTAAAAGAAGTTAAGGGGGAGATGTTTGTAAAGGAGATAGTCTATACAGACGGAGAAGGTTCTGATGTCACCCTGCCTGTTGGAGGTGTGTTTGTAGAAATAGGACAAACACCAAACACAGCTATGGTTGCCGACGACGTTGATCTAGATGAATACAATAGAATCGAGATCGACCCCTGGACACAACAGACCTCTACACCCGGTATTTGGGCTGCTGGAGACTGTGCAAACATAAGATACCATCAGAACAACATCGCTACAGGAGACGCTGTAAAAGCGGTAGAGGATATCTATATGTGGCTACACAAAAAGAGCTAAACCAATCAAACACCCTTCGGGGTGTTTTTTGTTATAATAAAAACATGAAAAAATATCAGAAAATATCTTTATATTCCTCAATTTCTATTTTTGTAATAGTTTTTGCTTTTATAACTTATTTCAATAGAGCCCCTGATAGGATTATTCCAGAGGGAAATGTAATCGTATCCCCTGCTACAGGTGATGTAATTCACATTGAAAAAGCTAATGCTAACGAAATATCTTTCCTTAAAAAAGGAATTGTAAATACGCTAACAGTCCAAGGGGTTGAACCACCATATAACATCATTGTGATTGAAATGGACCCAACAGATGTACATGTACAAAGAAGTCCGATAGGAGGAGAGGTGATATACCAGGAGCACATAGATGGCCAACATAAAAATGCTCTATGGTCAAAAAATGTTACAGAACTTGCAAACGAAAATGAAAAAAATCTAATTGTAGTCAAAAATGACGATCTTTCTGTAGGTGTAATACAGGTTGCCGGAATCATGGCTCGTAGAATAGTAAGTTTTGTGTCACAAAATGACAAACTAGAAAAGGGAGATATTTATGGAAAAATAAAACTTGGATCACAGGTTGTTATAGTTCTTCCTGAGTATCTGGAGATAAATACAGAAATTGGAGATGTTCTGGTTGATGGAGAAAGCATTATAAGTCGATATTAAAAAACCCTCCACAAAAAATGCAGAGGGCCGAGTAATGGTGCACCAGAACTCTAAGGATATCAAGGTCTCTCTTTCGACGCCCTATTCAGACTTGCTTTCGCTTAAGAGCAGCACTCAGGATATCTCTGAAAATATTATACTTAAATCCTTTTGTACCGCAAGATACTTTTTTATCATTCAAAAGACTCCAATTTAAAAATTGGAGTCTTGCTATAGCAGGTTATAATATGAACTTTCCATTATTTATATTAAGGATGATCATGTCCAGCCTCTATATGAAGATTTAGGTTTTCTCGATGTTTCCTTTGTAGTTCTCGATAAGCAGATCTATTAGCTTTGAGATCCATCACAACCTCAGCAGCGTGCTGAGCCCCCAAGAAATGAGGTAGGATCACGTAATCAAAGCCTTCAGCATAAAGGTCTATTGCCTCTTGTATTCTAGAAGCCACAGCAATACAGACAACTCGATCTCTTACAGATCTAGCTTGATGCAAAATAAGTTTATTTGTTTCAAAATGAGGGATTGTAGAAATAACAATTTTGCTTGTTTTAAGAGGAAGTTCTTCTAGGAAGTTTATGTCATTTGCATCACCATACTGAACAGCAACACCTCTGGTCTCCAGCCTTTTCACAATCTCAGGATCATGATCAACTGCCATAAAAGAATGGGAAGAATATGTAAGTTGATCTAAAAATGTATAACCAATTCTATTTACACCAAACAGAACAACTTCGTATTTATCACTTGAAGAATATTCCTCCTTTGCATTTTTCTTTTCGAAGACTGAAAGAAAACTCTCTAAAACACTATAAATTTTTTCTGAGTATAGTATGAAGTATGTAGATCCAAATATAGTAATAAGCCCAACCAAAGTCACCAAGGAAACTATGTACTGATCCACATGTCCAAATTTATACCCTAAAGCAATTAGTATAAGTGAGAACTCACTAATTTGAGCCACAGTAAATCCAGTTTGAAGACTGGTCTTTTTTTTGTAACCAAGGAGACCCATGATTGTCATTAGAATTAAAGGGTTACCGATAAGTACTAATATAGACAAAATTAGAGCCGGAACAATCAGAGAGAGTATATTCACAACCTCCATCTGAGCTCCTAGAAGAATGAAAAACATTACTATAAAAAAATCTCTAAGAGGTGTGAGACGTGCACTAATCTCATCTCTCACAGGAAGAGATGCAAGTGCAATTCCAGCTATAAGTGCACCACTTTCAATACTGAATCCGAAAACCTTAAAAAGGGTTGCTATTCCAAGTCCCCATGACAATGTAAACAAAAATAATAGCTCTTGAGACTTTCCAACATAATGAATTAGAGATGGTAAAAACTTTTTGGAAAATAAATAAATACCACCAAAAGCAATTGCACTTTTAACAAGCAATAAAATTACAGAAGATGGCGCAAAATCACCACTTGCTAAAATAGGTATGAAAAAGAGAAGAAGGATTGCAACTATATCTTGGACAAGAAGGAATCCAATTGATATTTTTCCATAAAGACTATCCATATCACCTTTATCAGCAATCAGCTTCATAATAATAATAGTAGAAGAGAAAGCTAAAGCAACACCAACATACAAGGATGAAAGAACCTCCATTCCTAGAGCTCTACCTACAAAGAACCCCGCTACTGATGTAACAAGCACTTGACCAAAACCAGTAATCAATGAGACCTTACCAAACTTTTTCATGGTACTTGGCTTGAGATGCAAACCAACAATGAATAGAAGTATGGCTATCCCTATTTCACTAAACAAATGAAGAGTATCAGTAGAAGTTATAAGAGAGAATACAATTGGACCAACAATTATACCGGTAATGATATGCCCAATAAGTAGCGGCTGCTTTATCAGCTTCATAAATAGCGCTATAAGAGTGGCTATTGCTAGCAATATACTAAATTCAATAAATAAACTCATAGAAATTATTATAACCTATAAAATACACACTCTTAAATAAGTGTGGATATATAAAAAGACATACCCAAAGGGTATGTCTTTTCTTCATTTAAGAAGATTTAACTGAATATCAATTGATGTCTTTAAGAGACTCAGTTGACGATCTATTGAGTCTTTGTAGGAATTCTTTTCTCTTTTAATCATTCTTTCTTTCAGATCTTTAGACATAGACATTCTTTCATACATCCTCAGGCTGTTTTCATGATTGGCCTTGTATGAATTAAGGGCCATCACAGAGTCTTGCTTTAAAATATCTATGTTACTGAAAATCTGATTTTTTAAAGTACTTTCAGTAAAATTCTTATAGGCTTGAGTTTGCTCCTCAACCTGCTTTCTTAATAAAGCTATTCCATCCATCTTGTTTGTGTAAGGTTCTTATAGTTTTTATATAAACACAAAAAAATAATTTTGGCAATGCATATAAAAAACCCAACAGATAATGGGTTTTTTATACTTCTATTACATAGATTATTTCATCTTTGAATATGGAGGATATATTTCTTTATCTATTGTTCTTTCAAAACAAGTCTCCCCTTCTTCGTGATCCCAAGAATCACCACCGAATTCACCGGGGTACGTCACTGATGTTTCCATCATATCTATAGCGGGAAGTGGCATGACTCCTCTGCCTCCGTACTCCTGCCAGCCATGCTGCATTGGAGCGGAAAATGTAGCACATAACTCAAATGTTAGATCAGTTTTTTTCTCATATGCATAAGTAAGGCCTTTTTCAAATTCTGGATCAACCGGAACCACAGACCCAGATATTGGATTTGATAGTTCTGAAAGTTGCTCTGGAAGTTTCTCCTTCTGCTGCCAGTAAGATATAACTTGCCACTGAATAGATTGCAGGTCGTCTGTTCTTCTCTGGTCCAATCTCCAAGCTCTTTGATCCTTTGGTGATCCAATGATAGTAAAGCTAAGTACAACAGCCACAAGCACCAGCAGAGGACCTATTGTCATACTTGATTTAACAATTAGATTCTTCCATTTTTTGAAGACCCCAAGCTCTACTAGATAGTATGCACCAATTACTTTTGCTGTAGCAAGAACAACTAGCACCTTCAATATAAATCTAGTTGTTATTTCCCCTGAGACAAAATAGTTCACAAGAGTCACAAGGTCAACGACTAATATTATTCCCACAAGAAATACTATTAAGTACAGCATCCATTTTTTTATAATCTCGTCAATTTTACCTTGATTACCATCAATAGATTTTTTCCAAAAATATGAGATCGCCATAAATACAGGCAAAACAATTATCAGGGTTGCTATAGAAGTTCTTATAGAATTGTAATCCCAGGATGAGTATCCGTACCTGTATACTGCATTCAGGGCATCTGGGAACTGTTTGTTTAGTGCTTCAAAAACTAGATTCAAAAATGCCACCACAGTGGTAATGAGAGTAATCAAAACCCCTGCTGACAAGAAAAAGAATTTAGGTGTCATTTTTTCTTTGTTATGTTCCATATATTTATATTTATATTGCTAATATATCCATTATACTCCAAATAAGCCTATCAAGTTACTATAAATTTCCAGTGACTGTTTTACCCAATCTCCAAATAACCAAAAGATATTCTTTCCCCCACCAAACATAGCTATACCAAGTATTAGAATAAGTAGATTTCCAAGGAATATAATTACGCCCGAGAATATATAACCATGCTGCTTGATATCAGGCTGATCAATCTTCAGTATATACGCTGTCATTGTCAGGTGAAAAGCGTAAGCAAAACCAATTAAGAAATAAAATACGGATGAATATTTGTGAAGATCCCAGAAAAAGCTTCCGAGAGCATAAATTACAATTATGGCAAAAACATATAAAGGAAAAAAGTATGGTGCAAGAGATGTCAGAAAGTTTGATCTAGTTGTTATCACATGCCCACCCTCTGAGCCAACTCTGATCTGCCGAAGGCTTCCACCAAAAGACCACGACCAAAGCGCATGTGTTAGCTCGTGACCCAATACATAGATCCAATCAGGTCTAGGTAATAAAAAATACATCAAGCAAAAGATTGAGAACCCTGCCCCTATCAATAGCCATGTCAACCAGGCAGAGCCACTAGCAAATATTATTTTAAATAGTATAAGGATTGCCCCCAGACAAAATGGAATCAATAGCACTCCAATAATTGTTTTAAAAAGTTTCAATAGAAATTTCATGTGTCTAAATTATAGCAAGTAAAACAAAAGCCACCATGCGCTGCATGATGACTTTGTGTTTTGTGAGCCTTCTCGAGCTCGAACCATGTGGCTCCTTACCCAGTAAGGTTATTTTCACTAATTGGAATATATTATCTTGACCCTTCTCGTGCGCCATTAATTTTATATTTCTTTTGGGCCAACCATTATGGCAATTTTATTTGGGTCAACAATAT
>Ga0100378_1003683_pt1 | contig 14608 bp, 19 predicted proteins | sample CryGeymeta201502_FD_81535 | JGI IMG/M metagenome (GOLD analysis project Ga0100378, IMG submission 81535) | Groundwater microbial communities from Crystal Geyser aquifers in Utah, USA - Crystal Geyser metaG 2015-02 | ecosystem: Environmental > Aquatic > Deep subsurface > Groundwater | place: USA...
AGAATCTCCACAGATTAACCGATGATCCCCAAGGGTGATTAGATCTCCATCTTTAATATTTGAAGTTTTGTTTCCAGAAATACTCTTATCCAAATCAAAATTATCTTCCTTGATCTCTTGATTAGTATCCCAAAGATTAGATAGCTTAACTGGGTCAAACCCAACATCAATTAATAGATCAATTTCAAAGTCTTTAAGAAGTTCAAAGTCCCAATCTCCACCTAGAGCATTGCTTCCGATGAGGTACTGCTTTGATTCTTCTTCTGTAAGTTTTCGATTTGGAATCCTTACATCAATCTCTTCATTTCCTCGACCTAAGAGTTGAAGTGCCTTGATACGCTGATGGCCAGCGAGTATCTTTCCGTCAAGATCTATAGCTGGAATCTCAGCGAGATTAAACTTCTGGAGACTTTTCTTTAAGTCATCCATTTGTTTATTAGTAATAGTTCGAGGATTAACCTCTTGTGGAACTAAGTCGTCCACCTTTTTTGACACAGTATGCCAGTGCAATTTGTTATCCATAGTTTGTTAAATGGATTAATTATTAAGGAGACTGAGTGGGTAAAAAGAAAACACCCAAACACCAGTCTTTTTCGACATGGTGTTCGGGCGTTCCGAACCAGCTCTTTATCTTCAATTGTTACTTCTATTATACACTAAGCTCATCAGAGATGTCTATATTTTCTTGGAAAAACATAATTTTATGTGAAAGAGTCCTTTTGCTTGCTTGTGACTTATGACAGTCAGGATTTGTACAAAGAATCTCTAATCCGCCACCAGAGCCAATTGGCTTAACTTTTATAAAATCTTCTTTTCCTCCACGGTGAAATAGAAATTTTATTTCTTTTGTGGTGAGATTTTGTTCACATAATGGCTGTCCACACTCACAACGAAACAGTCGTTTAATAGTTTTTCCTTTTCTGACCGTTTCGAACGGAAGATCTTCTCTTTGATCAATAGAATTCATGTACTAAGTATATCATTCTGTAAAATAGCAAGTATCCACAGGTTTTGCAGTTTTATAGACATTTTGTTAAAAATATTGGCTAATAAAAAATGATATAATGTAAGGGTCTGATGGAAAATTTCATCAGAAAAAGCCACTTTCGTGGCTTTAGGAACATAAGATGTCTAATAGTCGTGAAGACCCCCCTTATGTTAAAACATTCAAATGTTTCGCATTTCTCTTACAAGATTACTCTAACATTTAAATGGCCGAAACGAAAAGCTAATTATCAACACCTATGGCGAAGAATGTTATAGTTCTGAAAGAATCAGAATCTGGAAGAAATCTTTTGTTTTTAGACAAAAAATCAAAAGAAAAGATGACCCTGAATCAATTTGTTAAAAAAATTGTTAATGGGAGTGGTTATTCTAATGATTACTATGTTAGGGAGATAAACGGTATTAAAACACCTGTGTCTAAACCTGACGGTAAAGAAAATAATAATCTAGGATAAACGTCAACAAAACCCCAATACGGGGTTTTGTTGATTTATGATACAGTTTTTATATATGAGACTGTCTGAAGAACAAATCTTAGACTTTAAGAAGATCCTTGAGAAAGAAAAGGGTAAGGAGGTTTCTATGGCGGAAGCAACTGATGGCGCACACAGGTTGGCAGGTCTTGCTGAAATTATATACAAAGGAGCTCAAGAAGATATTAAAAGAAAACAAAAGTTAAAAGATAATCCAAAGGGATATACCATAGAAGGTAGTTATACCTGTCGTGTTTGTAAGGATATTTTGCCAGAGCATATTGGTTGGTATGACAAATGGGGTATCAAATGCATGACTTGTCAGAATGCTATTAATAAAAAAATTATACCTGGATCACAAATAACAGATGATGATAAATGGTACAGCAAATGGGATCTAGAAAGCCGCTTTGGTCTTAATAGGCATGGAGTAAAGAAGTTTAAAAAAGAAGGCATTCTTATCTCCAGAGAAATACTGAATGATAATGGTTCAAAACATTGTGAAATCTTTTTGATTAAAGATAATAAAGACTTTTTACCACCAAAGAAATTAGTTGAATCACATTTGGTGCCAGAAAAAAGAGATGGGAAAATATGGCATCATTCTGAGCCTTGGTATAGGTTTGTTGATCCATATGAACATCTAAAAGATTATAAAATAATGAATTATATAGAATTTGTACCAAGTAAAGATAAGAAAAAGTGACAGATTGGTGTAATATCGAAGTATTGTTACCACTGTCACATTTGTCACTTTTTAAACTAATTTGATGTTATTATTATACTTATGGAAGAATTAGAAAATCGTATCGCACTAATCGAAGAAAGAAACAAAAGAGTTGAGTTAGATAAAGCATGGGAAACAAGCAAAACTCGCTGGATTTCGATAGTGATCATTACCTATATACTAGCCACATTTGTTATGTATATTATTCATGTGCCTAAACCCTACCTAAATTCAATAATACCTACTTTGGGTTATCTTTTATCGGTACAATCTCTACCATTCATTAAAAAGCTTTGGATGGACAAAAAGAAGTAATGCTCGAGAAGGGTCGCTAAGTTATACTTGGTTTATTAGAAATAACCTTACTGTGTAATGATCTACATGGTTCGAGCTCGAGAAGGCTCACCTTCAACAGCTAGCACGAGAAGTGTACGAAAAAAGCCCATTGGGCTGTTTTCGTTTTGAGGACTATTTGATTTTTGAAGCTGTAATTTTAGGGTTCATGGTCAATGTTCCATATACTGTATGTATTTAACTTGATTTTGACTTATTAACTTTACTTGTAAAAAATGGTAAAATACTTTTATTATTAACTTAACAACCTTAAATTTATGGCTCTTACTTCTTCATACTTAATCACAACAAAAAATCTTGACTCTTTTTTAAATAGTTTACTTACGGCTCGCGCTCCAGAAGTTTTTACTCAGAAATTTATAGAAAGTCTAGAGTTCAAGAGTACGAACGACCGTCTTTTTATTGCAATGCTGAAAGGTCTTGGTTTTCTAGATCAAACTGCTGCTCCTACAGAACGGTACTTTAAATTTTTAGATCAGACACAATCAAAACAAATTCTTGCTGAAGCAATAAGAGAGGCTTATGAAGATTTATTTAGTGTGAATACTAAAGCTCAGGAGCTGAGTCAACAGGAAGTGAAAAGTAAGTTAAAAACACTTACTCAGGGTAAACCATCCGACAAAGTACTAGGATTAATGGCTACTACATTTAAAGCTTTGGTTGATTACGCTGAGTGGAACACTTCATCAAATCCAAAACCAGCAAACTCAAAGAAGTCGGAAGAAGAAAGTATTGAAAAGAAGCCACAATCATCAAAATCAGAAGAGACTGTCACCACTCCTCCAGAAGAGGAAAAGAAAGTATTACAGGAAGCTATAAAAACAATAGATCACCAGTTGCATTACAACATTCAAATTCACTTGCCTGAATCACGAAATCAGGCAGTTTATGATGCAATCTTTAAGTCTCTAAAAAATCACCTTTTCTAATTATTATGTCACTCGATAAATTATATTCATTCGTATATCGTGGACTACTAACAGAAGAATCTCTTGATAAAAACGGCAGAAAAGATAAGAGCTTGTTTTCTGAAGAATGGGAATCTGCTACAGCAGAACGACTTGGTATACCATTACTTGATGAGGAGTTAGTAAAAAAAGCAAGAAGAATGGCTGTCGTATATACTGCTATTTGTGCTTTTGAGAACACAATAAGAGAGTTCATTTCTAAAAAACTATATGAAGAAAAAGGTGAAAAATGGTGGGATAGTTGTGTAAAAAATGAAGTAAAACAAAGAGCTGAGAATAGAAAAAATTCTGAGAATGAATCCCGTTGGTTAACGCAAAGAGGAAAATCAATGATCTACTACACTGATTTTGGTGATCTAATATCAATAATGGCTAAAAAAGAAAACTGGGGATTTTTTGAGCCCCACATAATCAATATCGACTGGGCACAACAAATAATCACAACCTTGGAGAAATCAAGACACATCATAATGCATGGAGGAGAACTCTCACCTAGGGATGTCGAAAGAGTAGGGACATATATTAGGGATTGGATTAGTCAAGTTGGTGGTTAAAAGTCAAAATTGACCGTAACTTTGATAGTCAAACCACTGTCACTTTTTTATATTCTCACGAGAAGGGTCGTCATGATATAGTAAAAGTATTCCTTACAGGGAAATGAATCAAATTGGTTCTATCTGCTGAAGGCTCACCACGCTGAGAGCTAGTTCGAGTGCTCTAGAAGAGTAATAAAACCACTTCTTTATTAAGGAGTGGTTTTATGTATAATCGAAGTATGTCTAGGCGTAATATAAAAAAGCTTCCAAGTCTAATTATCTCTTGTCAGATTCCTGCTGGTGAGGTGGGTTATGATAACAGTCTTTATATGAAAAGTATTATAGATTCAGTTGCTAGTTCAGAAGTACAAGCTGTTCGAATTAGTGGAGTTGATGCTATTAAATACACAAAAGAGAAACACAAAAATCTTCTTGTTTTTGGACTAAAAAAAGTTATAAATGAGAAATCTCCATTAACTGGATTTGTTACTCCTGATTTTGAATCGGCTAAGGAGATTATAGATGCTGGAGCTGACGTTATAATCGTGGAATCCTCAAACCTCTTGCACGATGATACCTCTTTAAAAGATTTCTTATATAAAATAAAAGAGTATAAAGATATAAAGATTGGTTGTGATATAGGAACTTTAGAAGAGGCCAACCGAGCAGTTTCTTTTGGGGCTGATTATCTACTAACAACTTTTGTTCAAGCTAAAACTAGGGAAAATAAAACTTTTATTGAACACCTAGAACTTATAGAATCACTTTCATCTCTTGAAATTCCAATTATTGCAGAAGGTGGTATCGATACTCCTGATCAAGCTAATCAGCTATTTGTGGCGGGTGCTGGTTCGGTGGTTGTTGGTAGGGCGATCGTGAGCCCAAGATATGCTGGGAATTATTTCTTAAAAGATATTACAACATCACCACACGATCTTATTGAGAATTTTTTAAGAAAACATATACCCAATCAATTATTAAAAATTGAAAATATAGCACCACACGGCTCTTCAAGGAGATATTTCAAATTAATATTTGAAGACACGATTATGCTTGCGACCATGAGCTTTAACGTTCTAGAAAATATTGCGTTTATTGAGTTATCAAAGCACCTAAAATCTAAAGGGGTAAATGTACCTCATGTGCATATATGTAATAAGGAAAAGACTCTCTATATACAAGACTATAAAGGGGAAAGAGATCTGTATTCTTTTATGGTTGAAAAGACAGAACCACTTGAAGAAAAAGAAAGATTACTGGGAAAAGCCATTGAACTTTTGGTTTCCTTTCAAGAGAAGGGGTCCGACGGTTGGGACTATCAAAAATCTTACCCTTTTGCCTCTTTTGATGAAGAAGAAATCGATAGAGATACTAAAAGATTTATAGATAAGTTTCTCTCTTTAAGTAATGTCGAGTTTAATTCCATAGAACTACAGAAAGAAGTTACTTTCTTAAAAGAGCTCATAAAAGAAGTACCTAAAGAAGACTACTGTTTGATGCATAGAGATTTCCAGTCTAGGAACATTATTTTAGACAATGAAGGAGAAATGTCTTTAATTGATTTTCAAGGATCTAGGTTTGGACCTATACATTATGATCTTGCCTCACTGTTGTTTCAATCTCAAGTTGATTATTCTATAGAAACAATAGACAAAATGATTGGAATATATATAGATCTTAAAAAATACAAAGACAAAGACTTATTTATTAAGAGGTTTTATGTCGTTTCTATGGTGAGAATGATTCAAACAATAGGCTCTTATGGAATTGGCGCTTTAGAGCAAAAGAAAGATTATTTTATAAAAAGCATACCTTATGCTCTGGATAGATTTTCCTTTATTATTTCCAAGGTTGCTGATTTGGGATATGATTTTCCAGAAATGTATAGAATTATTAATAACGCAAATATAATTTATGATTCAGCTAAATAGTTTTTCATATTTATTTACACCTGAAATTCTGGTTACAGGAGATAAAAATTGTCTGTACTATGTTTTTGATTGTCGTTTTATTAAGAATCCAGGAAGAATAGATAGTCTAAAAGACTTTTCTGGTCTTGATAAAGAGATTGAAGACTTTTTTAGAATAGAAACTAATATGATTAGTTATCTAGAAGATGTTTATAGAATAATCAAGATGGCCATGGATACATATTTAATTGAGGATAGATATACCAATATACAAATCAACTTTGGATGTACTGGAGGTATTCATAGGTCAGTTTTCGCGGTAAAATTTATTGAAGGCAAATTAAAAGAAGATTTTCCCAAGGAAAGCCTCTCTATCAAACATAAACGATTATCTAAAATATGAAACTTATTGTTCTAGCTGCAGGTAAGGGGACAAGATTTTATCCTTTTACAAAAAACCAACCAAAAGCTTTGGTTCCACTCTCTGAAAAGAAGCTTATTGATTGGGTTCTTTTGCCATACCTCAAATCTGTATCTGAAATAATTTTTATTATAAATGATTCTTCAGGAAGCAAATTAAAGAGCTATATATCTAGTCAGTATAAAAATCACAAGACAAGCTTTGTAACACAAGGGGAGAATGATGAAAAAGGGACATTGTCTGCCCTTGAAAAAGCAAAAGAACTCTTAAAAGAAGGGGAACTATTTTGTGTGTGTAATTGTGATGATTTACTTACAGAAAATGATGTACAGAATGCCATAGATGAGAAAAAACCTGGTATTGGTGTTTCAAAGGCTGTTATGCCTTGGTTCTATCTTGGGATAATTACTGACCCAGTTAACTCGATAATTAAGGGTTTTAGGAGACATAAAAAAACACAAGATAATGAATTTATTAAGGATTTTTATTCAAATGGTTTTCATATCTTAGATACCAGTATTTTTAAATTTAATAAAGAAGTTGCTTCTGAAAATGAGTACGGTCTACCGCAAACACTCTTTGCCAATCTAGAAAAATTAGAGCTTAAAGCTTATCTTTTTGGAGACTGGCAAGCGGTAAACTCACCTGAAGATCTTGAGAAAGCAAAAATATTTATTTCTAGGCATTATGGAGAGACCTTCGCAAAACTAGGTAACGACTAGCAGCAATTTATTAATGTTTAATTTAATCTCTTCTGTCTTGCTATAAAGTTCTGAAAGCCACTCAATTGGGTCACAAATGTATATACAAAAAAACCACTTGCAACAGCAAGGGTTTTTTTTGATTCAAACAACTATTGAATCTACCTAAAGATGCTTTTCGATCCCAAAAAATTCGACACTGACACAGATTTTGTTCTTATAGATCTTCCTCATGTAGTCACTAACCTCTAGAATAATCATTCCATCTAGCTTTTTATTTAAGTTTTTGAAGAAGTAGTCTATATCCACATCTAAACCTACAATATTATAGAATTTTGATAAATTGATTTTACTTTGACTATCTAAGGGAGGGTAAAGTGTATTTCTATTTCGCATTATTAATTCTTCCAACAATGGGACAGTTTTCCTCCCTGGGTCCTTGCTGAACCTGATTTGTATGGTCAAAAAGTTATATTCCTCTTCAGACAAACCTAAATCCCTTGAAAGTATCTCTTCTGCCAATTCTTTGTAGGTTTGGATATTTTGACTTCTTAACTGACGTTGAAATTTTTCGGCTTCCTCTCTTGCTTTAGAAGAAATTCTGTACTGTTCAAACATTTTTTCACTAATGCTACTAGCCTCCATAAGAGAGTCTGTGCATGCATCTAATATTGGATTGCCATATTTACTCTCTTCCATTGTTTTTCCATTTTCTCTGATATTAAGTTAATTTTTCAAGTTGTCAATAATGTATGGTCTTCCTATTTCTACAGAAGACTAGTTCTAGCATCTGGTGGGAGTAACTAAATATACAAATATAAGACTATTTAAACTACATTCATCACTTTCCCAAACTTCTGCCACGCTACTAGCTCAGAAACTATAAAGTTCTGAAAGCCACTCAATTGGGTCACACGAAATCAAGCCTTATAATTCAACACTTTTGAATTAGACCAAATAGTTTTTCAGAACTTAAATAAAAAAACGAGCCATAAAGACTCGTTTTACCAAGGGCATTCTTGACCAGGTGGAATATACTTATCATTTTCCTTTGCCCAAGCAATCATGCTTGAGGGGAAATATTTTGGAGCATATGTTAACTGTGTTTGATATGCTTCCTCTTCTGACTCTTTAATTCTTGCCTCATGCGCCTTTTTATTTACTCTCTTCACATACTCTTCCAAGTTTGTTCCGGGAATTCGCTCTCTTGAACGAAAAAAAGTTTGTAGACTTTCCATATCAACATTTACTCCCATGTAGTACTTAGGCCTCACGGTAAGCTTAACAGAAAGCGGATCCACTACACCTCCATGAGGTAGGATACTCATCATGTCATAGAAAGCAGTCTTTATCACAGAGCGATCCTCCATGACAGCATATCCAAAATGAAGCTTTTCTAGTAATTCTGGGTTAGTTATTGCATCCATTCCATAACAATAGAACGTATGCCAAGGCCAGACCATCCTTTCATCATAGGAATCAAGGCGAAAGTTCTTGATTGACCTTTCTTCAAATTCACTATTTATGAAAAGTCTTGCTTCATCTACATTTTCAAGGAGGTGCAGATTTGTATAAGACTCATAGTACTCTTCCTTGTTTTGGTCTAAACTCTCGTGCCAAATTTCTTTTAGAAGAAGCCTCATGTCTTCTTGAATATCTTTATTCCATTCTGTTCTCATGGTGTGTTTTTTGTTTCAAATTACCAATACATATGTTAATTGTCAAATAGGAAACAAAATTTTTATATTTGCTATAATTGTTCACAATGGAAAAAGAGATTCAGAAAAAAATTAAAACTATCGTGGGGTCTATAACAATAATTGTGCTGGTCTTTTTAGCATATGATGCATCTTCTTATTTAACAGATGATTATCAAGTTAACCCTGTACCATATGACAGATTTGATGTTGTTGTATTGGGTGACTCAATTACAGAAGGGCTTGGAACTTCAAAAGGGAATGATTATGTGTCGCTACTTAGAGATCATACAGGTGTTAAGATTAGAAACAGTGGAATCAGAAATGACGAGTCAGGAGACGGCCTTGCTAGGCTTGAATCAGATGTTTTGTCATACAACCCTGATATTGTTCTGATTTTTCTAGGAGGAAATGATTTTATACACCGTGTTCCAAAAGAAGAAACTTTTTCAAATCTTAAAGAAATAATTACAAAACTTCAGGATAAGGACATTGCTGTATTGCTTGTGGGTGTTCAAGGGGGATTGTTCTTCGACGCTTATCGTCCATATTTTAATGAGCTGGCAGAAGAGACCGAGGTTTTTTATATTCCAAATGTTCTGGATGGAGTGATAGGTAAGTTTAAGTATATGAAAGACCCGCTTCATCCAAATGATGATGGTCATATGATACTTTTTGAGAGAATTGCTCCAGAATTGGATAAATTACTTGAAATTTACTACTAATTAGATGATTTATGCTATAATTGTCTTATATTAGTTTAAAATTAGTAAATTATGAGTACCGGACAAGATATTATAAAGAAAAAAACAACACTTTGGATGCTAGTAGTCCTTGTTGTGGTTATTGTTCTGACAATTATTTTTGCAGGCAAAGATAAGAATCAAGAAGATTTAGCAGACATTAACTCTGAAACTGAAGAAATTCTTTCTTCAGCTATGGAGCCAGTTCAAGATGATACTTACACGTACCAATTTGAAGGAATTGATTGGCAATTCCCAGTGGAAGACCAGGGAGTGAGAGTAAACTTTATGCTTGAGAACTTTTCAAGAACAGAAGGTGCTATCGTAACCTTTGGAAATCCATACAAGCTTGGTTTCTATGAAGGAGAATGTAGTGAGGTAGAAAGTATTTCATATGATCAGGAGTCTGTTCCTGGAATTCCAATTAGCTACGCTGAGTGTGTAGCTCCAAATATGACATCACAGTTTGTATTATTCCAGCAAGGTGAGGAGATTGTTGCAAAACTACGGAGAATGTATAAGGAGATAGAGGGAGCAGAAGATCCTCAATTTGTAACTCTATATACAGTAAATCTAACTGAAATAGTTCAATAAAAATAAAAGGTACTAAACCTTATATTACAACTTCACTCGAACATTGTGTAAGTTTCGCTCCCACATGATTCTAGTTTGTTGTAATAAAGTCCGGCGCTTCAAGCGTCGGACTTTTGTGTTAATATTAAGTATATGGTTAAAAAGAAAGTAGCATTTTTTGACATAGACGGGACGATATTTCGATCCAGTCTTTTGATTGAGCTTGTTGATGTTTTGATAGACGAAGGACTCTTTCCAGAAAAGGCTCGTGCGGAATTTTCCAAGCAAAAGCAAATGTGGATCGACAGGAAGGCTGATTACGATAAATATATAATGGCTGTTGTGAAAGCTTATGTTAAATATCTTAAGGGTATTCATTATAAAGACCTCTTGGATGCATCAGAGATAGTTTTCAAAAAACATAAAAATGAGACATACGTATATACAAAAAAACTTGTTAAGGATTTAAAGAAAAAGGGTTATTATTTGGTTGCCATTTCTCAGTCACCGAAAACTACATTAGATGCTTTTGGAAAAAGCCTAGGGTTTAATAAGATATATGGAAGATTCTATGAGATAGGGCCGAATGATAGATTTACCGGGGAAGTAGGAGATCTTCATTTGATAGAAAACAAAGCAAATATAATTCGTCGTGTAGTAGAAAAAGAAAACCTGACACTAAAAGGCTCAATTGCTGTAGGAGACACAGAAGGGGATATAAGTATGCTGGAAATGGTAGATAAACCAATAGCTTTTAATCCAAACAAAAAGCTATATCGTTATGCCAAAAGAGTTGGTTGGAAGGTTATTGTAGAAAGAAAAGATGTTATATATGAAATAGACTAGCTTGACCTAGTCTATTTTATTTGGTATAAAACAATAAACTTTAAACAGAAAACATGGAGGATGTTTACATTTTAGTCGGTATAACAATTTTTTTATTTTTAGATATTTCTATTAGAAGTGTTGTGAGAATGTACTTCTATGTTTCTTTGGTCAACTATGAGAGTAAAATTATTTCCATCAGACCGAAATCAGGATCCTCTACTTATAGCTGGGCTAATTTGCACAGAATTGCCCTTAGGAAGCTTTTAGATTTGAGCACTGATGTTGAGATGTTTGTAAATAAGTACACGATGTATGGAGGATATATTGGATCCTTCAAGAATGAAATGAATGGTAAGGATAGAATGAAGGAGCTTGAATCGCTAATTATTTCTGAAATTAGACGATGTGAAGAAGTGATTCACTGTAAGGTATATAACTAATTCAAAGGACCCAATCTGGGTCCTTTTTTAATCATCCATTTGTGGTTTATCAAGAACGATTGGATCTATATTTACAGAATCTCCTGTAATCCTTATTACATCCTTATCAACTTTCTTGAGTTCTTTGTGGGCAGCATTATAGTGATTAACTGTTGTCCCTAGAGATGCTCCTAACTTGTTCATATAGGTCTCGTACTTACCAATATGAGTCCCAAGTTCACCAACTCTCTTAATAATGTCTTTTGCAGAGTCTTCTATCTGCATAGCTTTGAGTCCTTGAAGTACTGTCTGTAGATATGCGAGGAAGGAAGTTGGAGAAACAATTATAACCTTGTGTTTTGAGGCAGCTCGTTGGATCAGGTTTTCTGTATCTTCGTTTGTCAGAGTTCCGATTTTGTTTATAAGAAGATCATAGTATATGGCTTCGTGAGGTATGAACATAAACGCAAACTCCATAGTATTTTCTGCCGGCTGGATATATTTTGAAGTTTCTGTGATTCTTAACTTAAGATCATTTACGAAAAGTTTCTCTAATCTATCTTTTTCAGTTTTATCACTAGCTTCCACCATTCTATTGTAATTCTCCAGAGAGAATTTTGAGTCAATTGGAATTATCTTATCCTTCACAAAAACCACAGCATCTACAGTTTCTTTGTTTTTAAATGAGTATTGCATCTGGTATGAACCAGGTGGCATGACATTTTTTAGTAGACTCTCTAAGTAGTATTCACCAAGAACTCCACGCTGTTTTGGGTTCTTTAGAATATCTTGGAGACTTTTTAGTTGATCAGCAAAGGATACAACCTGTTTGTTAGTCTCATCTAGTTTCGTTAGTCGCTCTGTAACATCTCTAATGATATTTATAGATTCTGTAGACTGATGCTTAAGTGATGCATGCATCTCTCTAGCTGATTCACCAAGCTTTTCTTGCATGGATTCTTTCATTTCTTCCTGTCTTCTTGTAAGTTCATTTAGTTGTTGAAGAAGTAGGGAAGAGGCCTCAGAAGTTTCTTTCTTTTGAGGTTTCATAAGTATCCAGACCAAAAGCCCAGCTATTAAAACCAAAAATACTATAATTACTATTTCCATTTCTACATTGTACCCTAATCTTTGATAAATAAAAAAAGAGGTAAAAACCTCTCTTTACTTTAAATCACTTATTTGGTCTATTAGTTTTCGTACTTCATCATAATCAGCAAGAGAGATATTCTTCTCCATTTTTGATCCGTTATCATACACGACTGTTATACTTGCGTCTGTTACGCTAGTTATCTCCACGGTAACCTCGCCACCACCTGGATTATTAGTAAATACAAGGACTAAATTCCCGCAGGTTTCTTCTGCAGATAAAAAATTCTCATTATCCATATATGAAAGTTCCATTTTAACTTTCGTAATAAGAAGATTTGCTGTCACCCGAACTCCTTGCTTAAGGTTTGGTAAGTAGTCTCTGTTATTTAGATCTCTATAAAAGTCTTCAATTTTAGCCATGATCCTTTTTCTTTTTATAGTACAAGTAAAAGGTGTATTTGCAAGTATCTTTGAAATATACCTTGACATAATCTATAATGTGTTATAGTGTTATTTAAAATTTAGTTTAATCTATAAAACTCAAGACATGAAGTTTATTAAGTTCTTTTTTATCATGATTTTTCCAGTTCTCTTCACCTCTTGTGGGGGCAAGGATATGAGTAACGAGAAAGTACAAAATCCTACCAGCCAAGAAGAAGATTGGAGGGCTGACATGAAAAGAGGTATTAGTGTTTACAAACAAGCCTCAACACTAACAGGGAGATGGTCTCCGGTGGCCTACGCATCAAAAACCTATGGAGTCAGTGTTATTCAACTTGTGGATTGCAAAACCCCTGAGGATATAGAGAAAGCAGGTGATGCAATTTTCTTCCTTCCATTTAGTTGTGGATCAGTTGCGGACCTTTCTGTGTCGGAATCTTCTCCAGAAGGTATTTTTGTCCCAATATATTGGGAGATTGATAAGTCTGATAACTCAAACAACGGATGGATACTTTCCGTTAATGTTATCGGGTTTGGTGATTCAGGGGAGATTACCCCAAGGAATCCAGTTGTAATCACTGGAGAAAAAGAAGAAATTGACCGTATTATATCTCTTCTTGAGAGAGAAGATTTTACTCTTTATGTAGGAGAGGGTCATCCAGGTGTTGGTTAAAGATATCTGTAATAAAAAAGGGAGAGCGATTTGCTCTCCCTTTTTAAATTATTTATTTTCCTAGCCAGTGTTCAAGAGTATATATCCAATCTTCATCCTTTATCTCATCTGCAAGCTTTTGTTTGTGTAGCCATTCAAGATAACCTCTATCCTTTTTAAGCACTTCTTCTATTGAGTCATTTTTATATTTTCCAAATTGAAAAAAGTTAATCATAGATGGGCGAGATGAGATGTCTATCATTGCATCTATCGCTGTATCTGCTGAGATATTTTCTGTTTCCATAATTTTCTTTAGAAGTCTCCAGAATAGCTGTTCTAAAACAAGAATATCTCCAAAAGCATCATGTGCTATGGCTTCAACCTCAATTCCTAGTAAGTATCGAAGATATTGAAGTGCATAACTATCAATTTTTCCTTGTGGATCCAGATGTCGAGCTACTTTAAGAGTGTCTATAACAGGGCCAACTGTCATTCCTTCTTTTTCAACCATGCTTACATCAAACTTTGCATTGTGAGCAATGAACACTTCTCCTTTTTTGAATCTAGAATCTAAATCCTTATATGTATCACTCCCTGGGAAAACTGGTTTTCCTTCAATCATTTTTTCTGTGATGTGATGAACTGCCATAGCTCCAATTTTTATGGGTAAGTCAGTAGAGAATAATTCGTTTACATCGGGTGATCCGTCTGTTGTTCGATAGGCTACCTGTATAAGCTTATCTTCAGCTTCATTTCCAGTTGTCTCTGTGTCTATAAATATTAGTGTTTTTGTGATTTTTTCCATGAAAATAGTATAACAAAAAAAGTCGGTGAGCACCGACCTTTGTTAGACTATGATAAATTTTTCTCTTTCCAAATTTCAAATTTAATATTAGAAGGCATCTTTTCTGGTTGCCATTTATTGTATAAACCAGAATTCCTCCAAAGATTAACAATAACCTTACCATTTAAAATCCTTCCTTTTCTTCTGGGGGCTCCTATTATAAGCCCTTTACGAGACCCTCTAGAGAATTCAGTTGTAATGAATCCTTGGCTAGAGGCAAGAGA
>Ga0100378_1003685_pt1 | contig 14602 bp, 16 predicted proteins | sample CryGeymeta201502_FD_81535 | JGI IMG/M metagenome (GOLD analysis project Ga0100378, IMG submission 81535) | Groundwater microbial communities from Crystal Geyser aquifers in Utah, USA - Crystal Geyser metaG 2015-02 | ecosystem: Environmental > Aquatic > Deep subsurface > Groundwater | place: USA...
AAGACCCAATTTTTCATCCCTTCCAATTTGTTCCTCTCGCCTAATATTACATTTCTGAATCCTCGGATTTGATTGCTATGACCAATTGCCAAGTTATCGTAGTTGAGGATCGTCTGTTTTTACATTTATTCGAGGTATATCTCGCACATTTTGACCCTGAAGTAAAGCTACCACTTGTCCCTATAGTCATTTTTCTGAAGGAAACGTAGCAATCGATTGAGTCGGTTTTCCAGTTGGGTGATCAATATTGGATTGATCGGGAAGGCACTCAAGATAATCCTGTCTCCTTTCACCGTCTCGAGTTTTGCGAGAAGGCAAATAAGTATCAGTAATCCCAATTTCGATATCCTCTATGGAAACATTGGAATGAAATTAACATAATAAATTCTCTTGATATCAGAAAGTCGAATACCTTTATGAAACAGTATAATTCTACTTTTGGGCAATCTAGACAGTGATTACTTTGACATTTGCCTATATTATCATTTAAATACCATGATATAGGAGCGTCTACCTCATTTCAATTAAGAGCTACCAGAACTGACCCACGAGCTGATAGAGTATCGTAAGATCAACTTCACACTTCGCAAAAAGATCAAAGAGAAGGATCACAAAATACAGTAATTGAACTCTGACCCAGACAGCTCTTCGGTTACATCTAATAGGCCGGTAAACACTATGTATACAACCCTGAGTTAACACCATTAAAGAGTCAGCCTCCTGCCGAACGCAGTCACAAAATGATGTACCTCTTTAAGTCACTAAGTTTATCTGAGAACAGGAAGAAGGAAAAATAAAATAAACATGATCAGTAGTCCAGCAAGTAGCATAGCCATCTATTCAGCATCTTCAAGCAACATAGTGTGCACGGAATCAATAAAATTAGCCGAGAGGAACTCCACTTGCCATCTCTGGACAAGAAAAACCGGAACATTTTTATGGAGGACCCACAGGACAACCCAGAGAAAAAGAATAGAGTCGTGCGAATTCCCATGGACAGACTCAAAGCATTAGATTCTTAGTAAGTCCGCAAACGTTTTCTGATGAAGTACAGCCGAGTTGACAGCGTAATTGAGTGATGGCAATTTTTCATTCTGGCTCTATAAATTAACTTGCCTCTAATAACATAATATGAAATTGGACAGCAAATAGAAGTACGAGCGCCTCAGGAAATTTGTGAGCGAGTTGAAGATGCAACCCAATATTGACCCTTTCCTCACGACAGAAGATATTGTCAAATACGGCATCTATGACTTTTTCTACATCAACAAAAATCCTGCTAGTTTTGCCAAGATCGAAAAAAAACTGAAAGAGTCAAAATACGATCAATTATTTGAATTCACAGAGGATGTTAAGCAAATTTTCTTGGCTGTATCGGACTACGCATTCTAGAGGGACCCCATACAACAAACTATCGAGTATTTTCAGAACTAAATCGATCGCTTCTCGGATAGGTTCATAGAAGATTTTAGACCCAAAATGGTACATAAGTCTTAAACGTAGATACCTACTATTGAGTACCCTCCTCCTAAAAAAGAAAAAGTTTAGTATAAACCTCGACCTCCTCCTACACCCGTAATTCACAGAGAAGAAATGGTACCAGTTCTCAAAGATCGGCCGACAAACTTACTGTAAAAGTTAGAAATGTTGTTTTTACTGAGAGCAAACGAAAACAACTAACCTTTTATTCGCTAAATCGGTCGAACCTACTAAATAGGAGAAGAAGTAGGAGACGAATATGTGATAACTCTAGACAATAAGAACACCACCTGGACACAATTTTTGACCAAACACGAATGATATTCTGCTTACTTCCTAACTCCCATTCATCGAACTCTACCTTTTCATCTGCTGACAATTTATCGACATGGATTAAAATAATTGAATATCGAATTCAAGAGTTCAGTCATTTAGAACATGCTATAATAGGATATCAATAGGTCAAATACTGGATAGCATAACTTTTACGATAATATTTGTACTGTAATTACATGAGTGAGAGAAAAACCTGGCTCTAAGAGGTATTTGTCGCTTTAGAAAGGAGGACCGCATTCTTAGAGAGCTAGTAGAGTAGAGAAAAATTACTGGTTGGGCCGAAATTGCTCGAGTAATGACTGAGGAGTTCCACATAACGGGCAGAAGCGGAAAACAATGCCGATAGAGATATCACAATCATTTAGATACTCGGATCAAACATGGTCCTTGGAGTAGACAAGAGGAGCAACTCTTGGTGGATTTGCAGAATAGTTTTGGAAATCGTTGGGCCTAAATAGCTCGAGCGATAGCCGGTAGGTACATAAAAAATGATTCAGGTCATAGAACACTGTCAAAAACAAGTATTTTTCGATCGTTAGGCGAGGTGTAAGAGTGCTTAATATGGCTATCCGCCGTCAGTTGAAAAAGTACAAAGAGCTCGAGATGTCGACCATCCGCTAAATAGTTGATGCTTACGATCCTACTTTCCCAGCTCACAGTCTCAACCCCGAACAATTATCATGTAGGTAGATCAAAAAACGACTTATTTTCTATAGTCTTAGAGATGAGAATCTACCTCTGGCTAGTGAGGACTATTTGGATATTAAAAAACTCATAGACCTTATTAGAATGTTCAAGAAGAAGCATAATGCTGGAAATCGGCTAGAAAACTCAACTCAGATGTCAATGGAGGAGTCTTTATCGAGGGTCAGCGAATAAAAAATAGAGGGAAGTGAAGAACATAGAGTGAGAAGATTTGAAAGATAAGAAAAATGTGAAGAAGGCGTTGATCACAATGCTAACTCTGAGGAGTAAAGACAGTAGAGAGCTAAAGTAAATAACTGCATTCTGGAACTAAACAAGATATCCCTCCAAAGTTTCAACTTCTAACCTTTACCCTAACAAATCGAGGAGTAACTCTAAGACAAAGAACTCAACTGCAGCCAGCTAATATCCCCAATCATGTCGAAAAGGTTTAGCAGTTTCTCGAACAAATCAAACCGTTCTTTGTTTTCTTTCCGTGAGGGTGAAAATTAGATGCGGGGTGGTGGCGAACTATTGAGAAAGGATGCCACCTTAAGATCATTTTAGTTACCATAAGTGTAGCAATATCGTTCACCTTTTATGATGATCGATTCGCCACATTTCGATCAACTTCGCGGTAGTTTCAACAGTTGGAGCAGTTACCTCTACCATCACTGATACAGCCTATTCTAACAATTGATATCAATAGATATTGTATTTCATCTTACTCTAAAGTAATTAAATGATCAAAGCTTATCACACAATCAAAAAGAATCCGAAAAGCAGAATCATCCCTATCACTGACAGAACTAGTGATCTCTACCAGCATACATTCCATTGGTTGGGTAGCATTCCATTTGGACAGCTGTTAGTGCAGGTAAAATTATACAAATAGAGCCCAGAAGCACAAGAAGTACAACTGCTGTTACTACTTCCGAAACAATATGAACAACTAAGGTCACAATTCAAGCACTGCCAAGTGGTGCCATTAGCATAGGTACCATTAGGACACACGTACCTGCAATAACCTTGATAGTAATAATAATTTGTGGCGCAATCGGCACATTGGTTGGCTGAGATGCCGTTGCAGGTCAGACAGGTTGGGTCGCAGGTCTGGCAAGTGGTTCCTATTTGGATATAACCCTGCGTTGGACAAACTGATAAACAGTAGCCACCTGTGGAGTTGGTCAACAGATAAAACATACCAGAGCATGATGTACAAGATTAAGCCGTAGGACCATTGCAAGTCGCACAGGCAGGGTTACAACTACTGCAGCTATTATTCCATGTATTTTTGTATTGATTGGAGTCGCAGGAGGTTTGGCAGGCTGTTGCTGAAGCTTGATAAAAAGTACCGTATTAACATGAAGTGCAATACGATGAGGAATTGCTGGCGTTATAGGTGCAAGCAGTACACCTGAGTTAAACTGGACACACCTAGCACTTGCCGGTTGACGGATTGGCGTAGAATCCTTTGGGACAGATGGCCCAGCACATCTTGAGTAAGAGATAAGGATTTCCTGAGGCAGATTTGCAACTGGTGCAATTTTCAGGATATGATCCATCGCAAGTGTTGCACTCTGTATGACAGGTCATGCAGGCTTTTAGAGTATCATCGGGATAAGAACCAGTTGTGCAGTTGGACACACAGGAGCTAGCCTCTAAATATGTGAGGCCGGAACAATATACACAACTGCCATTATTAGGCGCATATAAATTACTAGGGCATGAAGCTACGCATTTCATGTTGACTTCATCTTGTAAAGGATATGAACCTCCACACCCAGCGCCGCAGCTACCTGTTGTAGGAGGAGACAAATATAATGGAGTTTGGCAAGCCGTGCAGGTGGTTGGTGAACCTGTGCAATTCAAGCATGAATTAGTATCGCAATCCGCACATGACAAATTTCCTAGTGGGTAGGTGCTAGTAGGACATTATGCATAACAGGCACTGTTGTAGTAGTACATCGTCACTCCGTTGACAGGTTGACATCCCACGCAATTAGTAGGTGTCCCTGAACATTCTGAACAGGGAGATTGACATTGTTAGCAACTTTTGGAGTATTTGTTGGTGTAGTAGCCAGGTGGACAGTTAGCACCACATGTGCCGCTATTAGGATCGTAATATTGTCCTGAAACACAAATGGTTTAGGTGCAGGTGTTGCCATAGAAACCAGTATTGCAGTTGCATACATTATCCATGCAATATCCATTTTGATTGCAAAAATTATTACAAGTCTTTCTGGACACTGTACAGAATGATGTAAAAACTGGGCAGGTCAAATATCCAGCCAAGGCACTCAAAGTTTTCTGTACTCCAGCCTCAGTATCCAGACAAGTAATAGAATATGTTCCAATCGTAAAGGTTATATTGCTGGGGTTACAGATGTAAGGATAGCATCGGCTTCGTAATTTACTGTCTACCACCACTGAGCCCAATGTGCTATCCAAGCAAAAACTATTAGCTCCGTAGGCCTAGAAAGTGTATATATCGTATGAAGTAGGCTGGGTGTTGGCGTCGATGCAGGATGAATATTATCCGAACATGCCGCATCCATCGGCCATTAGAGCTGAATCTGTTGAGCAGATAGCCTTGCCAATGAAGTTGGAATCGCAATATGAGTTGGTCGAGGGGTAGGTAGCTGTTGAACAGAATTAGCTGAATGTAGTTCCATAGCAGGCATCTGTTAAAAAGGAACAACCTTTTTGATAGCCAAAATTGCTGGTGCCAGCAAATGTATCATCAACTGTATACCATCCCATATCTTTTAACAGAGCGAAGGTCAAACCCGAAAAATATTTAGCTGTTCCTAAAGAAGTGCCAGTCATCAGCTCGTCATACATGGCTGTTCGCTACCAATGCGAGCCTGCACCTGCTCCAGATCCATCTTAGTTCTCCAAAGGCATGCCGGTCATTGATGAACAGCCGAAGAATGCTTTGGCCCAGGCTAGAACGTAAGGCGTGCTCATCAGGCTGGTAGCTGGTCTGTTAGCATTGACAGAGCCTAAAATTTGTGGACCTGAAGAGTATAAATTTCCTGTTGTTGGATCTAGATAAGTGGAATAGAGAGTGGAGTCGAAACCTAAGATATGCATGGTTTCATGCAAAGCAGTAGAGGTCAAACTTTGAAAAACCCTATTGGTGAGAGAAGACTCCCTATCAACTACATTGTAGGTATTGAAAATAATCCTGCCAACAGTTGGTCTTCCTTACATCAATAGTAAATCTGGTAGAGCGTTTCCAGAAGAAAAATATTTGCATGACTTTCCTGTAGCTCCATAGGTGATGCTTGCATCAGTTGTATATCTCACATAAAGGACAAGATCAGCATTGGCATAGCTTTGACTCGGAGGGTTGAAATCAACACAAGTAACTGGTGAAGATATGGAAGCTGTCTGACCTACTTGCAGTCTGGTTTGGTAAAATGTTTGAGTGACTGCCATAGCTTTGAGGATAAAGTTTAAGTTGGAAATAGTAGTGGATGAGGCTCCGTTTTGACCCGCTTGGATTGAAGCGCTGAAGAAGGTGGTGTCAAGCTCCATTCTAAAAGCTGCTCTGGTCGGATTGGGAGTCAACAATCTTCCCTTGACATGTCCTTCTTGCCGATACATAGGTACATCTGGCTTTTCCTTAGCCGACACCTCTTTCAGATCGACATTCAATTAATCAAAGAGACATTTGAGCGAGTGCTGATGTTGACTAGTCATACCCACCATAACAATCCAGATGATCGACACAATCATGAAGCATTATTTCATTAGCTATCTATTTAACTTATTTAATTATATCTAAATCCTATGTGAGATCATTTAGATTATCTGTCGCGTTCTTTTTGCTCTGCCTCACGTTTGAGGTCCTCAAGGACCATGTTCTTGATTATTTCGTAATTTGAACTGTTTATGTTGCCGTTCATGGATAGGCTTGATAGATTGGACAGATTTAGCATGGGTTGCTAAGGCTGAGGGTTAGAATTTTATTGTGGCTGATGTGGAGGTAGCTTAGACTAGGCTTATTTTGAACGTTGGGGCTGTTGAGGTTGTTGAGAATTCTGAGAATGTTGTTGTCCGTGCTGTTGCTGACCTTGTTGGCCACTCTGCTCTCGACCGTGTCCGTGGAGCAATCCTCCACTCATTCCCATTTGCCCATTGAGCAGGTTACCTTGATAACCGTATGTATTACTGTTCATCATGGAGTTAAAATTGCCCATATTTCCCATGTTTCCCATACTGCCAAGCCCACTCATCCCGCTTAGACTTCCCATTCCACCCATAGCGCTGTTCATAGTGTTGTTATGATCCATGTTTCCAGGCATGCCCTGCATGTTCATGTAATTGTTTAAGTTCATTCCTCCACCGAATTGATGTGGCATGGGCCCTTGTTGCTTGATGCTGATGTCCCTGGAAAGTAACTGATTCTGATATGATATCTGAGCGAGGAGTTACTTGTAGAGACCGATTTGTTGAAGTAGACATACTATAGATTGCTGGTCTTCGTTCTGGAGAGGCATTCGTCCCATCTCTAACATTTTCTGGTGTTGTTAGCTCTGAATGAAGCGCTAAAGATTTGATTTGTGCATCATCTGATCAGAAATGGTAGGGTTCACCATGCCATCATATAAACCGTTGTTGTTGGTCTTAACAGTTTGGAGATAATTGCTCAAAGCCATGTTTCCATACATCAGATTATTGTAAACTGAGTTGTTGCCATATTGACCTCCCATGAAGTTGTTGCTCATTTGAGGATTTTGATTGTTTTGTTGATTTTGCTGGTTCTGTTGATTCTGGTTTCTATTTTGGAGATTTGAAGGAGTGCTTTGAGCTGGTTGTTGAGGTTGGATAGGTTTGGTGGCTTGAGGTTGAGCTGTTTGTTGGTTATTTTGGTTGATCAACACATTTGGCTGCTATTTTGTTGTACTTTTGAAGCCTTGGTTAGCAGGTCTGGTAGGCTCCTGGAAGGAAACATTACCCATGTTGTTAGAGAAAGCTTTGTTAAGCTGGCTTGTGTCAAAAATAGGAGTATTGTTGTTTTAAATAGGATTTGTTACATTCCTGAACCCTACAGCTTTGCTGAAAGCTGAAGAGGTATTGTTTCTGCGAGCTTATGGGTTTTCAGGGTTAAAGAAAACGGGAGCTTAGAATTGTGAATCGAATAATTCTTATTTTTTCAGAATTATCTCTTAGTTTTTCTCAATCTTGGCCTATTTTTATTTCTCTCCATTTGCTTCCTTCTTGTTGCTGATGATAGTCGTTTTGTTTCGAGTTCTAGGTGCCTCTACCGATCTTTTCTTCTTGCCTGACGACTTAGATGAATCTTCAAATTGATCACTGTAATACTAATCGCTTTCATCCTGATCCTCAGGTTCATAGTTCTGGCAAATAGCTATCAGATTATCGTAGCATTCCTTGTAGGCTTTCTTGATAGATTCGATGGGTGAGAAGGGCATCATGGATTATGGTAGATCTTCTGTCCCACAGGCTATCCCGATGAACTCGTTCTGCATGGTCTCAATACTTTCGATAACCTTCTTTCTTTTCAGCGAATCAGTAAGGTTAGAGATGACAAAAACAAAACTCTTTTCTTCGAAATTGGTGCCCAACTATAAATCATTTTTCTGCTTGTTCTTACCTTCCTTCAACAATTTAGATTGCATGTTCTAAAGCAATTCTGTAATTTGTGTGGCATTGACAGTTTTGGTATTATAGTATATTTTCACACAATTTGAGAATTTTATTGCCAAAAAGACAGGATGTTTGACCTTATGTCGAATATTAGGCGCAGTAATGTAGTTGTAGAAGCCTTCCGGATCGTTCTTGATAATGATCTATGATTCACATTTGCTTTTGTTCTCTCGTTTGATGAACTACTTGTCCAAACAGTCGTAGTTGAAAGGTTCAACGAATGAGCTGAATTTTTTCTACTGATAATCACGGGCTGATCTGCGTGAATCAACAAAAATAGGAGGACTGATGACTGCTGTCAATACTTTTGGTCTCTAGAATTCTCCTTACTTGATATAGAGAACTATCAACATGTTGAAGTTGACTCCCTAGTTGTTGTAGGTTGTTGATGAGAATTTGATGGCACTAAAGTAGACCTGCCCATCTATCATTTCCATCTTGCTCTCACCTCTGATCCCCACATCGATGAGGGTGGTCCTATCAATTTTCTCATTTTAGCTGTTTCGTTTCACTGCGAATATTTGTGCCTATTTTAACAAAGCTCATACATAGAGGTTTCTGGGAGCCAGTAGGAAATCCCCGGTGTTTTAGTCCTTGATCTAAGTGCATAAAGCATTACTTAAAGTCGGAGGGAAATATTGGGGATGTTCCAACTCTTGTGCCAATTCCATCCTAGATCATTAGAGTATTGAAGGGACTTCTAGGTGTCAATATAGAGCCGGACGGATGGTCCTGAACTATCTGTGGAAGGGTTAGTGAGGATGATTCCGGGCGATAGGTTCCAGATGGAGGTCTTGCGGTTGCTTTAGACAGTCTTGAGGTAGCACTAAACATGTGTCCAGTCCCAGTTAGGCTTCTCTTTCTAGTAGCTCTTGCTGACTTTTTTATCCATTTGATAAATTGATTGTGATCATAGCAGATGTAATGAGTTTACACTGCTCTCAAAAATTAAATAAAACCAACAAAGACACTTCTGGCAATCCTTCCACTCTGCCTCCTGCTCATTTTTGACAGTCTAAACCTTATTAAATATCATCGACTAACTTTCCCGCCCAAAACTTCATATCTGTCGGTTAGATCCATGAAACGGCTGTATTTGCATAATATACAAACAATAATAAAATTATCACTGATGACTCAGAGTGGAAAACTCTTGATTATTTGTTTCCTCTTTGGGGACGAGGGAAATCATACCATTGGTCTGAGCTATTTCTTGGTCCATAATGCGAATGGGGTATATCAGTAGATAGAGATAAAATCCGATGAAGAAAAATAGGAGGACGAGGACTAGTTTGTGTAAAGTAGAGCATTAGGACTGAATCTTTCCTATGAGCATTTGTTCAACCCTTGTGACCAACTTCAACAGTACAGGAATCACATAGGTGAACTGGAGGTCGACTATGATAGATGGGAAAAGTACTTAGTGAGGAAAGCCGGGCTTGATCTTGAGCTGTAGTAATCGAGACGTGGTTGTACTTCTCACTCAAGTAGTTGAGAGCCGGTGATAATCCCTTGGTCAGTACACCATTTTCGATACTCTGACAATCGCTTCTCTTGCTAGCTGGCACTAACAATTCATCATCACAAAAATCACCAAAAAGGACCGCCATAAAGTCATAATTCGTTGTGTAACTTTGTAAGTGTACCATCTCTATTTCTAAATTTTGCTGGTAGTATGCAAACTTGTTATTCATGATCATTGATTGATTGTAGCTGAGGTTATAGACATTCTTCATGAGTTCGGCTGAAGTTGCAGGGAGGATTTAAAATAAATTTATGTGCTATTGTTTGAGGTTGTTGTAATTAGCGATGTGCTCGACACCCACTATGAGCAAAATTATAGAAACAGCTAGGAGAGGAAGCATGGGGCAGACCAGCTTGAAGTAATAAGTGCTATCTTCGAAAGAAGAAGAAACTCGGAAATGCTTGATTTTTTGTAATTAATTTTAGTCCTAGCCGTTTTTGGGGATTTAAAGGAGAATATCCTCGCTGTCAGGGGAGCGATGATCGGCTGTGTTAATATTTTGGAGCATTGCTTGGCAAGAAATTTGGATTCTTCTAATAGTAGGTTCTTTTAGGCTAAGAAAGACCGTATAAACTTTAAGCAGAGTTTCTTTGAAAGTTCTGAGCATGCATAGCATGAAAACCATTATCAATAGACAAGCCACCATCGAAAATATCCACAGCAACACATACTTCAAAGGCGACCTATAGCTCTAACTGGGCATGGTCAGATAATTTTCTACATTGGCAGTCGATGCCACATCTCCCACAGATGATACGATCCTCATAATCTATTCTCTTTGGTTTTGATACAGAGGAGCATATTCGATAGTTTTCAAGAAAATAGTGGATATTGTGTCAGCCTTGGCAAGATAGTAGCTAGGGCTGATATTGTTATTGTATAGACTTGAGTAGATGATAAATTCAGGAAGGTAGAACCTGACCTGCCTCGAGAGGCTGTAGTTTTACAATATGGCATTTTCTTCCACTGGCAATTAACTGAGCATTTGCCCGATCAGTCCAAGCATGATCACCACAGCTAGACAAAGGATAGACATTATCTTGAAACATGGATAGTAAATCACACTATCATAGCCGTTCCCTGTTTTTTGCTTCATATAAGCAATTTCATCCTAAAAAGTTGCCTTGTTCTTGTCACTGTAGACATCGCTATGAAAGCTAGAAGTATCATCGATTCTCTCAAAATGCTGATTGATGTATCTGAGCATCTTTATATCAGCTCCATAATCTATTTTAAGCTCTTTTTAGTTGACACTGTGAGTTAAATCGCGGTAGTTGAGATAAGGCAGGGTGAATGACAGATTATTTTTTATTTCCATGGGATTGGAAGGTTATTTTTACATTTCGTATATGTTATCAAGATGATTGTACATGGTGTGATAAAAGTTGAGTTGTTGATCTATTTGCATACGTTTTAGAACTTTTGTTAAAGGGCTGTTGTTGGAGAGTGGATCAGGAGATTATTGTTGTCTTTTGTAGGACATTCGAACCAGTTGACCTAAATTCTAGGCCTTGACGATGATTGGCACCACCTCAAAAGTTGCCTCAACAGATCCTAACTTCTCATTATCAATTCCTAGGGCAAAATTTTCACAAGATTTTTCTTCTCCAAACTATTAATCGAAATAATTTGGTATTATTTCCTGTATGCATCTCTTCTTTTCCTTTCGGTACCTATTCAAAAATATATTCCTAAAGGCAGCTGTATGCTCAGCTATGAAGCCATTCTAATCAACTATACACCAAATGGGTGATCTTTTCAATTTTTCAGTCTTGATGACGGCAATGAAAATGAATTAATCGTTGATTGAATAGCTAGCTTTTTGGAGTTGCAGCTGGAGCGGAAAGAGTAAATCGTTGGAATCTAGCCCGAATAGTAGGCGTTGGTCGGTGTTGAAAGTTTTTCTTTTCTTTTTGAGGAAATTTATCAAAATATCATCATGTTTCTGACCGATAATTTTGGGCATGATATTGCTAACATTTTTTCCTAATATATCCTCCTTCTCATATTTGAACAAGTGGCAAGCCAATCGATTCATCAGAAAGATACTGCCTAATTTGGTATCACTCAAGGAAATTACGATTATTCCTGTTTCAGCGTCTTTCGATTCTTGGATTATCAAACTGGTACGAAATTGGGTCTCCTGAGTGTCTCTCAGACGTTCCAGAAGCACCTCCACGTAGTCCTCCATCTTTAATGCTTACTACTCTTGATGCAAAACAAGTCTCAGATATTTCACGTAGAGAGATAAAATTTTATAGCTGGAGTAATTTTAGCTTATGAGAGCATTCTTGAATAGCTAATCTATGCGGGCCTTAAAGGGAAAAATTTTATCGGCTATAACACGAATTTTGGTCAGGTCGACCTTTTATTCATAGAATTATGCCCAAAATTATTGCATGAGGGCAAGCGCAGAAGACATTATCTTTTCTATAATAACTAAAAGTATACCAAATTAGAGAAACTCCTCATCCAGGTTGATAAAATCGACTGCCTAGCTATTATCAAAAGAGTTGCAAATCCTCTGATAGCTATTCAGTAAATATTATTGCTTCAAGTTAAGCGGGTACAATCTTGCCTCCGAGATCTGAGCTTGTAATTTACTTCGATTTTTATATGAGTAGGTCAGATAGCATAAATAGTTGAACTTTGTGTCGAGATTTTCAATCTCTTTCTTGTGAAAGAGATCCATCAGCTCGTCTATTTTTTTAAAAACCACTAACGTCAATAATTTTGTATTTTTGTTAACCTTATTCGATAGTTATTCAGAAACCTGCATCAAGAATGAGTTACACTTCTGGAGGCCAGCTAGCAGTTGGGTTAATGACACTTTCTCTTATGTTCCGATATGATAGTAACCAAAAAATTGTGTAATTCCGTGTTGTGACTGTCATGTCTTCTGATCGTCAGATTTTTCAACCTGTCTATCACATCCAATAAACTTTCATAACCTTCTTCCTCCATAAATATGTTAGTTAGTTTGGATTCGTTGTTTTTGCGGATGACGAAGATGCTGCCAAACCAGTATAACATAACAACTGCCCCTGCGAGTATATACAAATACAAAAAGTCAGATATATAATCTGCCAACAGCAACACCACTGAGAATACAATATGCATGCTGTTGATAGCATTCAGTCCCTTCCATTCTAAGTTATCCATCTATATTATCTTAAAATGGATAAAATAGGTGTGCAGTGAGACCAGCAACATGATGGTTGTGCGGATGAGTTCGACAGAATGCTGGCTAACCATGTAGCCGATGATGAGCATGGTTTGATAGTTGTGTATACAACTGATGATGTAGCTACCTGAACAGGCTAGAGAGTAGAGCCTGTAGCGTTAGAATAGAATGGTCGATATGAGTACTCTAGAAAGTAGCACGAATGCTACTATTAATACGATACCGGCTATTTCAGGAAGTTTGTTCTCAGCCATGAGGTTGACAATCGCTAGTTTGTAGAGAGGACCCACCACAAAGACCAGCAGTTCCATTTGGACCAACAGGTACATCGACATTTTCTTGAATATTTCAAGCACTATTTGCAACAAGATAGTAACTGTGATTCCTGTGAGGACATAGAAAGAAACAGGTCCGAGTAGTGCCCCCATAGTTATGAGAGACACTTCAGGCAAGGAAAGAAATATTAGCATATGGATAACTGCGTTGGCTAGATAGAAAAGCATCACTAAGATTGACTGTTCCTATCTTTGGTGGGAGTAGGTGAATACGAAATCGAACAGAGCAGTTTTAAGGTTGAGAAAGTTAACATTTGAGTGTGTTTTTTCTCTCATCGTTTAAATTATAATGTTACTCATCATGAATATTAGATCATTGTCTATCAAATATAGATCAGTAATTATGGATAGATAGACATTAGTCAATAAAACTAAGATATTCATCAACTATCTAAGTTCTAAACCTCGATTTCCGCAATTTGCTTTTCTTTGTTCTATTATTTCTACTACATGATTTAGGAATCACCATTTTAGAGTTACTCGTTGCTGGGTTAAGATGGTTTTTTGCAAAATTTCTATCGAATAGCTTTGAATAATTCGTAGCCGAGGAATATTGTGCTGAGGATGATTGTGATGCCGACGGTTATTAGTTGAACATAAGCCGGTAAAATAAATTAATTGGCGCTTATTTCGTTGTAGGCAGTTTCCTTTCGGTAGAAGTAGTTGACAACCAACACTAGCAAATACACAGAATGGACTATTTTGCTCCTAATATTATGTTTGGGATCGATAAAAGGTTCAAAAGCAAATACAAACCCTAGAAAGGCCATTCCCAATAGCACAAAAATAATTCCCGAGTTATTCCATTCATTTAGCAAAGCCATCAATATTCCTAACGTGAATCGGAACATTATCAAAGCTGTGACATAGTTATGTGGTAAGGTTTGATTCTTGAATCGATTCTGATATTCCCCAAATTACTCCCGATCGACAAAAAATTGAGAAATGACTACACCTAAGGTCAATGCGAAGGCAAGCAAAAGACACAAAATGTCCCAGACTTGTACATTGTATATGTAGAGGATTTGTAGACCAGCTGAAAAACTAAGGTTGAACAAATTGAAAATAAGAAAAGTTACTAAGACTTACTTCAACAAATATTTTGAAATTTTGTGGATAGTACTGGCTCTCGATTGAGAAGTTGCTAATGTGGTCTTGACTGATTCATTATGGGAAGGTTAGGAAGCAAGTGATTAGGAACGAAGAGATTATTCGTGATAATTTTAAGGTGACTTCTCTTCAAGGTATTTGTTGATCAGATAAGAGATTGTGTAGAGTGCCAGACCAACCAGGAAGATGGCGATCATGATGTAGAACATCACATTGAAATCAGATAAAAATCGTTCAGAAGTGATGCCATTTAGTCTTACTCTTGCACTT
>Ga0100378_1003688_pt1 | contig 14592 bp, 13 predicted proteins | sample CryGeymeta201502_FD_81535 | JGI IMG/M metagenome (GOLD analysis project Ga0100378, IMG submission 81535) | Groundwater microbial communities from Crystal Geyser aquifers in Utah, USA - Crystal Geyser metaG 2015-02 | ecosystem: Environmental > Aquatic > Deep subsurface > Groundwater | place: USA...
AAATTTACAATTGCAATTTGTAGTTCCAGTTTTCCAGTCACTTAAGGTAGTAAGTTTTGAGCACTGTTTACAATTTGTATCAATATCAAAGGAAGCTGGAGATTTTTTATTGTTACATCTTTCGCAATTGGAAGCACACTCTAAAAATTTATTCATGTAATAAATAGTTTAATTATATTAAATATTTTATAACAATTGTTATTTACCTTGACATGTTGAACTAGCTGAAATATCACATAAGTAACCTGGATTACAATCACTATCAGAAGAACATGTTGTTCCTCCATAAACAAAGTTACCGCTATATGCCAAAGCATAACTTAGGGCTAAAACATAGTAGGAAGCTTTCATTATACCTGTAACACCATGTTTAAAACCAAATATTAATGTTGTATTTGTAGCAGAATAAGTTTTAAGAGTAATAACTGTACTTGTATTAGCAATTGTTGTCCAAGTAGCTTTGCCATCGGTCGAGATTTCCATTGTTTGAAGAGAGCAAGTAGTTGTATTACCTGCTATCTGAATGAACATCATCCTTATAAAATAACCTTTAGAACTTACAACAGCAGCGCTAGTTCCTAAAATAACCTCAGCTCCTGTTCCATATTCAGAGATGACTACTGTTTGACTTGTACCATTAGTATTTTGTAATGCAATTGTTAAATGATAATTTATAAGAACTTCTCCCTTTAAATAAAAAGGAAATTCAATTTTAATTCCTAAAGGTCCATCTGGGGTACTTACTGAATAACCATATACATCTTTTAATTCAGATGACTGATTTGTTACAAATTCCGTTTGTTGTGCAGCATCAGCTGTTGAATATGCCAATGTTCCATCTCCTATTGCTTGTACAGGAGATAACTTTATTCCTTGTTTTATTATGTATAATTTTGCAGTTGCCCCTGCAGCAGCAAAATATTCTGCTCGTATAATATATGCTGGTTTAGGTTGTCCGACTGTCCACACCATCATTTCATCTATATCAGGTACTACTTTTTCTGGATAATAAGCTTGTTGATTGTTGATCGGTGATAAAAATAAACATAATATTATAAAAAACTTGAAAATTAAATTTTCATTTTTAGTTTTCACTTTCATTATTATTAAATTAATATATTTTTAAATTTATTTATAAATTTGGAAATTATTGAGTAAATCAAAAATAATATATTAGGAAATTTATATTTGAATATTAATAAATATGATTATATATGGTTAAATCGATACAAATTAATTATATAATAAGCATATTATTTATCAAACTTTTTAAGGTGAAATTCTTCAAAGCAAACCATACACATGTTAAATTTAGCAACTCCATCTCCACATTCTCTACAACAATATAATGTGGATTTCTTGCAAAATTTGCAAGCTTGGGCTTTTGCTTTTTTATTTTGGTATTTGCTATCATCAAGTTTGGAATATTCAAGACAATGTGGAATTGGATTTGTTTGTTTTTCGATTTGTGTATTTTTTAATTCGAATCGTTTGAAAAATTGTGACTTATTATCTAACTTCGGTTCACCATTCGCCTAAAGTAAATGCCAAATTATAAACAACATAAATCTCTTTCTTGGCATAATTAAAGTTTTCCTAATATCTTTACTATTAAATTTATAAATCAAATAAGCATTTGTAACACATGTTTGTAAAAAATAGAAGTAAATATAATGCCACCATTTATTACTTCTAATCGTATTCCTATAACAAGCATATAAATGATTTGATATATCAACACCAGAGGCCTTTTTATTATATTCTCGGAAAACTAACGGGGATACTTTTAATCCTCTACTAGTTGTCCTTTGCATTGACTTTTTGTAAACTACATTTTGAGCTTTAAAGCAATTTGATAAGGCTTTAACTATAACAGTGTCATAAAATATGGTTAGCATTAAGAACGGTCTTTCTTGGTTTACGAAGTATCTTACTTCGGATTTTACCATTCCTTTGTCTAATTTTTGTTCTTTTGCTCTGTTGTCACGTAGAGTGCCGACAAAACCAGTATTGCGTCTATACAAAAAATCAGCAATACCTATTGTTGTATAAAAGTTGTCTACAAAAGGAATATGCCCTTTATCAAGGTATCTATCTATAAGCCGTAGTATTCTATTATAAATTATATTTGATTCTTTTTTATCTTTATCTGGTACTACATCTTTTCCTGTAAATATTTCTCCTTTTAACATGTAGCCGTTGGTAGAGTTGGCTATTCCGTACATTAAAAATCCACTATTAGGTTTATTTCTTAATCCGACAGTAAAGTTAGTTTTTTTACCTGTGTAAGGAATAATCGTTTCGTCTATACAGATATCACGTCCTGGATAAAAATATTTTTGCCATTTTTCGCAGATATATTCAATTAAAAAACTTAGTTTATGCATTTTATCTGCTTTATTTGAATGTTTAAAATCTTCAACGTGAAAAAATCTTTTCGAATAGTAAAAACGGTATTTTGGCATGAAAAATCTTAAATACGAATTCTTCAGATCGTTTTTACTATTCCAATGATCCCAATAAAACGAATTCCTATTCAAGTTCATCATAAGACAAATTCCCATAAATACTTTAAACTCATTACTAGTAAATGGTCTCGTTGAATCTCTCATCTTTCTAACCATAGTATTTAACGCTGTATTTACTTTTAGCTTTGTTTTGTTATGATTAGAAGCATCAGCTATGTGTTGGAATAATTCTTCAGTATAGAATAACTGAAATAGCTGATATGGATTATGATCATTTAAATCTTGCTGAGGGAGATGTGAAGCCATTGGAAATCTATCTGCTTTAAAGTAACCATTATAATCTGTATTTTCATCGATTAAATTCCAATTTTCGTTTTTTTCTAAGGATAATGCACGTAAATTTGATTGTTTTTGTAACTCAAGCTTTTTCTCTGGGTTAATTTCTTGGTCGTTGCTGTGGTCAGATTCGTCACGTTCGACAATGTCATTTTCTGAATCTAATTTGGAATCCACATCACTATCTTCGTCACTATTACGATCGATGTCAGTGCCTTGGTCAGAATGTTTTTCTTTATAAATCCCATACATAAAATTCTGTTGCTTTAGTTCTAAATACTTATTATGAAAATTTGAGTTTATTTTCCTTTTATTTCTTCCATTCATATTTTTATTTTCTTTCTTTTCATCCTTTTTATCATTTGAATAAGTTTTATCGTCTATATTCTTCCTATTCTTTATGTTCTTTTTAACATTTCCTCCATTATTAGACTTTTTTAATACCGTTTCCTTTACATCTTTCTTTCTTTTATTTCCTATAAATTTAGTATCCTTAGGATTCTTTGTATCGTTTGTTCCTTTTATGAATTTCATATCTTTCGTATTAGTTTTCTTTAGCTTTTTTGATTTACCGTCACTCTTTATATTGTCCCTATTAAAATCGCTATCAGAGTCAATATTTGATTTCTGAGACTCATATGAAACAGTTATATTTATAATACTATCAATATCACTTTTATCACTATCATCATTTTTAATTAAGGCTTGCTTTTTAGAACGTTGTTTATTCATATAATACTAGTATTGATTATAATACTAAGATTAGTATAATAAAAACAACTAAACTTATCCAAAGTCCTATAATCTGATTATAGAAGTCAAGTAATTTAATTTATAAAGAATGTATTTTGTTATTTTATTCTGGTTTTGAAATATTTATATATAATTTGTCGGAAAAACTGTAATGAAAATGATTGTAAAGTTTATGCAAACATGTTTTATTTGTTTTTGAATTTTTTCTTTTATTTAAATTTTAAAATAATCATTAGTTGTCATTAAATATTTTCATTTAGATTTAAATTATTATATTATTACAAATAAATAAATACTAATAAATAAACTTATAATTCATTAATAAAAAATTACTAAAAAGTTATTCATATTAATCATAATATTCTTATTATTAAAAATTATAAGTTATTATTTATAAAAAAATAAATTTAAAAATTAATCGAAAGTTATCAAAACTATAGAAGAGCTAATAAAATCATTCCAATAATGCAAATACAATATCGGAGTCCATAACTACTACTATTTAATGCAGCACTTTCTGAATCAGTTATATAATTTCTATAGATAGGTCGTCCACTTATTGCTGCAATATTCTTATTTCCATTTCCATTTAGATATCTAATATTCATTTGGTTATAAATAAAGGTATAAAAGTTATCAGGCATATTAACGAATTCAGAAATAACTATAGTACTCATGTCTTCATCACATGGAATGTAAGTGTGAGAACCTTCATAGTAATAAAACTTTTTTCCTCTCATAAGACCATATTTATTGATATCTAAATTTATATTATAAACGTTTTGAAAGTAAGGAGAGTTAACCATTGATTGCCATCCTGGGAAAAGGTTATTTAAGAAACCTTGATCGCTTGGGTAACTAGCTCCTCTTTTAAATAAGACTGATATTGAGAAAAAGGGATTAACATTTGTTAATTGTCTGTTAGTATTAACATCACTTTTGTAATCTAGTACTCTTTGATGAATTAGCTTTACTTCTAAGTCTCCTGGAACTCCGGCTATAGTATGTTCAGAGGGAAAATTTATCGTTATTTGTGTTAGAATATTTTTAGTTAAGTATCCATCTTTAGTAAGATAGATTGAACCAAAATTACTCCCAGCTGGAGCAGTAATTGTATAGACATAACCTATAAATCCATCTAAAGTAAGGTTTTGAGTTATAACTTGATAGTCATCCGATAAAAATGCAATACTAGGATTATAAGCTGATTGACCTTCGATCAAATTTATTGGAGATTGATTTTTTCCACTACTGCAGACTCTATTAGAATCCAATGAGCTTCTATAATTAATTAAAGTATTATTGGTAATAGTTAATAATATGATTAAACAGGTATAGTAAATTGATTTCATTTATAAATTTAATAAGTAATTGTTTTTATTGTAAATAGTTAATTATAAATTTCATGTATTTTATATACTTTATATACTTTAAATACTTATATATTATTATTTAAATTAATTTTTGTATAAATTTAAATAATTTTAAATAAAATTATATTAAGTTATAATAAAGACAATTTAAATAAATAAAGATAATAAATGGAAGAATATAAAAACGAAGATGACTTGTCTGATATTAAAATTGATTATATAAAAAATTTTGTAGATGCCCAACTAGATAAAATCGGAGTTTACAACAAAATAAAAAGTTTTGTTGAAGAAAACATCGACGAAGTCGACGAAGAAAACTTAATAACTCGTCTTAAAGAAGGTGGTGTAATAGATGATATAATCGAAAACTTTAACTCAAGGGGTATTGAAAATAAAAAAGGAATTGATAAAAACAGAAGAATGATATACTTCAAACTATTACGTGGAAAAGGCTTCGTTGATTATTTAAACTTTGTTGAACCTAATACTTATTATCAATTTGATGTTCTATTTCTAGGTCAAAGATTCAAGTCAAAAAAGATCTCAGTCTCTTCTGAGTTTAATATTGATCAAATATTCTTACTAGATTTTAATCCATTAAAGTTAGATATTAGTATTGATTTTGAAACATTAAAAAAACTATCAGCTCCTATTCATATAGTAATGCTTACTATATGTGATGATAAAAAAACAGTAATATCTACAAAGAATTTAGAATGGAGATGGACACTAAGTTATGGAACATGGAAAATAGAAGCTGATATGTTTAGTCCAGAGAATATGAATAAATTAAACGTAGGAACTATAGAGGTAAAGTTAACTATTTATTTATAATAATATAGATTCAAATGAGTTTGTTACCTTTTGTTGAGAAATCTAAATTACTTTCTGAGAGAACTGTCTTTGATCATCTTAATTCAGAGAAAAAATATGAGACGGAATCAGCACAGGATTTTATTAAATATGCCAATGACTGGTGGGATGATTACAAAACTATACGTCAGACTCACTCAACTAGACTAATCAAAATATTTGTTCCTACAGAAGACAGAGAAAATTACGTTTTTAAACCAAGTACATCACTAATCGAGGCTATAACAATAGGTAGAGCTATTAATACTCCTTTTGAAGCAGCAAGATTTGTAAGCTTAATCCCTTACGAAAGAAAAGAAGCTCCTGGCGGCCAAAAAGTCGAAATTTGGAATACAACTCACACATTTTTTAGCATAGGTAAAGGAGATGTTGAAGACCATAGTGTATTGTTGTGTAATTTACTACTTGGTTTTGGTTTAGATGCATATGTAGCAGTTGGAATAAGTATAAATGGTCCTCATGTATGGGTAATAACTAGAAACAAATTAGAAAATAAAAAATATAAAGTAACCTATTGGGAATCACTAACAGGTCAAAGAATTAATTTAGGTAATAAACTAATAAAATAATAATATAATCAACTTATAAGCATATAATCTAATAATATTGATGACTATTTATTATTAATGTATTTTAAACTGTTTTACTAACTTCTTTAGACGATTCAAAAATATTTAGATTTTATAAGAAAATTCACTGTGTATTTAATCATAATTCCTTTTATTCAAATATACAACCAGATGATAGTGTCTTTAATACATTATATCATTTGGAAGATGACTATTTATGGAAAAGTATACCATCAGATAAATTAGAGGCATTAGTAAAATATAATCATTCCCCGTTTATGGACGCAATTGTTAAAGATTATTACAAAATAGAAGTAGATCTAGAAAGAGATATCAAAATGAAACTACAAAAATATAGAAAAAGTAACTTTAAAACAATAACAACTAATAATCAAAATTAATCATAATAGCTTTGGACCTTACATCTCAATTTGATAATAAATTATGTCATTTACTTAGTCCTTCTATAGTTAATTACGAATTTGAAAGAGTTAATAATATTACATATGGAAATGAAGAATTTAAACAATCAGTAAAGAATTACGTACCTGATGGATATACATTTAAGGCTTTTCCATTACATACAACTAATTTAGACCCAGATAGAATATTTTCATCTATACTTTCAAACGATGTAAGCTATATAATGCTTTATTTAACTTTTTATTAACTATATTAATTTTTTATTAATTTTATACTTTTTATTAATTTTTTATTAAAGGTCGGAAAAGATATTCTTTATACTAGAGGTGACAATGCTCGATTTGCCATCCGATGCAAAGTATTCCCATACCCTCAAGACATTTACTCAATTTGGATTATGCTTGCTGTTAAATATAGGCCAATTAAATAAATTAAATTAATTATAAAATATTTATTACATTATAAATAAAAATTATTAAAATATAAATATATAATTTATTTTATAAATGAATACTTCATATAAATCAACTTTTTTAACTTTATTTAAAACATCAATTTTTCCTCAGAATTTAATACAGAAGGAATGTTTGAAGCATAGAGACTTCCTCTTTTCTGAATTTCCTATTAAACCAGATATGATACTTAAGCAAAATAAGAATTTTTCAATTTCTGACTGTTTTATACCAAAGAAATTAGAAGAGCCTGTCGATGATCTAAGTGTTAAAAAGACTCTCTCGATTGATACTATAAATAGTAAGTATGAAAACCCAAAAGTAATTAACTCGAAAACCCCAAAAGCTGGAACAAGTGGTTGGAAAAGAGGAGAAGATAAATTAAAAGATAATACTAATAGTACTAATAATACTGGCACTTTAAGGTCTCTAAATTTTGTTGATAATACGTCTAAAACACCAACTAATAATTTTAATGCTAAATTTAATGAAAACTTAAACATTTTTCAAAAGTCTACATCGCAGATTGAAGCAGAAGAAATAAACAATAGAGGTAGCTTGAATAACTTGAATTTGAATGAAAGTGATAAAGGTTAGTATAATAATACTATTTTTATAAATATATTAATATATTAATATATAAATAAAAAAATATTAAAAAATATTAAAAATATTAGATAAGACAAATGATAGTAACAATGTAAACAATGAAATTAATCAATATGAAAACAATAATAATGACTACCAAAATAATTTCAATATGGATCCTCAAAATTTCAACCCAAACAACCGTCCAATGATCTTTAATAACATTAATCTAACTAATTCTGGACATCTAAATCATAATGCAAATATATACCCAATAACAGGAATACCTAATACACAAATGCCACATAATATGCAAAATATGCAATTCAATTCACAACCTCAGTTTATTAATTACAATATGCCTGTAATGACACCAGTTAAAACAGAATATATAACAAAAGTATGTGATTTCCTTAAGTTAACACCAGATGTAGACCCTCTGTGGTATATATTCCACCCTATCTCCCATTCTAGCTTCGGTCCTGTAACAACACAACAATTGATTGATACTTGTAATGTTGGTATGGCCAACTCACAAACTGATGTTAGATTACTTGATACTTTTAGTATAAAAGGATTTAAGCCATTTAGCTTTATTAAACTACAAATAGTAGAAAGAGATGATTTTGTTGACTTTATCGAAGATTCAGTATATCTTCAGAACTCATGTATGTATAAGCAGTATCAAAATCTTGAAAAGATTAATGAAGTAAATGAATTTTATAAACATGATTTGTTAAAAAATGTTGAAGAGAATCATAAACTAAAAGAAAAATTAGCTTCGTTAGAACTTGAATTAAATTTGTTGAAAGAACTTAATAAATATTCTCAAAAAAAGACTAATGATGATGTATTGAAGAAACTAAATAGTGAAAATATTGATGATTCACATTTACAAATTAGTTCTGTATTTTCGAATAAAAACTCAATTGATAAAGTATATAACGTAGTTGTAAAGCAATTTCTAGATCCAGACAACGAATATGAGGAAGATACACATACTCACCAAAAAAAGAATAACAATAACTTTTCTAAAAGTGAAAACTATAATGCTAATAATGATACAGACTTTAAACAAGTTAAAAAGAAAAGACCAAACGCAAATAATAATTACAATGCAAATACTAATAATAATGAACAATACTATACTGTTTCAACAGCTACTAAGAAAGTAGTTGAAAAAGACCATAAAACTTCAAATAAAGTAGACTTAATTGGCGGAGAGGAGTTAGTTAATCTACTAAATCCATCATCTAAAACGAGTCACCAAAGTCATCAAAATCAACATAAAGAACCTAAAGAAGAACAAGACTATGAAAAGGAGAAAGAAAAAGTACAAACAAATCAAACAAATTACACTTCAAATAGCGTAAAGTCTAAAAAAGGAAAAGGAAAACCTGTTGATTTGGATGTCAAGCTAGGTATATTTAATTTAATATTAAACTTATTTATTTAATAATTAGGTTTTTCGCATGATGGTGGTAAAAATGATGAAACTTTTAAAGTTGTTAGCAAAGGCAATAAGAAAAAATAATTAATAATGTATAGTTATTTTTTACTTATAAAAATAAATGAATATATATTTAATTAATAATTTATATTTTAATTAATTGTTTCTTTTCTAATTATATAAAAAGAATTATAAGTTTTCTAATTAAGTATTGTAAATTTAATTAGATTATATGATTTTTAATTTATATATAAATAAAACAAATTATAAATTTAATGGCTTATTTAATAACGAAACATATTCTTGTATAATTTATAAACTAGTAGACTAACTTGTTAGTTAAAAGTATTATACTATATTAAAATAAGAAATGTGTTTACTAAGACATAAAACTATATAAAGGTTCTAACCTAATAAGAATTATAATAAGTTTATATATAATTTAACAAATTAACAATATTCTTTATTATTTATTCTTTCTTTCTTTATTAATTTATTAAAGAAGACTTAAGTAAGTATAAATTCATTTATAATTCTTTATAAAAGTATAATCTTTATTATTAAACATCTAAACTTAATTTATTTAAAGCCAGCACTTCTTAGTGCAATATGTACCATTACATACATTTGTCTTATAAGGGCACCATTTAACATTTTCTGATTCATCTTCAGCTTCTTCAATTAACTCATATTCATATGATTTAGCTCTAAGACTACTTCGTGACATAAGAACATAAGTATAAGAACTTAAGATTAAAAGTATAAGGAAAAATACATTTTTTGTCATTTGATTTTTAATTATAATATTTATTTTTTTGAATTTAAATAATGTTTCTTGGAAACGGATAGTTTTAAATAAATTACATTTTATATTAATTATTTGATTGAGTTTTTGAATCTAATTAAATATTAAAATAATTATTTATTAAAAATTCATTATTAAATGAAATTGTTTAATACTTTTAAGTAAATTTAAAATAGAATAACAATGAATATTTAATAGTATAAATAAATAATTGCTTTAAAATCATCATTTATATTCAATAATAATATTTATGAAATAAACTTTTATAAAGGCTGGTATACAATAAAGTAAAAAAATTAAAATTAATAAATAACAAAGAAAGATTTATATTATTATCAAATTTGCATTAAAACACATAAACATTTCTCCAATTAATTCTCTTAATTTATAATATATAAAGTTTAAGTTTAATAATTAATATTAAATAATGGATAACACAATTAAAGAAGGAGACCAATTTCCAAATGTTAAACTGTATGAAAATCTACCAACTAATGTTGTAAACACTGAAGACATTTTAAAAGGCAAAAAAGTTATTGTTTTCGGTGTCCCCGGGGCTTATACACCCGGATGTAGTAAAACCCATCTACCAGGCTATGTTTCAGACTATCAAAAATTTAAAGATAAAGGTGTTGATTCAATAGTATGTGTAGCTGTCAATGACCCATTTGTAATGGAAGCATGGGGAATTAGTCACAATGTTGAAGATAAAGTAAGAATGTTAGCTGATACTCATGGAGATCTAGCAAAAGCTTTAGGAATAGTATTAGATGCTGAAGGTATGTTAGGGAATAAAAGAATGAAAAGATTTTCTATGATAGTCGAAGACGGAATAGTCAAAGTCTTCAACTTAGAACCAGATGGTGGAGGTTTAACCTGTTCTCTATCCAATAATTTACTTTCAAAGCTATAAATAAGCATTTTAATGATAAAATCATAATTAATTTGTAAATTACTTATATGCAATTATCTAACTAAATTCATTTATTAATTTATAATACATTCATTTATTAATACATTTCATTTAATCCATAAGAAATAATTTATTAATCAATAATATATTTTTTAATTAAGTTATTTATTAATTAATATATACTATATATGACTACCGTAACAAATGGGAATTCCAAACCCGTAAATGGGAGCGCCAAGACAAAGATCGTTGATGTCGAAGAAGATACAGGACTATCTATTCCTAAGAGTAGATTTGTTTTTACAGACATTTTCGTTGATTCTATTTCTTATTCAGTGCTTATCTTCGTATTTTTATTTTCATCATATATGAACTATGATGCATTTGAAATGCAAAGAAAGCTTTCACTTGAACCAGAAAAGCCAGATGACTATTTACTTCCAACCTGGAATGATTTAATACCCTCAATTTACTGCTTAGGAGGAATATTTATCGTTAACAAATTGTTTTTTGTTATTTTCAAAGAATTCGTAAAAAATAGACTAACACTTGTTATCGCTGAAGAAAATAATAATGAATTAGCTGAACTCTATATTAAAAAGAGTTGTGTGAGTATTTTTAAATTCTTTTTTTATTTAACCAGTACAATATTCGGATACTACACTTTAAAAGATACTGGATTCCTTCCTACTAACTTTTTCGGCAACGGAGCCTTTTCAAATATTTTCAAAGAAGAATATCCAACTTACTTATTTTGGAAACGACCCGAACATCTCTACCTTTATATAAATCTAAACTTAGCTTTCTCTATGTTTGATCTATTAGAAGTTTTATTAAACCCATTACAAACAGATTTCTTAATAATGATAATCCATCATCTTTCAACTATTTCTTTAATAATCTTTAGTACTCTTACAAATAATTCCCATGTTGGTAGCATGGTTATATTCCTTCACTTTTATGGAGATATATACTCATATATTGTAAGATCAATTCTTTATCTTGATATTAATGATATTTGGAAGGGAATAAGCTGTTTCTTATTTTTAATCAATTTTGCTTATAGTCGAGTCTATGTCTTTAGCGGATGGCTTTATGATATAAGTAAAGGAATAAGGCATACTTGGTTCTTCTTTGAAAATTGGTTATATGTATTTTTGTACTTTTTATTGATATTACATCTTTTATGGACATTTATGATTGGTAAGAAGTTTTTGCAATATTTGTTGACAGGAAAGATTGTTGATATAGCAAAAGTGAAGAAAAAATAAATAAATAAATAAATAATTTTTAAGATAAGTAAATAAATTATTTTTTGATAAATTCAAATTAATATTGTATATAGTTATTGTTTTATAATTTTATATAAAATTGTAATATTTTATTAAATAAATATGTATATATATAAAATAAGTCTTTAAAGCTTAAAATATTAGTATGTAAATGATTAACTATTTTATATAATTTACTATTAATTAATTATATACGTTTCTTTAAAGTAGTTCTTAAATATAATTCTTCAATACTTTTCATGATTAATCTTGTAGTTTATTACTTTTCTTAGATTATCATTAATGTTTTATCAAACTTTTTATATAATATAGTTGCAAAACAAATATTACTGCCATTAAAACTGTTTCAGAAACTGAAAAGACAGTTATTTTAGCGTTATGATTCATTGTTACTAAAAATTAATTTTATTTAATACATTCGTGATGTCCATCTAATTTTTTAGTTATAATACTTTCTGTTAGCTTAACCTCTTTCATTTTAGTTTCTATTAATTTTAATTTTGTAAATAATTTATCTAAATGTTCTTGTCCTAAATGGGTATCAGTATTATTTCCTGAATGAATGGCGAATGTTACTTTTTTATCTGCGGTTCCCTAAAAGAAATATAAAGAAAATAATAAGAAGCTTATAAGAAATAATACGAAACTAGTAATATTAAATACCATACCATTGAATTGTCTAAAGAAAATTTATATACACCTGTTTGATTAGCTTGGAAAACATATACTGATCTTGAGCTAAGTTTTGACTTATAAATTTCGTCATTTTTAGGGCCTGATATACGTAAAGAAATTGTAGATGTTTCGTCGTTTACGAAATGTGCTACCTTTATTTTGGCTGGAATTATATTGATTTGTTCGTAATAATTCTATTGTAAATTAAGTAAGTAAATTAAGTAAAGTAAAGTATAGATAATAAGTATTTATTTAAGTTTATTTTAATATTACCTCAACGTCTTTTGATTTTACTTTTAAAGTAAGTAAGTCTATAGGTGTAAAATCTTGGATTTGTTCTTCCCAATCCTCTTTTTCTTTTTCTTCTTCTGATTTAGTTTCTTTGTTCTTTTTGTTAGACTCGGCTACTGATTCAATATCTTTGTATAAATCAGAATTATCATCTTCCTTAATATTGGTCTCATCAAAATCATCAACTAAGTCATTAGGAGGTATTTCCTTATGATATTCTTTATCATCATTATTACCACTTTCATTTTCATTGTTAGTATCATCTTTTACTTCTTCGTTAAGAGGATTATAATCAGGATCATCATCTCCATGATCGACTTCTTCTTCATCTTTTTTTGTATTTTTATTATTATCTTTACTACTTTTATTGTCTTTTGTATTATCTTTTTTATCACTTTTATTGGTTTTATCTTTTTTATTAGTTTCTACCTCATCTTTTTCATTCTTTTTATCTTTATTCTTTTTATCTTTATTCTTCTTATCTTTTTTATCTTTCTTATTTTTCTTTTTTGAGTCTTTATCAGTGTTTTCTTCATCTTCGTCGACATTATCTTCAGTTTTAGATTTCTTTGTTTTATCTTTCTTATCTTTTTTATCTTTTTTATCCTTTTTATCTTTTTTATCGTTCTTTTCTTTTTTAGTCTCTTTTTGTGAATTATTTTCACTATTTGTATTATTCACAGATTTATCACCAGTACTATTAACACTTTTCTCACTTGACATTTCAATTTCTATATGTTCATCTTGACTAGTTAAATTTGATAAATCATCCCAACCTCCTGTTACTGTGTTATTAGCTGTATTACTTGTTTGATTATCTACTACAATATTATCTTTTATATCATTAGTAACAGTCTCAGTTTGATTTTTATCTTGTCCTTTTATCCAATTTAATAAAGTAATTGAAATTGTCAGAAAAAATACATATTGAATTTTCATAATTAAATATATAATGATAAATAAAATAATTAATTATTCTTTTAATTTATACTGTATGATTATAAATATTAATAGGTATAATTATTAATTTTAGAGTGAATTAAAGTGATTTAATTTTATTACTGAAATATGATTGGAAAGTTAGTTACTCATTGTTTTATACATCTTATTAATATTTTTAATATGTTTTTAATATGTTATTATATAATTGTTAGTTTCTTACTATTAATATATACAAAATGTTTGTAAAATTTGCAAAATAATATAGTATTTTTCTTCTAATCTTCATTAGTAGTCGAATTTTCCTAGCTGTTGAACTAAATATTTATCCAAACTATTTATTCTTTGTTCTGCATCTCTATAAAATTTTCATTAATAATTAAATTAACATA
>Ga0100378_1003689_pt1 | contig 14592 bp, 12 predicted proteins | sample CryGeymeta201502_FD_81535 | JGI IMG/M metagenome (GOLD analysis project Ga0100378, IMG submission 81535) | Groundwater microbial communities from Crystal Geyser aquifers in Utah, USA - Crystal Geyser metaG 2015-02 | ecosystem: Environmental > Aquatic > Deep subsurface > Groundwater | place: USA...
CACAAGAATCCTGTCGGGCCGCATCCTGAGCGTGGTTTTTAAAAGCTGCGTCATGCTGACATCAAGTGTGGTGTGGTATTGAACACAGTTTTCAGCCGCACATTGAATTTCGCCGGTATCTTCAATGATAAAAACGCGCTCTGAAGGTGCGCTTCTAACCATGTCACTGATAATGGCATTCACTAACGTGGTTTTACCTGAGCCCGTGCCGCCAATGACCAAAATATTTCTATGGGTGAGCACGGCTTTTTTAATCACCTCACACTGCGCATCCGTCATAATCCCAGATTGAACATAGTCATCGAGTGTAAAAACAGCGATGGCCTTTTTACGAATAGCGAAGGTTGGGCTTGATACCACGGGCGGCAACTGGCCTGCAAAGCGCGAGCCATCCAGTGGCAATTCACCCTCAAGCATCGGCTTAAAACGCGTCACCTCTTTACCGTGAAAGCCTGCAACAGTTTTGATGATGGATTCGGCCCGGCCCTCACTTATGCTACCAATGCAGCGCATCGTCTCGCCAAGCCGTTCTTGCCAAAGTTTGCCATCGGCATTACGCATGATCTCAACGGTTTTTGGGTCGTTTAATGCGTTTTCGATCAAGCCACCTAAATCACGCCTTAACTTTTCACGGGCTCGATCTTTAACCGTTAACCCTTGTTCTTCCTGCGCTTTCATACGGTTAATTCCTGCACTTAAACTTGCTGATTAAACGGTCAACAACGCTTTCTTTCTCAGACGCTACGTCACGAAACCAATTGTCTTTTTGTCGTTCGCGAAAGATACGTCGTTGGATTTCATCACGGTGAACCGGGATAGATTTGGGCGCATCAAAGGCCAGGCGGATTTCACCATCCCGATAACCGACCACCGTGCAGTAAACGTCGTCACTGATAACCACCGATTCTCCAACTCTTCTTGTTAAAACCAACATATGTTTTCTCCTTTTGGTTATTTAAATAAAAATGCTTTGCACTGTTTAATGCTGGCTGCCGCAACTTCTTTTGAGGCAGGAATAACGGCTTTGGGTGCAACATAAAACGTGGTGCGTTTTTTAATCTCACGACAACAACGAATCATCTGTGGCAATGTGGGCGGCATCTCACAAAAATCGCGGCACTCAATGATGGCTCGGTTAAGCGTGTCATCACTGAAAGGCTTTAAACCTTCTAACCATTCTTGTTTCGCAAACGCTAAAAACCCATCGCTCTTGAACTGGCTGCGCCACACATGCCCGTAAAAGACAGCAAAACGAGTAAATAGCTGCTCAATCCGCTGTTTATTGCTATCGGTAGCTTTGCAGGTTGATGATGTTGTTTGATTCGCTGAGTTTGCATTCATCTTCACCGTCGTCTGTTGTGTCTGCTGCTCCTGCTTCTGGGTTCCAGAATGGATCAGTGGCTGTTGCTTGAGTATGTGTGCGACGCTTTGCATTTCTATTCTCCTGTTTTACTTCAATCTTGATTTCATCTTCCCAGCATTTTTGTAGCAGCCAATTGGCAGCGTATTTCCAAGGGGGTACCCATTCACCGCGTGCTTCTTTGGCTGTTCGTGCTTTGATTTGCATTTCAAGTGCTTGCAGCATGATGCGGAGTAATGCTTCATCTGGGTTGATTTGCTTGAAGGTTTCGAATGCACGTTTCCGAGATTTTTTCTCGGGGTAAAGCAACCAAAATTGCTCGAACTTTTTCTGTAAAAAAATATATAAATAATTATTTTCTTTTAGAGGTATGGCGGCTTTTGGGGGTTCGGCTATGACGGCTTTTGTCGTCTCAATCTCTGTAAGGCCAGTGTTTACGGGGTTTTTCTCGGATGGCTTTGTGGCGGCTTGCTGTGGCGGGTTTATGGCGGCTTTATTTTGGACGGAATAAGGCTTTGTCGCCAAAACGCATTTTAAAATAAGTTGCATGCCCTTGGACTGCACCTCAATTATGCCCGCTCGCACAAGACCAGACACTGCACGACGCACTTGATCACGTGAAAAACTTTGGCTTTTAAGACCCTGATGAGGCTCAACATAAAGCTGCTCGGAGATCGATTGATAACTGATACGTCGTTTTATGCCTGTCACGCCTGTTTTAGTATCCATATACGGCCTAATTCCTCTGAGATAAGTCAGTTGCTGGATATGAGATAAGCCACTCATAGCTTCCAGCTCCTCACTATTCACCATAAAATCCATGATTAATGCATCATCCTGGTTATACATCTCGTTATTATTTTATTTGTGTGTTATCTTTATTAATAGATAATCACAATAAAATTACACTTAACGTGTAATTATCAACGACAATATTATACATTAAGTGCATTGTCAACGTTTAAATTTATTACTTTGGGAAAAGGTATTTTTAGTGATCAACATTAAAGAAAAAATCGGACAACGAATTTTAGAAGAGCGAAAAGCTAAGCAGCTGACTCGAAAAGCACTTGCCGAGCTTACAGATGATTTAAAGCCCTCACGCATCGCTAATTGGGAAAGTGGATTAAGAACACCAGGGCCAGGAGAAATTAAGCAACTGGCCGAAGCACTAGACATTGCGCCTGGGTATTTGATGTGTTTAACCGATGACAAACAACTAAAAACAGAGTTTCCTTGGTTGGGTGCGTTGGTGCCGTTGTTAAGCGCCGAGCAAGCCTGTGATCCGCATGCGTGTATTCAATTAATAAAAGAAGATCGTGCAGGTGATTCCGCTTCTTTTATCCCGCTTAGTCCTGAATTATCACAAGGATTGGGAGAAAATGCCTTTGCATTGCGCATGCAAGATGACAGCATGACGCCAGAGCTTCATGTTGGTGATGTTTTGATTGTAGATCCAGATCAAGCTATTCGGCCAGGTGGGTTGGTTGTGGTGCAGCTTCAGGATAGTCATGGGGTTACTGTGCGGCGTTATAAGCAGTTGTCGGCCACTAATCCTATACAAAAATATGAGCTCATTGCGGTGAATGAGAATTGGGCTAGTATTCAGGGGGAAGTAGGATGTGAGCATCAAGTCATAGGAGTCATTGTTGGATTTATTAGAGTTTTGTAAACTATAGTTTACACATGTTAATTATCTTCTGTTTCATTAAATCCCAAAATACGTTTGGCTCGGCTCCAGACATGATCATAAGTCATTATCGATAAATTGTGATAACTAGAATTCAAAATACGATATGCTTCATTTTGCTTGTCGCTCCAGTCATTTGATCGACCGAAAATCAAAACACAACGAGGTTTTATAATTTTAACATTACCGACTTTTTCCAAAAATTTCGAACTATTAGCCTCGCGCTCAACTTCATAAATGTATTTTGTAGCTTGGGTGATGGCCTTTATTAAATCAGATGACGGTACATAATTTCCATGGTCTTTATTATTCGCCCAAAATTGTAAACCGCCTTCAGGTCTTTTTATCTCTACAATATCCAAAAATCCATCATATGCTTGCATCAAGTAGTCAGCAATATTGCCTGTATCTATATTACGTTCGTCCAAAATTCTTACAAATTCACTTCCCAAAACCCAATTATTGCGATTGAACCACTCCTGCCACTTGTATTCGACTAGATCCTGCTCAAGCATTGCTTCAAACTCTTGAACCGCCTTTATTCTCGAACGATGTTGAAGCCCAATGACAAGCTCATCCGACAAGATATTATTTTGGGTAATAAAATCTAAAACTTTTTGTTTATCGGGAACGTCGAAAATTGATCTCAAATTATCAATTTCATCCTGCTCCAATTCTTGGTCAATTGAAATATATTTTTTTACCCCTTTTTTAAACGGATCGTAATTTTCCTCAATAAAATGGAGCAATTCTTGAAACTCTTCATTGTCTAATGTTAGCTCACTTTTAGGGTTTTCATTTTCCAAAGCATTAGGCATAAAACTTTTTTTATTATATCGTCCAATTTTCAGGCAAATATCTTCCTGCTCTTTTTTATGGGGAATTTTCCAAAAAGCTGCTTTCGTAACCGTCCTTGGTTTTGTTTGCAGTACTCTGTGAAGATAGTCAATCCCTTTTTCAGTTGTCTTTATAGTCGCCATGTTCATTCACCAGTTACAGTATAAAAGCCATTAATTTTTACTCCAATGCTCACTCAAAGCCGCGGCCTGCTCCATAACCAAATTAATCGCATCAGCCTGTTTATCTGGTGGATATTTATATCGTCGTAATATAATACGAATCAAGTTACGCATTTTTGCGCGCACACTCTCCCTTTTTTGCCAATCGACACTCACGCTGCTACGTAACTTTTGGGTCAGCTCTTGGGCTATTTTTTTTAAAATTTCATCACCCAACTCTCTTATAGCGCTTTCGTTTTCTGCTAAAGCATCATAAAAAGCCAATTCATCATCATTTAAACCAAGTTCTTCACCATGCTTATTGGCTTCAGCAAACTCCTTCGCCATTTGAATAAGCTCTTCAATAATTTTGGCTGTCTCAATTGCTCGGTTATGATATTTTCTTAACGATGCCTGCAAGCGGTCACTGAATTTTTTTTCTTGAACCACATTGTTTCGAGTTTTGGCCTTAATATTGTCATGAAGTAATCTCTCCAATAACTCAACGGCTAAGTTTTTATAAGGCATGTTAGCCACATCTTCTAAAAACTCATCGGACAAGATACTAATATTAGGTTTCTCCAATCCCGCCAAGTCAAAAATATCTTCTATCCCCTCTGATATAACAGCGTTATCAATAATCAACTTAATGGCTGAATTTTTATCGATGCCTTTGCGATCACTTCGGGAAGCTTTTTGAATGACTGATTTGATGGCTTGAAAAAATGCAACTTCTTCTCTGCATGCGCGTGCTTCATCCAAGGTTCCGCACAAGCTGAACGCCTTTGATAAAGCCAATATTTCGTCTAAATAACGTTTTTTTCCATCATCCAAACCAAGGATGTGGTTTGCAGCAGGCGCTAATAGCTGATGCGCGTTTGTTCTATAACTGGAATAATCAAAGCCGTGATACATATCACGTACAATATCAAGTCGCTTTAAAAACTCCGCCAGTGCCTCATTCAAATCAACCGTGGTACGGCCTTTGCCACCAGCATTGGCATAATTTTTCAATGCTGATTTAAGCTCATTGGCAATACCTATATAGTCAACAACCACGCCACCTTTTTTATCTTTAAAGACCCGATTGATACGGGTAATGGCCTGCATCAGGTTGTGGGCTTTCATGGGTTTATCAATATACATGGTATGCGCACAAGGAGCATCAAACCCAGTCAGCCACATGTCCCGAACAATAACCAGTTGTAAGTCATCACTTGAATCTTTAAAACGCTTTTCGATATCCTCTTTAACCTTTTTCGCATGTAAATGAGGCTGCATAGCGGCATCATCACTAGCAGATCCGGTCATGATAATTTTAATTTTTCCGTAACGTGGATCCTCACTGTGCCAATCCGGTCTTTCGGCAATAATGGCATCATACAGTTGTACGGCGATATGTCGGCTCATGGCCACAATCATGCCTTTTCCGCGGGTAGCAGCGGTTCGTTCTTCAAAGTGATTAACAAGATCGTGGGCTACCTGCTGAACACGCTTTTCAGCGCCGACAAGTTTTTCAAGCGTCGCCCATTTGCTTTTGAATTTTTCACGGTTGGCCAGTTCTTCGTCTTCTACCAGCTCGCCAACGTCTTCATCAATTTCTTTGAGGATCTCAGCATCTAAATCAAGCTTCGCCAACCGGCTTTCATAGTAGATGGGAACTGTTGCACCATCCCTAACGGCATCCTCAATATCATAAATTGAAATATAATCACCAAATACCGCGCGAGTATCACGATCTTCACCCTCAATAGGTGTACCGGTAAAACCAAGAAAGGTGGCATTAGGAATTGCATCGCGTAAATGTTTGGCATAACCATATTTAAAATTGCCATCATCTTGAAGCATGGCATCAAAACCATACTGACTTCGGTGTGCTTCATCGGCAATCACCACAATATTTTCCCTGTCAGATAACATCGGAAAATGGCCTTCATTATTTTTCAAGGCAAACTTTTGGATAGTGGTAAATATAATGCCGCCAGCCGGTTTATTAGCCAAGACTTCACGTAACGAATCAATACTATCCACCTGTACTGGCTGCTGACCAAGAAGCATGGTGGATTTGCAAAACGTGTTGTATAACTGCCCATCCAAATCATTACGATCCGTCACTACCAATAAGGTTGGATTTTTCATTTCAGGCTGTTTAGTTAACTTGCTGGCAAAACACACCATGGAAATAGATTTACCCGAACCCTGGGTATGCCAAACTACACCTCCCTTACGGTGTTTCTTGTTGGCTGCCTCAATAGCTGAGCTCACCGCTTCTCTAACCGCATGAAACTGATGATAACCAGCAATTTTTTTAATAATATCTTTGCCGTCATCTTCAAATAAAATAAAATACTGTAAATAATCCAGCAATAACGCTTTATCAAAAAATCCACGAATCAATGTTTCAAGTTGATATTCCAGCAACGGCTGATCGGCTTCATCTTTGACGGTGCGCCAGTACATATAACGTTCTTCAGAAGCAGTCAATGACCCGATACGCGCATTTAAGCCATCACTGATGACGCATGCTTCATTGAAGATGAATAAATCTTCAATTTCCTGTTTATAGGTTTCAACTTGATTATAAGCTTTGAATATATCAGCTGATTCGTCAGCTGGATTTTTCAATTCAATCACGCTGATAGGGATACCATTGATAAATACGACCAGATCAGGTCGGCGATTCATCTTGGTTCCTTTCACCGTAAACTGATTCACAATCAGAAAATCATTGTTTTCGGGACGATGAAAATCAATCAACTTGATTCGCTCAGCTTGCCAGCCCTCTTCTGTTTTTACATCCAGCTGAATACCTTGGGTCAGCATCTGGTGAAAAGACAGGTTATTTTGAATCAAACTGGCTTTCTGAGGTTTCTTCAATTTGTCGATGGCTTCGCTAATGGCACTTGTAGGTGCATCTGGATTTAGGCGAGTTAAGGCTATGTTTAAGCGGCCTTCAATCAAAACTGATTGATAATCAGCTCTTTGTGGGTTTGCACCATCATAAGCAATATCGGGACCGTATAAATAATCATAACTCAGTTCTTTAAACCATTGGATAGCCAGTTGTTCAACTTGATCTTCGTTAATCATCTTCTGGCTCCAGGTTTAAGTTAGAGACATCGATCTCGCCTGATAATAATTTTGGTAATAATAACGTTTTTATATCATCTAATGTGTTGGTTTCTTGAATATTTTCATTAACCTGCTCAAAAACATTCCGACAAAATTTATCAAATCTCTCAATAATATTTTTTGGCGGAGTTAAAATACTATGCTTCTCAATCCAATTCTTTGATAGATGTAATACGGTGGTTCCAGACGTATAGCCTAAAATATAGTTTTGAAATAATTCTGTTTTAAAATAAAAAAACAAATAGCCTATGGAAAAATGCTCTTTGATAATTCTAACAATTCCAACATCCAAAGATGCAACTAATGTTTCTATATTTTTATCTTCTATGACAATAGCAGGCTTTCCAATTACATCAGCATTTTGAGTAACATCTGTGTATGCAATAATTAATTCGCCCGGCTTAACTTCTTGCTCACTTTTATATTTACCATCATATTGCTTTAGGCCGTCTAATCTATACCCACCACCTCTTAAAAATGATTTAAGAGTAACTAACGCTGTTGAGGATGGTTGAAGTTCAGAACTTTTATAAGATTTTCCTTTTATCACAGTTATAAAATTCGATAGAGAATTAATTTTCCATCCCTTCGGAATCACCCCAAGCTCACTTTCTTCAAATTCACTGGGAAATAAATTTAATATTTTTCTAGAAATGCCAAGATCTTTTGCAATCGCATCGTACTCATCAACACTCTTCGCATTGGCCTTGGCATGAATCGGGTCAAAATCTACAAACCAAGATTTAAACATGGCTTGCGCTATGGATTCCAAGGTTTGATTAATTTTTTTGTTGAGTTCGATTTTGTCTTCTAGGGTTGAGAGGACATACGCTATCGCTTTTTGTATCTTTAAAGGTGGTAATTCAATAGTTAAATTTCTAAAGTCCGTTTTATTAAATTTAGGTTGAGCACTACCTGAGACAATATTACCTATCTTTTGTTGACCAAGAGGTGAATAAAAACTGTAGTAAAGATATCCTTGATCTATAAAGTTTGGATCAGGCTTTAGTAAAACGGTATTTGGACCTTGCGTCATAGGTTGATTTAATTCCGGCGCCTTAAAGACTGTACCAAAATTAGCGCCAACATTAGATATAATTACATCATTTGGTGAAACGGTACTCTTTTTTAGAAAATCATAAGAATTTTTATCAACATATATGAAATTACCATTCCAATTATTATTATAATCAACCAAGCGTATAAGAACTGCATAATCAGGATAGTCTAAATAAGTCACATTCTTTTTTAAAGATGCAAAGCTCCCATTAGCAACATAATCAGTAACGTTTATTATATCACCGACCCGATATGTTTTTAACTTAGAGCACATAACCAAGCTCCATCAAATTCTTTCTAATCTGATCTTCAAGCTTGGCAGACTCAACAAACTGTTCAGCAAGTAAACTCGTTAAACCTTGCATCTTTTCATTAAAACTCACGCCATCGTCTTCAACATCCACCGCCCCAACATATCGCCCCGGCGTTAAGATATATTCATGCTTGGCAATTTCCTCTACTGTTGCTTCAAAATATCTACCAGCAACATTTTCATAACCTTCTTGTTTACGCCATTTATGAAATACCTCGGCTAACTCACGAATATCATTATCCGAAAAAAGTTTTTGCTTGCGGTCAATCATATACCCGACATGCCTTGCATCAACAAACAGGGTTTTGCCTTTTTGAGCCTTGTTTTTATTTAATATCCAGATACAAGCGGGGATTTGTGTATTGCTGAATAATTGAGCGGGTAAAGCCACGATGGCTTCGACCAAGTCCGCCTTAATGATAGCTTCGCGAACCTCTTTTTCACCACTGGTGTTGCTGCTCAACGAGCCATTAGAAAGCACCAGACCCACCACACCATTCGGGCTGGTGTGGTGTAACATGTGCTGCATCCAGGCAAAGTTGGCGTTACCCAAACAGGGTTGACCATATTTCCAACGGCTGTCACCATCGAGCGATCCGTCCCACCACTCTTTCATGTTAAAAGGTGGATTAGCCAGAACATAATCAGCGCGTAAATCAGGGTGTTGATCTTTAGTGAAGGTATCAGCTGGCTCTTTACCGAAGTTAAAATCAATCCCACGAATAGCCATGTTCATAGCAGCTAACCGCCAAGTAGTCGGGTTTGATTCTTGTCCATATACTGAAATATCGCGTAACTTACCGCTGTGTTCTTCAATAAATTTTTCAGAGGATATAAAAAACCCACCAGAACCCATGGCAGGGTCGTACACGCGGCCTTTAAATGGCTGTATCATTTCTACAATCAAATTTACGATCGATTTAGGTGTATAGAATTGACCGCCTTTTTTACCTTCGGCTGAAGCAAATTGGCCTAAAAAATACTCATACACATGCCCTAAAATATCTTTTGATTCCATGCCGTCATAGTGAAATGGGATGGTCGCAACCAAATCCAGCAAGTCAGCTAATTTGGAATGATCAATTTGTAATTGGGAAAAGTCTTTTTTCAGAATTCTTTTAAGTTTAGGGTTTTCTGCCTCAATCAATGCCATGGCATCATCAATCAGTTTTGCAGCACCCTTAAACTCGCCGCCTAACTCTAAGGGCGCGCCTAATGACAAACGGATGTTGTCCTGCAAATAACTCCAGCGGGCAGCTCTTGGCACCCAAAATACGTTTTTTTCGGTGTAGTAATCTCGAGTTTCTAATTCTTCTTTGAGAATATCCTCTTCGATATCTTCGCCCAGATAATAATCATGCTCAGGATTAACAAAAGCCGCGCGTAGTTCTTCCCGGCGAGTTTCGAAGCTGTCCGAGACATATTTTAAAAAGATGATACCAAGCACAACGTGCTTGTAAACTGCTGCATCCAACGATGGTAGTAATTTATTAGCCGAAGTCCAGAGCTTGGTTTCCAGGCTTTTTAAGAATTCATGTTCAGTCATACGTTATAAATCCATGATATCCGTTATGTAAAAAATGCTTCATCAACTTCATACAACTCCATCGTTGAATGATGCACCCCTAGCTTAAATTGCATCAACTGCTTCACGAGCTGCTCACCATTCATCAGAGCAATCGGTGTTTTATCTGTTTGTGCTGCCTCTTTCATGGCACCTTTACTAAAATCACTGGTCGTAATAATTAAGCCTTGCTCATGCACGCCAAGACTACCTCTCACTTGCTGTATCGTAGGTGATTGGATATTATTCTTCCATCTTTTCACCTGAACAGCCATCTGATTACGCACAACCCCGCCAACAACTAACGTGCCACGCACATCAATTCCGCCATCATTACTGTACTTCGTCACCTCGACCATATCAAAACCCATTTCACCCAAAAGCAATGAAATCAACTCTTCAAATTCATCGGGCTTCATGGACAACAAGTGCTCATGCAATGTTTTACGTATTTGTTGGTTATGCTGTTCAATTTGCAAAGCAAGGCCTGGTTTTATCCATTGGTCTAACCCTACATAACCACGACCATGTAAGGTAAACAGCGGTTGGCTTCCATTTTGTTTTTGGCGTTTATTTTCTGTAATAATCTGTGCATACATCGTGGCATCAGGTGTTTTCCCTTCTGTTTTAAGCCAGCCTAATGCCAACGCTTTTTCTGTAATGAGTTTGTAATGCATTGGTTTGTTATGGCTAAATTCTTCAAGCACTTTTTGAGCGCAGTCTTTAAAAGAAAAACCGCCTATTTCAAGCTCAGTTTTTTGCTCTAATGACTGTTCTACGAGGAAATTCTTATCAACTTTTTGCTGATGATTACGTATTGCAAAGGTCTGAGGGGCTACTTGTATAAAAATTGACTGACCACCGTTTTTTTTGATATCTGAATAAATACGAGCGCTTACGGTAGCAGCTGGTGTTTTTCCAGCCGTCTTCCAAAGGCCAGCATTAAGCATTTGTTCTGTAATTGCCTTTGCATGCAATGGAATACCTGCTTTATGTAAAACATCAATGATCGCCGCTTCAATTTTCATTCGTGATATTTCATCTCTGTTTAACAATAAACCAAGGATTAAAACGCTTTTAGCATTAATCGTCTCCGCCACAAGATCCATCGTCGTATCCATCATCATAACCGTCGCTATAGCTATTCTTGGCACCCTTCAAAAGTAAAAAAACAATATAACCTATGAATAACTGCAACATGATTGCCTCCGATAGAAATAACAACTCTACGCGCCACATGGACAACATATTGTACACTAAAGTTTAAATGAATTCACCAAAACATTAAAAAATGGACATTCTGGAAAATAAATTTACTTCCTCCATCTGTTCAATATGACTAACTCGAGCATCAAGTAACATCGGACTATACACCACCACCGCCATACACTTAGCCCTTGAAAGCGCCACATTAAGCCGATTCTTATTAAACAAAAAATCAGCCCCACGAGGTGATTCATTCGCATGACTGGCACACATACTTAGAAAAACAACAACTTCTTCTTGCCCTTGAAATTTATCAACACTGCCTACTTTTGCCTGCTCACCTAACGCAAGGCGTAATTTATTCACCTGATGATTATAAGGTGCCACAAACAACATATCGCTCCAATTAAGTAGTCTTTCTTCGTCCTCTTTTGTGATAAACGTCCTACCCAGCAATTCGTTAGTAAGCTTCACAATACACGTCACTTCTTCATCACTGGCTTGCGTATTCCCCTCATGAACAACCGGAACCGAAATAATGCCGGCTTCTTGATTCAAGATTCCTTGATAGCCATCTGGTACCAAAATACGTTGGCGATCATTTTTAAGATCGATATTCAATTTTCCTTCATAAATGGCTTCACTAATAAATTGATTCACGGCTGAATGCATGCGGTAAGTCGTACCAAGAAAAACACCCATATTTACAGGGATGGTTGGGGTTGTATGCAATAAATAATCAAGAATGGATAAACCACTTTCTTCTGGATGACTACCTTGTGATGGTTGTCCCAATTGCATTTGATCACCTACTAAAACGATATTTCTGGTGGATTGACTCATTGCAATTAAATTTGCAACACTCACTTGTCCCGCTTCATCAATAAAAAGATAGTCAAAGGCTTGCTCAAGCTCGGATCTTGCGAATCCCCAGGCTGTGGTTCCGATCACGCAACTTGATGGCAAATAATTGGCTATCATTCCCTTATTTTTGTAAATCTTGATATCAAACTCACTTAATGCTTCGTCGGTATCTTTTGTGCAAGAAAAATATGCTTTAATCCCTTTATTTTTACAGTGTTTGGCTGTATTCAAAAGTAAATGGTTAATAGCCTTATTGCCATTTGATGAAATCCCAATTTTTTTGCCCTGCTTTAAAAGCTCAGCAATGGCATGCCTAGCGGTGTAACTTTTACCCGATCCTGGTGGCCCTTGAATAGTGAGATAGCTATTATCAAGGTTTTTAATAGCAGAAATAATTTGATTCAATCGCTCCGATGAATCATGACTTAGTGCGATGGAATCGCCTCGCTTTAACCCTTTAATTCTAGGCGTTCTTCGCATCAAAAAATCATAAATGGCCGTATGTTCTAATCGATCTTGAGCAAACGCCTCAGCAACACTTGCGATTGCTGCGGGTATTGGATCTGGATTGATATAATCATCTGGGATTAAGGTTACAACACGTTCTAATACTTCGCCCGTTTTCAAAACAATCAACCCCTTTGCAAGGTTTGAATCTTTTTTGATGACCTCAACACTAATATTTTCACCATCAGCGCGTTTTTGTCCTAAAACCTTGTACTTTTTGGCAGCAGCTTTAAATTCCTGGTTGGGATCAAATCGATACTCATAACAAAGGTTTGTATCTCTTGCCCCAAGTTTATAAGCTGCCCTCTCTGTGCGTTCACAAAGCGCCAAGCAATCGATATCATCCAATAATTCTTCTTCACTCGAGCCTAGTCGATCGAATAAGTGTAATGGCTCACGTAAATTTACCCATCTCGTCCCGCAATATTTAACGTGAGACGAAAGCTACCAGAACAAAAATAAAGCATTACTATTGTCGGGCATAGTTCAAACAGAGAAGGTGTTCACTTATACAGAGGGCCAACAGGCTTGTTTGCACAAATTTAAGTGTGCTAGGAGCCTATTGACTTCTGCATAAGTGAACATGCTTATTTTTGATAATTTTTAGATGTATTTCATCAACTCCGGTGATGAACAACAACTCAAGAACTTTTTAGAATGCCAATGGCTTCCATGATGATGTCATCTGGCAAGTGATTGATGCTTTTATCACAAGCCAAACGTAAAGCAGTGACAATGATTTGGTGAGCCAGTCGAGCATTTCCCTTAGATCCCATACGAATCAATTCGATACCTGAGTCTGATAGCAAACTATGCGTGCACCCAGCTTGAGAAAACCCATGTGTGACGAGCTGTTTAAAGTCCTTATGGTCAAAAATGGGTTGTAATTCAACACGCGCCTGCATGCGTGAAAGCAACGCGCTGTTTATAGGGCGGTCGATTTTACGTGCCAGTTCAGGGTGGCCGACAAGCCAAACGGTCATGTACTCTTTTGAATCAAACATAAAATTCAAAAAAGCTGGAAAATCTCGGAAGAATTCAAAAGGTAAGTTGTGTGCTTCATCAATAATGATAACAGGCAATACATTTTTTTGTGTTGCCATGTGCACAATATGTGCCTTAATATCTCGCCACAGCTGAGAACGACGGTAGGATGGTTGCAAGCCCAAGATAATTGCGAGTTCACGATAAAAATCCAGGCGACCAAAATCAGTATCAGCGGTATAATAAACAGCGTACTGATGTGGATTGAGTGGTCTCGTGACTTGGCGCAAGGCGGCTGTTTTTCCAAGTCCTGGTTCTGCCGTTAATAAACCAACACCGGGTGATTGTAGCAACCAATTGAACTGCTGTGTTAAACAGGCTAACTGATCGTTACCCCATAAATTGGTGGCTTCTTTTCCTAAAGGTGCATGGGTTAGTCCAAAAAAAGAAAGGTACATGTTAATTATCCTTGGTTTGAGTTGGTAATGCACAGCGTGTTGTGTAGCCATGATACACGTCTTCCACCATTGACTCGTTTGGCTTGGTTGTGTTTGTTTCTTCCTGATGGGGTCGTTGACGGTTGCGGTGGGTATTTTGAATACGGTCAATTGGATGAGCTGAGCCTAAATTCTCACCCGAGGCTGTTTCGACGCGCAGTATGGTTTGCGCATGGGGATCAATCACAAGGGTAACTTTTTCACCCACCAGGTTGTGATGAACTTCAAACACTTGCCCTTCCCAACTGACCGTTCCGTCTTTACGTACGTTTCTCACAACATAATGACAAAAAATCAAGAGACTCACTACCTCGTGAAAGATTCCGGGACTTCCAAGTCCCCGAAATCAACTCGCTAACGTGAGCAGTATTTTGGCCTCGACCGTCCTGCGTCCGGCATTTTCCGCTTACCGCGAAAA
>Ga0100378_1003691_pt1 | contig 14584 bp, 15 predicted proteins | sample CryGeymeta201502_FD_81535 | JGI IMG/M metagenome (GOLD analysis project Ga0100378, IMG submission 81535) | Groundwater microbial communities from Crystal Geyser aquifers in Utah, USA - Crystal Geyser metaG 2015-02 | ecosystem: Environmental > Aquatic > Deep subsurface > Groundwater | place: USA...
CTGCATCAAGCAGAATGCCTGCCAGTTTTCTGAGTTTTTCAGCGGCATCCGGCCCAAGTCCTGATTTGATTCTTCCACTAAGGGTCAATCCGTCACTTGAATACGTAATATCCATATCGTCCATGGATATCTGATGTTCTTTTTCGACCATTTTTGTGTCCTTATTTATCGTCGTCTAAATTAGCAACGCCTATAATTTATCGGGTTCTCGTAGAGTCCATAGGTTTCATAGAATTTTGGTTTTTTCATCCATACGCCGCTTTTGTGCTGCAGCTCTTCGCATGGTTGCCCCGACGTTATTCCGACACTTCCGGCAATGCCGCTACTGTCGGAATTTGATCCGTCTGAAGATTCCTGTTTCTTTGGCTCTGGCATTGGTCCGAGTGCCAGATTGTGCGTTCTTACACTGCCTGTAAGAGCTGGAAATGGATCGATGCCGTATATCTTTGTGAACTGATCGATGCTTAGCGTTGTTGTTGCGGCATTGTTATCATTTGTGATGACAAAAACCACGGCACCCTTGTCGACAACATACATTGCCTTGTAGAGAGACGTTGGAATTAGGACTCTTTGCTTCAACGCAGAATTTGAGCCTCTGAATATCGGGCCTGTTACCAGATAGACTTTTCCTTTTCTGGCTCTTTTGCGAACTTCGATCTCGAGTTCTCTCCAGACTCCACCATTCATCTTTCCATTCTGCGGAACGATATTGGAAAGAATAAAACTTTCCTGCTGAGATTCCTTCGATGGCATGTCTGCTGATGGCGCCAGATGTCCACGATCAAACCCGGATCCCCTGTAATCGGTAAGCTCAGATCGCTCTGTTTTGGGAAGTCTCGTTTCAGGTTTGAATTCCGAATCTCGTTCTATTCTCGAGGCAAGTTCGATCTTTTGCGGATCCAGAACTTCGGCCGACCACAGGGCCGTTCTTGTTCTGCCTGAGTGTCCAAGATGGAACGAACGATAGCACAGTTCCTTGAATGTAGGGCGGATCACTTCATCATATTTGGCATTTGTTATTTTCGGGATTTGTCCGCCCGGGTGCATATGGCTGCAGTTTGCCTGTCCTGTTGCTTGCATCGCAGGTTCGGCCGCAGGATGCTTTCCGTTTGATGACCCCTTTTCTTTTCCTTGGGATTCAGCCTGTCCCTGAGAGCTTCCGCTCGAATTATTCGCTTGTTCGCTTTGACTGGTCGCCGGCTGGGGTCCGCCCTCCCAGGTGCTTTCTCCGCCTTCGTTTCCAGTAACTCCGCATGAGCTCAAGATAAGCGCTGCTATGGCAGCGGAAAGGCTTCTTTGTAGCATTTTTTGTCCCGCATTTTGGTCTGAATGGCGTTATTTTTCTATTCGGGTAATTTCTGACTCGAATGATATTTCGTTATCATTGATCGCTGCTTTTCCATTGCGGCTTTCAATTTGATCGTCGCGAAGCATGATTAGCCAGCCTTCCCGGAAGAAGCTCGCAAACCTTTTATCTCCGAAATCTTTGCTTTTGTCTTCTGCTGACTCAAGCCAGTTTACATTATTTGGTATGCCAAATTTGAGAGACAGGGAATTGAATTCTGAGAGCAGTGCTGCAGCTCTTTCTTCGGATTCTTTTCCATATATGAATACGTGGCAATCGATGCCTTCTTGACGGTTTATTACCCGCAAAAGAGTTCTTGATACCATTGTCATATCGGCTGTCCGTATCTGTTTTTTGGTTTTAACCAAAAAGTTTGCTCCATTAGCAGGACTTATTGTCCCAGCTAATGGAGCGATGGGAAAGCTTTTTATGCAGCTTTTTGCGAAGCTACACTCTTTGCAGTTTTGACAGCAAGCTTGAATTGCTCGAAGCTTACTGGCTTTCCTGTGTGGTATCCCTGAATGAAATCGCAATTCAGCTCATTCAGATAGGCCTGGATTTCCGAACTCTCGACACCTTCAGCGACCACCTTCAGGCCGATTTCATGTGCCAGGTGAATGGTCGAGGCAACCACCATTCTATCGCTCTGGTTGGCAAGAACGTTAGCAATGAATGACCGATCAATTTTGAGTTCGTCTGCCGGCAGGATTCTCAGGTAGTTTACCGTTGAATTTCCCATCCCGTAGTCGTCGATCGAAATCTTGACGCCCAGCTTCTTGATTTCCTCGAGTTCCCTGACGGCCTGTTCGTTTCCGAACTTTTCCGATTCGGTTACTTCGATAGTCAATCGGGCAGGATCGAAGCCGCTTTCCTTCAGAACCTTCTTGATCATGTTCTTCAAGACTCCCTCTCCAATCATTGTTGGAGAGACATTGACTGCGATGTTCTCAGTTTCGAGTTCCGAGAAATCATGAGCGGCCTGCCTGAGCATGTATTCTGTCAATTCTTCTGTTCTGCTGGCTTTTTCAAGCAAGGGAATGAAGGCATCGGGTCGGATATCTCCTCGTTCGGGGTGTTTCCAGCGAACAAGCGCCTCTGCGCCGCGGATAACGCTTGTCTTGCTGTCGACCTTTGGCTGGTAGGCAACCCAGATATGCTTGTTCTTGATGGCATTGCTGATTTCAGAGACGACGCTGATCTTCCACAGTTCATCGCTGTCATCTTTTGCATAGATTTCCCAAGCAATGCCGCGGTCCTGCGCTCTGCTTGCAGCAATACTGGCGTTATTGACCGCTTTTTCAGTGCCCAGCTTGTCATCGAGTTCAATTCCGACGCTGACATAAACGTCGATGGTCCCATTGGCAAAAGGAACACCCGGCCGTAGCAATGCTATGATTGACTGGATCTGCTCGATATCCGATTCCTTGTTGCCCGAACCTCTCCATGCAAGACTGGACGTGTCGATCTGGTAGATTGGCTTGCCGTTGCTTCCAAGTTCGACTCGCTTGGCAATCTTGTTGATGACCTTGTCTCGGCCTTCTGATCCAAGCTCTGCAAGAATATCCAGATGGTTGTTCAATTGAATGACGATTGTGCTGCCCTTGTCCTTCATAGAGAGTTTCATTGCTCTCAGATTCGGGATGCCGGTGTCTTCATTGGTTGTCATTCTTGCATGGAAATAATTTAGCATTTCCGTGATGGCTACGACTACCATGGTTATTGCAATGATTCCGATTGCTTCACCTACCGGAAATGACTGACCACCTTCGTTTTCTCTGAAGAACTGGACTCCCAGGAGAACAAATCCAGTCGTGGCAAGCTGAAGATGCTTTCTTGGTCCCTTTGTAAATACCGCGATTATGCCGCATATAATCAAGGTGAGAATCACGACAATATTCTTGTCGATGCTTCCAAGGTCTTTTGTGATCAGTGTTTCTGCAGCGATGATCTGGGCTCTGGCGCCAGAGGTGTAATTACCTTGGGCAGTCAGAACGTAATCTCCCATTACCGATGAGTCCGGACCGACCAAGAGGGTCTTTCCTTCAAGACTTCCTGCTGGAATCTTGTTGTTCAGAATGTCTGAATAGGAATAGGATTCGATTTTTGTTGGGCTTCGGCTCCAATTCACCAGGTATTTGGCTTGAGCTTCAACGCCTGAAATCCAGAGCGCGATCGACTTCAATGGCTTGCCATCGACTATGACATACGGATTTCCATGCTCGAATTCCCCATTCTCGTTGGTGTCGGTCCAGATCGAGAAAAGTTCTGCGCCGGCGTTGCGATATCTTTCGATAGGCCACATGCCTTCGATCTCGTTTCCATTTGCTTCGCCGCCCTTATCGTTCCCGGGAACAGCCAGACCGACTGGAAACTTTGAGCTCTTGATAGCGGTTTCCATGGCAATGTCGTCTTTGACATTTGCCGCATCAGTTACAAATCCGACGTCGAATCCGAGTTTCTTGATGTTTTTGTCTTGCAAGCTGTTGATGAGATTTGCGTGTGTGCTTCGCTTCCACGGAAAGTCTCCGATTACCTTGAGACTTTTATCATCCATTGCGACGAACACGATATTTCCCGACTGGTTGTGCTCCACTACCTCGTATCGCAGCTGCCGGATTTGACGATCCACTGTGTCGCCGATTCCAGTGACTATTGCCAGAATAGCCATGATTGCAACCACTGCGAAACCAAATATATTCGCCTTGCGACCAACGGTGATTCTGAACTTTTTCATTTTTGGCATTTCCTTCTGTCGGGCCAGAAAGAAATTTTCCTTCCAGCCTAATTATCGCTGTTATTTTTTATTCTATCTTCTTTGATTGTGCCTTTTTCGAGGACGACCACGCGTCTGGCTGCCTCGATTGTTTCGCGCCTGTGCGCGATTCCGATTCTTGTTATCCCGAGGCTAGCCAAGGTCTCATTGACCTTGGCTTCATGCCCTTCATCAAGATGTGAAGTTCCCTCATCGAGAACGAGTATCTTGGGATTTTGGTAAAGGGCCCTGGCAATGAGTATTCGTTGTTTTTGTCCGCCTGATAAAGTGGATCCCATATCACCGACCAAGGTGTGAAGTTTCATCGGCATTTTTTCGATGTCTTCCATTATAGAAGCATCGACCAGAGCCTTGATGACATTTTCTTCGATTCCGCCTGTAAACCCGCAGACATTATCGTAGATGGATCCGGCAAACAGAACATCGTCTTGGAGAACGGCGCCCACTTCCGAACGATAGGCTCTTCTTCCGTAACGTTCGAGCGGATGTCCATCGATCAGGATTTGTCCACTGGTTGGTTCTATGAGGCCAAGCATGATTTTTATAAGAGTTGTTTTGCCGCTGCCACTCGGGCCAGTCACGACAAGGTTTTCACCAGCTTCGATTGTAAGACTTATATTTTCCAGGACATAGGGCTCATAAAGCCCATATCTGTGAGATATGTCTCTGAGTTCTATTTTTCCCTTTAAAGGATCCCTGCTGAATTCCGGTTCTTTGAATCCTGAATCTTCCTGTGTGAATGCAATATCTGATAGCCTTTCTAGGTGGAGCCTTGCTTTTCTCCAGTCAGATATCTGATCTACCACTCTTCTTGAAGCTGTTGAGAATTGTATTCGCCATGCTGCGAAGGCGAACAGCATTCCTATGCTGAAGCCGCCTCTCATCACAAGTATGACGCCGATCCATATAACAAAGATCATTTCGATTGCCTCGAGCATGTGTCCGCCAGCAACCTGAGTAGCCTTGATCTTGTCGTGGCTGTATTTTTCGCTGAGCAGATCCGTCAGTCTGTTTTGCCATGCTGCCTGTCTGAGTGATTCGTGACCCGATAGCCTTATGGTCGTCATACCTCTCAACGTTTCGATCATTGCGCTTTGTTCTTTGCCTAGTGCTACAATCGATTCGCCTTCGGCCGACTTTTCCTTTGGCAGTGTAGCCCACCTCAAAACGGCATATGCGGCCAATGATAACAAAGGTATTGCTGTCATTGTCGGTGAGTAGATCAGCATGGCAATAATGGTCATAGTGGCCATTATTCCATCGAGAATTGCTGCTGCCATTCCTTCTGTCAGCAAAACTCTCAGTGGTTGGACCGATTGGAATCTGGATAGAACGTCGCCAACACTTCGTTTTTCGAACCATGCGATGGGCAACCTGAGCATGTGCCGGGCGACATTTGCTGATATTGCATAGGAGAGCATAGTTCCTGCAGCGAGCAGAACATATCCTCGCATGGCGTGCGCCAATCCGGTTATGACTGCAAAGACAGCAAATCCGATTCCCAACGTTGTTACAAGTTCCGAGTCATTTGCTGGAACTGCTTCATCGATAGATATCTGCAGGAAATAAGGAGCTGCAATGACAAACAACTGAAGGATCAGTGAGAGAGCTATTGCCTGAAATACTGCGGAACCAAGACCTTCTGTTTTCCCCCACAACTCTGTAATTTTGAGTTCTCTTTTAGCTGTCTCGGGAGCAAAGTTCTCGGTGATTGGCATTTCCAGCGCAATGCCAGTGAAATTTTTCTGGAGTGATTCCTTTGAATGCCATGCTCCGGATCCATGTGCCGGATCGACTATGTAGGCCTGATTATCTTTGGTCTTCTCGATAACGACAAAGTGATTCATGCCCCAATGCAGAATTGCTGGAAGCGCCAAATCCTTTAGATCTTCGATTTCGATCCGGAGTGCTCGTGGGGAGAAATTGATAGAGCTCGAAAGCCGAACGATATCAGCCATCGACATTCCACGTGATGTGACAGGGAATGCTGCGCGTAGATCGTCAAGTCCGCGGCGATCGCCCCAGTATTGTCTTATCATTGCGATACAGGCTATTCCGCATTCTGCAATTTCTGACTGCCTGATAGGCTTTATGTGACGGCGCCGCCGTAATCCTATGTCAGGTGCATTTATAACGCTCATCGTTCTGACACCGCGAGGATAGGATCAAGCAGCCATTGAATCAGTGTGCGTTCCTGTGTTTTGATGCGTGCTGTAATTGTCATTCCCGGCAATAGCCTTTCCCGTCTGCCATAGGCTGTTATGATTTGGGGCATTTCCGCTTCAACGAGGTAGATTGCCTTCTCTCCGTTCGGGATTGCTGCAAGAGAAACACTTCTTACTTTTCCCTCAAGGACTCCGAATTTTTCATAAGGATATGCATCAATAGCAATCTTTACGGTCTGTCCTGCCTTGATCTCGGCCATTCGGTCAGAGGGTATTTCGAATGCCGCTATCAGCTTTGTATTTTTCGGCATAACCACGCTCACTACCTGGCCCTGTTGAACGATCTGTCCGTTCCGGTATGGCAGCGAAGCAATTATTCCGTCAGACTGGGCAACGTATACATTGGTTGAGGATGTTGTATTTTCGCTTTGCATGAGACGGGCTCGAGATGAGCTCTCCATTGCATTGGCTTCTTCGGCTATGGACATGCTGATTGCCTGAGAGGCTTCTGCTCTGGCAGAGGCTGCATCGCCTCTTGCAGCAGATATTCTTTCGAGGATTTCAGCCTCTTGTTGTATCCGTAATGCCACTGCGCTTTCACGTGCTTCAAGGTCACGCTTGGAAAGAAATCCCTTTTTTGCGATCTCTCTTGCTCTTTCGAGATCAGTTTGCGCAGCTTGGGTCTGGATTCTGGCCTGATCAAGTTGCGCATTGAGGGTATCGATTCTGTTTAGAGCCGCACTGGCTCTCATGTTTGCTGCTTCTGCCATCGATGCCCCGGCATCGCGTGCGGCGCCGGCTCGGGTTTGCGCCATCATGATTTCACTGCGAAGGGCTGCCTGTCTTTGCAGTGCCAGATCGCCAGTCTCATCCTGCCGTTCGATTTTGATTTCAGCGATTTTCTGTCCGGCCGTTATCTTGTCGCCGATCTTGACGCTAAGGAGAAGTGATCCTTGTTCCCTCGCTGTAACGACAGCAGTGCCTTCTTCGGTTTGTATTGTTCCTTGAATAGGAACCGTTCTTGAATATGTTGCAAGACTTGCGAATATGACTGCGACTGAAATACTTCCAATCAGAAGAAGATTTATTCTGGTCCAACCCGGTGACGGTGCAACACGAATCCTGCCATTCATGACGTTCTGTGCTGCAACAGCTTGCTCTCGGAAGAGTTGGTTTTGTCTGGGCATGGACCTCTTATAGGAAGATTTTGTTCGAGATTACGGTTTTGTTTAGGCAAGAAGAAGGGCGCGGAAAACTGAGTTTCCGCGCCCTTCTGAAATTCTCTGACGATTAGCCGAGAACGCCGGTGTTGATTCCGCTTCCGCCGGCCACTGCTTCGAGTTCGTCCATGGTGAGTTCGCGCATGAGATATCTCCTGAAAGAGCGCTACGAGCAAAATTACTCGCATCCCAATCATAAGACAGATTTTGCAACTTGGTAAAGGGCTTCTTAATCATTAAAGTAAATTTTTATTTAACGCCATTTTTGCCTTGACGACTTGTATTTTGTAAAACTATACAGCCGCTATGTCGAACGCATCAGCCTTCACAAGACTCCCGCGACCCATCATCTAGGGTGCGGGTTTGCACGCCCCGCACCCGCGGTCTGGCGTATAGATTTTTTATCCATCGCTGACAAATCGTGCTCTCTGAATTCAGGGAGTAGCTCAGTTGGTAGAGCGTCCGGTTTGGGACCGGAAGGCCGCAGGTTCGAACCCTGTCTCCCTGACCAGTTCATTAAAATTTCATGTCGAAATCGAAGTCCCAGCTATTGAACTTTTTGACACCTTTGACAGCCTGCTGAGCAATGATGCCTGCTACCAGCAAAATTCCAGCCGTCAGAATCCGGCTATCAATACTCGAAGAGTTTTTCCCGTTCTTTCTCATATTTCCCCCTTAACTGCTCATCCATATCGGGCATGATAAGCTTCATGACATTATAAGCTCTTTTCAGAGTTTCTGCAAAAGGCTCATTAAAGCGTGTTTCGGCAACAATCTGATTCCAGCTTGATCCTTGGTATCCGTGTCGCAAGATCATTGAAAATCCCTCGCGCGTAAGACCAATACCGAAGCCTCGTATCTTTATCGCTTTGGGATGATATGGATTGAGCTGCACGCGTGTCTCGCATCCGTTTATGTTGAAGAGTTTCCCGAGAATTTCGTTGCCTTCGATTTTTGCGGGAACCGCTCGGATCAATGTCACGTTGTTGGCGAGCTCTATATTATGATCTTGGCGCCATCGTTCATAGCAGCCATGCATGCTTGCCAGTAGTGCATAGTGATACCGCGTCTTGACGTCTTCAAAGCTGGTGACGGGATGGAATTTTTCTGAAAACCCGAAATCACCTCTCGATCTTCCATTGAGAAGCGAGCTTGCCTGATAGCCGGCCCAGCGATTGTGATCCTTGTATTCCTTTGCGGTCTGATAGAGTGTTAGCAGCACTTCGAATGCAAGATCATATCTGATTCCGGTGTATTTCCATTTCAGGGGAGCCTTGAAGTCTAGCTTTGGATCCACCAGCTTTCGCCAAGGAATGGCGATGTTGTGACGCATTGCAACATCGTTGGCATCTTTGTATTTAATTGAAGCGACTTCGATGTTTTTTCGGAACCAGTTGTTCGGGGCAAAATTGCCAGGTGTCGTATCTTTGTAAAAGAGAGAAGCCTTCCATTCATCTACGGCTTTTTCGATATGCTTGGGAGACTTTTCCCATATTCTCATCTCATTTCTGTAGGTAAAAATGGTTTCATGGAACTCGCCATTGTTGATAGTGGTGATGGGCGTCGAATCAACAAGTTCCCATTCTCCGCACCACGGGTTTGGCTGTTCCGGAATAGTGTGATCATCTTCTGGACGTTTGCGGTGATAGGTCACCTCAAGAGTTGCGGCAACCATGGTTGTCTTCATTTTATTTCCCCGGAATGATTATGATTCGAGCTGCCATTCGCCGCAATTGCCGCATTGCGCATCGCCTACACCCTGATTGAAGGTGACGTTTTCTTCGCTGCCGCAATGGAGGCATCGCATTGGCTCAAGTGTGCACCCGGCCTTGATGACATCGTGAACGGTATAGCTTGTTTTTTTCATGTCAGATTCCTTTTTTGATTTGCTCGATTTCTCGTGAAAGATCTTCAGCATAGCAACCTGCCTCTTCAAGCTCGATGCAGTTCAATTCTTTTTCATCGATTTCATAGGCGAGATAGCTTTTGATAAGCCGGCCGTCGGGCAGCATGATGCCGCTGTCGCCATTTCCGCTCATGGCCTTGATGACGGTTGATCCGGTTGGGACAATAATTCTTGTTATTGTTGTTATCTCGAGCGTGATTTCGCTGTTTTCTGAATTGACATCTGTCACGTCTTGTTTCCTTTGCGATCTATGATGAAGAGATTTGGAATTTTGACTCTCATGCTGCTTTCAGCATGTTCGAATCCTTGGGATTCTCCGCTGCCATCTCCGTGGCAAAGGGATATTGAGCAGGGCAATCCCTTGCGTGAGACCGATGCCAAAGGCCTATCTCGCGTAGCAAGAATGGAAGCCAAGGTGATTGTTCTTGGGCGCCGAGAATACATTGAACAGGCCAGTGACCCTTTATCTTTTTATTCGCCGGTTGATCTGGCTGTTGCATGGGGAAAAGCCGGTATTGAGGACAACCGGAAGCAATTCCAGATTAGGCAGCCCTTCAGGCGTTATTCCTGGAGATACAAGGGCGATATTCAGAGCGCTTCTGAACCTGAAATTGTTTCAATGTTCAAAGTGTCCTCTGCCAACTGGCATATCATTCCAGCAAGCCGTGCTGTTGGGCTTGATCTGAAGAAGATTAAGCGCGGCGACGCGGTTTTTCTCAGAGGATTTCTTGTAAACGTAAAAAGCCCCGTCACTACCATGAGAACTTCGCTTGTTCGCGACGATCAGGGTGACGGGGCTTGTGAGATATTCTTGGTCGAGGAGATCAGGTCTTTTTAGTAAGCCATGCCTTGTTGCTGAACTAGGCCATACCTCATGCTTTCGAACTTTGGAGCATTAACGAGAACCTCTCTATTCCCTCTCTGCCTTGTCACTTCTTCGTCAATTGTCCTTGAGGGATATTCATATTTCTCAAGGTGTCTATCGATTGCTTCTATAGCCCACTTCTTTTCATCTTCACCTGTTCCGGACTGCCATGAGCTTCCATCGATTACGATTGGCCCTGCTTTGTCCAGCGGACCATCGACATAATAGTGGAGAAATTCTCCTACGATTGGCTCTTTATCGTCCATTGCAAGCGCCCACTTGATATCTGGCGCGGGGTTTTCCTTGGCTTCGGGGTTTTCGCTCGACTTGATCTGGCCATTGATCCATTCGGCAAAGCCATTTGACATACCAATGACTTCGCGGGCTACCATATCCTGAGGTTCATGCGGGTCATTATCGAATTTATCGAGTTCGACAAAATAGAGCCTTCCTGCTCGTTCCGCTACGACACCAAAGCTCTGGCGCGTTGCTCTGGGATCAAGCATTTCACCTCTCTTGAGGAATTCGGTTTCCCCTTCCAGGCGGTATTGCTGGTAATAATAAGGACTTTGTCCTGCTGTTGCGTCAGGGTGTCCCATGAACACAACTTCTTCCACCTTTTTGGCTTCTCCCTCGTAGGGGTTCTGTGAGCGATCCCGACTGGCTTCCCTTACAGGTATGACCTTTTCGCCAACTTTTGGCCATGAAGGAGTTTGTGCCTCTCTTTTCATGATGTCCGCATAGAGATTGGGAGCGAGTGGGTTTTCTTTGGAATTGGAATACCCCTTTCCGGTGAACTCTGGGCTTTTCTGACTTTCGAGATGTGCCTTGAAGTTATCGACCAGACTATTTGTGAAATTGTCACGCCCAAGGACAAAGTCCTTGTTTTCCCCAGTGGCAAAGGGAGCGGTCCAGCCAAGCACGCGTCTTGCTGATGACAGGTCGGATTTGATTTTTTCCGCAGCATCTTGTGGAGTCATATCCAGAAGTGCTTTTTGTCTTTCATTGAGATCTTCTCTGTCGGCAGGATTTCGTCCTTGAGCAACATCAAGCATAAGCGGCAGATCATTGCGGATGAAATCAAAGGCGCGGCGCGAATTTCCAGCCTTTGCCGTTTCCATCATGCTAAGGTCTTCCATGGCTTCATAATGTTTTGCCATTTGCTTTGCTGATTGAATAACAGCTGGAGGTAGATGTGACATCGCAAGATTGCTCCCTGAGAATATTCCAATCTCAAAAGTTTATCACATTTTTGACCAACGCTACTGCTTTTTTGATGTTTTGCCGCTCATTGTATTCGTGAACTGGAATTCCACTACATTGTATTGCTGCGATCCGTGATCAAATATGGCATATTTGACCATTGGACTTTCTGAAGGTGATCTCCCTTTTATGATTTGCCCGTCTTTCCGGACATCGGGATGGCATTTTTCCCTTTCCTCACTCTCAATCCATCGGCTTATCAATTCTCGGGTTGCTCTTCTTGCTTCCTGCTCATAATCATTTTTATTCATCTCCATGCCTGATGCATAAGCTCTGGCAGCTGAGGCTGCGTAATCAGGAAGATCCATCCGGCCTGATGCATACTGGTCGACATGAAAGAGTTCGTGAAACATCAGGGCTTCCTTGGTATTTTCACGATATTCGAACGCTTCTGCGACTCTTACGGTTATTTCGTTGCCACGGGTTATCGCGATGTTCCGCTGGGCGAAGGCCATCTCCGTTATGATGTCGCCTTCTACCTTGAAGTAGGGATAGATCCGCACTTCCTTCCATTTTGCGTGAGGCATCATGTCTCTCTGATTTTCAAGAAATCCGATGAGGCATGGATGTAGAGGTGTTCCTGCCTTCTTGATGCCTACGATATCGATCGGTCTGGCGCCTTGTGCTGGCATATCGTATTCGATGACGGCATTCTTGATTTTTGGCGAAAACTTGGGCTTCGCCATGGTTTCAAGCACGTAGTAAGCGCCGGCCGCTCCTCCTACGGCGCCGCCAATGATGCCTGTTGTTCCCGCACCAAGAATGCCAAGCATAACCAGGAATTTCCTGTTTGATGTCTTGGGATCTGTGGCGCTCATAAATAACTCCCTCATCCATATTCTAGGATGGATTTGACGTATTCTGCATGACTTTTTGAAGATTTACGACGGAGTTATTTTTGTATTCGGCTTTCTGTCTTCATGATTTTGCAATAATCTATTTTGATGATGCCGTGATGATTTTTCACGGTAACATCAGGTCCGCCGAAATCCTCGAGATTAACTGAATAGGATGTCTTCAGATTTGACAGGAAAGTTCTCAAGCTTCTTGGTTCTATTGCATTGATGTGATTTTCGAGGACACTTTCTATCATCGTGAAATAGCCCTTTGGACCGATTAAGTCTTCCAGGTCCCTGTATACGTCATCGATGGTGTCTTCTTTCTTTTCGGGAATTTTCAGGGTTTCATTTGATGTGCTGCATCGCAGATGAAACCATTTCTTCGGAAAAATTTTATCATCATTTTCTTTCAGAGCGGCTGTTTTGACGACGCTTTGTTCTGCTCCGGGAATACCGAGAAAAGTTGAGAGTTTCTGGCCTTTGGCGCCTTTTATGATTGTCTCTGCCGGCACGATATTTATCGCAACCGTGGCCCCTGTTTCATCCTCCTTGTAGGAGTGGTCGCCTTTCAGATTGATGTCGACGAAGACCTGCTTGATGCCAGTTATTTTGAAGAAGCGAATACTTTCGACGGAATTTGACTCAGTCATGGTCTTGTCGATTACAACGTCATTCCAGTATCCGTTGTTTTGTCCTCCATCTGCGTTTTTTATTTTTTCAAGCCAATCACTGACTTTTGTGATGGCATCAGCCTTGCAGGAGTTGAGGACTGATTGTCCGACAGTGCTGATAGCATATTCTTTGCCTGCATTCTGAGGTGGTGACGGGCAGTTATTTGCAAAATATTTGTAGGCTTTCTCGATTTGGGGAATCGGATCCTTATCTGCTTCCAGGCGACGAGTAACTTTTTGCAACCGGTTATTTCGGATAGTGGTAGCAATGACCCTGAGGTCCAATCTATTGGTAGATGTTTTGATTTCGATGCTGCAGTTTTCCGGGGGTGGTATAATTTCATCAAACCAGCTTTTTGCATCGAAGTCCCGTAAGGCAGCTGCGGAATGACTGACATACTCTCCCTTCTCGATGGTATCATCGAACGGGTAGAAACCGATGCCGCTTTCGAAGTATCGATGGTGTGTATTTATGACGTCGGGGATATCGCCGCCAGGAGCGATAACGTGCATGATGACAGAACCTTTTTCGCCAATATACCTGAGCCAGGTGAATCCTCGTTGCGTTCCTCGCTCCATATTTGCGGTTTTGTTTTCCATATCGTTTCCCTATGCAGCCTTGTATTTATCGGCATTGATCTTGCTGTGCACAGTGGCCCAATTGATTGAGCATGGTTCAATTTCCTGAACAGTTTTGCTCCATTCAGAGATCATGATTTCTGGAAAGCTTCTCTCGTCGGGGACATGCAGCCCGATATTTGCATCAAGATATATCTGCTTTAGCCGATCGCTTTTTTCGAGGAACTTGTCACTTAGAGAGGCGCCTTCCTGTGGAACCGAACTATGTCCGTAATGAAACGGCATTCCGCAATGCAACCTTTGCAGTTCCTGTAGCATTCGCCTTGAGATAGCCTGGCCCCTGAATGTATGAGTGACATTGACCGATCGTCCTACGATCAATCCAAGGCTCTTACATTCCGTGCCTTCATTTTGGTTATGCCGGCGAATGACATCAGCAATGAGCTGAACCTCATGGTCGGCATTTTCATTGGCAGTTTCGACAGTGAGCAGATTAGGAAAGCAATATCGGCTTGCTCTTAGCCGTCCAACAACGATTCCGTTGCGATCCTCCTCGAGGTTCTTGAGTCCCGTCACTCCTACTGCCATTTCAGCCTCGAAAGCGTCCACATAGGCGTTCATGCTGATGTGCTGGATGCGTGTTTTCTTCGTCGGCCGAGATCTCGGTGACGCACCATACTTCGCTCATTTATAATTCTTTCAATCTTCGAGAACGACTTCGTCGAGCTCGTTTTCCCATGCCTTTTCGGTCACGATATAACCCAGTCTGTTTACACTATGCACACCCGCTGCAATCGCAGTTGATTCGCCGTCATTAACAACGGTCCATATCTGACTTCCTGGAACACCCTCAAGATAAGCAATATCGCCCGGGGCATAGCCAGTGATGAGGGTGCAACCATCTCCAAAATCGAATCCATTGCCTTGTTGCGGAGCCGGCTTTGGCTTGTATTCTTCA
>Ga0100378_1003704_pt1 | contig 14542 bp, 16 predicted proteins | sample CryGeymeta201502_FD_81535 | JGI IMG/M metagenome (GOLD analysis project Ga0100378, IMG submission 81535) | Groundwater microbial communities from Crystal Geyser aquifers in Utah, USA - Crystal Geyser metaG 2015-02 | ecosystem: Environmental > Aquatic > Deep subsurface > Groundwater | place: USA...
ATTAAAAAATCCAATGAAGAATATTATACGCGTAAAAAAGGATTAACACTAAGAGAGAGAATAGACGCTCAATTATTAGAGGCTAAATTCTCTGAGAAGAATAATACTTTAGATCAGAAGTTTAATTTTTGTTACGATAAAGGAGTTACCTTTTATTATAAAGTTTCTGAGAAATTCTTACCAAATAAATCAGAATGGATCGAGTATGACTCTAAAGAATTCGTTGAAGATAAAATACTGGAAATTGATGAAAAAATCCCTGAAGTAATTACCAATGTTAATCTTGTTTCTATTCCAAATATTGAAGACCCACTTGATGTTAAAAATATTAATGAGGATAATGATAACATATTTCATGGAGAAAATGAAGAAGGTGCAATAATATTATCTAATCCTAATATACTATCACAAAATTCAAACCCGAATGTAGTTTCAAATAATAGTAAGAATGAAAAGCTGGAAAAAGTAGAAAAGAGTGTTAAATCTGAGAAGAATGAAAATGAAGTGGTTATCACTGAAGGAAATGTTGCTAAAGAAGATAAAAATGATAAAAGCGATAAAGTTGTCCTAACAAATCCAGATTTAAAGGAGAAATCTCCTGATGGTGGTAAAGTCGAACAGCATGTTAAATTTAATGAATCATTTGAAGGGGTTGAAGGAGATGACGAGGAGGGTGGAACTGGAACGAAACGGGTATATACACTTCCTTCAAGTAAATAACACAATAATAAATTAAATAAATATGTATTCTTAAAATAACTTCTGTTTAGAGAGGGTAATAAAGTACAAACAATACAAAAAAATTGAAGCTCCGATTCAAATACTCGGAGAGAAATCTTCTTTATTAGTGAATAATCATGTATTTATAAATTAAAAACATTTAGTTTGGACTACATTATCATATTTTTATAAATCCTTTTTCATGTTTGTATGGTCAAATTCTTCTTTATTGTCATACAAGTAAGTTTAAAAAATCAAATATATTTATTTAATACTAATTAAATTTTAAAGAGTTAGGCTCATCAGATAATATTGAATTCGAAGACTTCGGACGAATTCCTTCATTTAGAAGGATTTCCCATTCAAAAGAAATCCTTGAACATATTGATCTGAATAAATACCCCACAATATCTCATACTCAATATAATGTAGCCAACTTTGATAATCTCTTTGGTAAAAACGATTTACACTTTTTACTCAAAACTATTTCTGCAGTAAATGGAATCGGTTTTCTGAAAATATTACCATATGGATATCAAGAGTAATTAAATTTATAAAATATAAATTATTCTATTAATAATAAAATTAGTTATAAATATATGAACTCACATACAATGAGAATCCAAACTATACCAATTAAGGACATAAATTATGAACAATTACCGCTAACTAATATGGTTCAAAGTAAAATTAGAGATATAAAAAGGGTTAAAATCCTCGAAGATATGAAAAACAATGTATATAAACCATTAAATTCACATAATAAATAAAACATTAATTAATTATACTTACTTATAATTACTTAATAATAAATAGGATATCGAAGTAACCGATGAAACCAAATTAGAATTTTTAATTGATAATGACGAACTTAATCACTTATTTGATCTTAATCAGCCATTTACTATTGATGAATATGATTTCCCTCACTTGATTCAAAATATTTTTACTGATCAACTTAATTATCATTTCGTTAGTTCTACAATTAAAAAATTATTTGATAAACTTTTTATTAACAATTCATCCGAAAAAGGAGCTATTATAATAATCCATCCAACATATATATTTGTTTGTCCTTTGACCAAACCGTATAATTACTATGAAAATATTCCATTATTTGCTGAACCAGAATTCTTTGCAGGAATATTTTGTCTACCTCTTTTAGAAACAGTTTGGCCTCAGACAACACAGAGTAAATATATAGAAAATAATAACTGTATTGATATTTTAAAAACATCAACAAAAGATTAAAATACAGTATGATAAATATATTTTGATTATGATTATCATTTTATATAACAATATGACAATATAACTTAAATTAAACAACTAAGCAAGTTATATTATTATAATTTAAATTACAATAAATTTGTTATAGATCTATGAATCTTTATTATACTAAGTACTATATTATAAGCTTCACTATTAACTTAAATAGTAAATAAATAATTAACTTTCTATAACATAATATAACTTAACTTAATATAAATAATATTAATAATAATATTACTAAATAAACTAAATTAATCAAATAAGTATTATGCATAAACAATTTCCTTTTATAAATTATTATCTTACTAAATAGTATATGAATATACATCTACTTAAAACATTTAAAAAAATAAGATTATTTAGTTTATTTGAATTTAGAAACTTCCATAGTATATGTTGTTTAAAATTGAATAATAATATAATTGCTCATAATTATATATCTACTCCATTTATTAAATTTTATTCTAAAATGGAACCCGTAAAAAAAGAAACAACAGAAGTAAAAGATGTAAAAGTTGATAGTACAAACACATCTACAACAAAAGAAAGTAAAGAAGAAAAACCTTTTGAGAAAAAAGTATTTGCCTTTGATGAATCAGATCCTTCGAGAAAATTTTATGGACTTATACCTTTTATTCAAAGTCAGTGTGATCCAAACACTAGATATGATAATAGACCAGAAACTTTATTGAACGTCGGAGAAAATTTAGTCGATAAGATAGTTACTTTTAGAGCTAGAATTCAAGCTTCAAGAGTTAAAGGAAATAGAGGATTTATTGTATTAAGAGAAAGTTGCTGTACTTTTCAAGCAATGATCTCTGTAGGAGATAATATTAGCAAACTTATGGTAAATTTTGTTGATTTTATTCCTATCGAATCATTAGTTGATATTTCTGGAGTAGTCAAAAAAGCAGAGAAAGAAATAAAGAGTTGTTCAATACATCATTATGAATTAGAAGTTACATCAATATTTATCGTCTCACAAGTTAATAGAGAAAAACTTCCTTTTCAACTTGAAGATGCTCAAAGAAAAATAGATCAACATGCAGAAGAAGACAAAGAAGAAGAAGTAAAAATTGAAGAAAAAGTTGAAACATCTACAACTACAACATCTACAACAGAACCCTCCAAAGAATTAAGCAAAAAAGAAAAAAAAGAATTAGAAAAAAAGGAAAAAGCAGAAAAAAAAGAAAAGAAACAAAAAGAAGCCGAAAAAGGTGAGAAAAAAGAAATAGTAGTAAGCATGAAAACAAAACTTGATAACAGAGTATTCGACTTAAGAGTTAACACAACAAATTCATTAATGAAGCTACAATCAGGAGTTTGCTTTTTCTTTAGAGAATTTTTACATAAAAATAAGTTTGTTGAAATTCATACTCCTAAATTGATAGGAGGAGCCAGCGAAGGAGGTACTAACGTTTTTACTTTCAAATATTTTAATAGACCTGCTTGCCTCGCTCAATCACCACAATTATATAAACAAATGGCTGTTATTGGCGACTTACCAAGAGTATTCGAAATAGGATCTGTCTTCAGAGCAGAAGATTCAAACACACCCAGACATTTATGTGAATTTATGGGGCTGGACTTTGAAATGACAATTATTAAACATTACTATGAAGTTTTAGATGTTGTACATGGATTATTTACTCATATATTTGAAGGACTTAACAGGGAATATAAAACAGAATTAGAAATAATTAATAACCAATATTCTTTTGAACCTATTAAATACACTAAAGATCCTTTAATTCTTGACTTTGTAGAAGGATGTAAATGGTTAGAATCAACCGGACTAAATGTCAAAAAAGACAAAGATGGAATATATGAAGATTTTGACCTTCACACTGAAAAAGCCCTCGGAAACTTAGTAAAAGAAAAATATGACAGCGATTTTTACATTCTTAAAAGATATCCTAAATCAGCAAGACCATTTTATACTATGCCAGATCCTTTAGATGATAATTATACAAATTCTTATGATGCTTTCTTAAGAGGAGAAGAGATCTTATCAGGAGCTCAGAGAATTCATGATAGCGAAATGTTATTAGAAAAAGTTAAATCTAAAGGTATTAATCCTGATACATTGAAAGATTATATTAAATCTTTTGAACTTGGAGCCCCACCCCATGGAGGAGTTGGAATTGGAATGGAAAGAGTAGTTAAACTATTTGTTGGATTACTTAATGTCAAAAAGTGCTCTATGTTCCCAAGAGACCCAAAAAGACTTACACCTTAAGAAAGATTAAGATTAAGACGATAAATTTAGATTAGTCTAAGTCGAAGTCAATTAAATAGAAAATTTTCATTTCATTAAAAATTTATATTTACTTAATTAATTTTGTTAATAGTTATATATATTTCTATATAATATTATATACAAATAAATTATTAAATTACAAATAATTATAATATATAATTTAAATATTACAAAAAATATATTATGATTATGAAATACGTTAAAAATAATAATATTCTAATCAGAAACCTTTTCATTGACTTTAATAAAACTATGGTTTAAAATTCCATCGATTGTTATTCTTTGCTTCATATCTTTTTCTAAACATTGCGAAATCAAGCTTTTATATTCTTTACTTTTTTTATTCCAAACATTATCTGGAAATTCTAAGGCTCCATAACAGATTTTCTTTGCTATTTCATTATCATTATTTGAGTCGAAAGGATAAGTTCTCGAACCAATATAATATAGTGTAACTCCTAAACTCCAAATATCTACACTATTGTTATAAGGAGTACGCTGAACTATTTCAGGAGCCACAAAGCATAATGTTCCATATCCTTCTACTGTTCTTTCTTTACTACCTAATATTTTTCCTAAACCGAAATCCATAAGTTTTACTGTAAAGTTAGTACCGATGTCTGAAATAAGTACATTGTCTGGTTTAAGATCTCTATGAATTATACCATAAAAATGTAGGTATTTTAAGGCGCTTGCTATTTGGAAGGCTATTTGAGAAATTCTTTTTTCAGAAACAGCGAAATTTTTCTTAGTTAAGTATTGTCTCAAATGTCCGTGTTGAAGGTACTCCATTACGATAAAAATATATTCGGAATTTTCGTAGTGATCAATGAAAAGAACTATGTTTGGGTGTTTACATACTTTCATAATATCAATTTCACTTTTTAGCAATTCTACTTGTTGATTCTTTAGCTTAGACTTCGTAATAATTTTTATAGCAACTTTCTGTTTAGTACTTATTTGTATTCCTAACTTGACTTGTCCGAATTGTCCTTCTCCTAAATTATCAAGCATTTCATAATACTCAAAGAAATTCTTGTATCCCATTCCTTGCTTTAGGCTTTTAACCCATTCTTTTGCATATTCTCTATTTTTAGTAACGAATGTTCTTGTCTTTTTATCTAGTATTACTGAAAAAGAGTAGTACTTCGTATCTTTTATTATTACTTCTCCATTAGCTTTAATAAAGCTGCCTGATATATTGTGCATTTTAACAAATTTATCTTTTGCCTCGCTAGTATAATAATGAATGTCTTGATCAATCAAAACTATCCAGTATGAATTTTTAATGTCATCCCCGGATTTAGTAAGTTTGCACAGAAGGCCTTGATATAGAATTTTTTCTAATGCTTCTTTGTCATCTGGGAAATCAACAATTTCTAAATGTTCATCAACTTCGACAATCTTCTTGTTATCTTGTTCCGTTAAGCCTTTGTTGCTAAATTGACTTTTTGTGTTAAAGTGTTTCATACCTTTATAACCTGAAACTTGTGGAGAGTTAGCATCGTTGAAGGAATCAAACTTTCTTTTAGGTCTCATTTTATCATCATTAGCACTATTCATAAATTCTTGTACTGGAGAAAATCTGGAATTTTTAGATGGCTTAGATAAATTGACTTCATTACCAGATGACTGCTTTTTATTGGAAGGAGCGGAAGGACCACCTTGAACATTTGTAGGACTCTTACTTACTGTAATACCACTAAATGATGATTTTCTGTTAGGTAAATTAAGATCTTTTAATACATCACTTGATGAAAGTCTAGACACCATATGAATACTATCTTCTTTAAAAGTACATCTTTGGTATAAATAACATAATAGCTGTAAATAAATGTCAGATTTTTCTTGTATAACAGCGGTAAATTCCTCAAAATTCATATTAGGCTTTTTAAAAATTTCTTTTAAAACTTCGTCTAATTCTGTAAGGGACTCTAATTGATAAATATAGTCAATTTGTGTATGATCTGTTTTTAAAGGTAAGAAGGAAAGAATCATCTTTACATCTTCAGCATTTATTTTTCCATCTTTATCGAAGTCATATACCATAAATATAAATTCTGCTGTTTCTTCAAAACTTCCAAAATATAGCTTTGAAAGAGGATCAATCAATTCATCAATTGATAAATAACCATCTTTATCTGTATCCATAGAGGAAAAGATTTTTTCGCATATATAAATTGGTAGTTTCAAAAAGTCTATAAACTTAAGCTTAGATACTCCAAGTAATTTATCCCCTTGAATAGTTGATAGATCTTTAAATATGTTTTCTAGATAGAATTCAAACTTTTTTCTGCTTTTTAAAGGGAATACCTGTCTGATATACTCAAAGCTTATCGATGTTTTCTTATCAAGTTTATCCATTGTTAATTAATATATATTAACTTAATTATATTTTTTATAATAATAATAAGAATAATTACAGTTTATTATAATAAATATATACCAGAGTAAAATACTTTTTATTTTATTTATTTTTTATTTAGTATTAATACTAGTATTTTCTTGAATAATAGTAAAATTCATCATTAAATGATTGTTGAAGTTAATGTCAAATGTCGTATGTATTTTAATAGTGGTGGAAATTCACCTTGAAGTAAATATTGTATATTTCAATATTAACATACTTACAGAAATATTAAATAACTAAATTATTTATTAGTTATTTTTATAATTATTATGTAGTTCCATATATAATTTTATAATATAATTATGAGTTATAATTTTAAGTTATTCAAGTTAGTATAGTTTAATAAATTAAAGTTATTGATATAACCATATAAATGTCTTTTTTCAAACAAATTGATCTATTAGGAAAACCCGTTAGTTGGCAAATTGAAGGAAGAGATTCATTTACAACTACTATAGGAGGATCAATTTTTATTTATTTAGGAATGATTGTACTTACGTGGTATTTTGGTAAAGATATATACGAAAGAGATAATCCAAAATTTATTGCAAAAGTGAGTATCTTCCTGTAAATCCATATATAAATTTAAATTCTACATTTTTGCAATGCAAATATATGATAATGAAGGTTTAGTATTTAAAGACTTAAGAGCATTTGGAATTGAAGCTTTCATCTTTAGTACTAATTATACTAGTTTGGGAGAATCACTTGATTCTGAAAATGCTGAAATATCATTAGAGAAATGTTCTAATGAAAGCATAGATGAACCTTACTTTACTAATCAAGGATTTAAAGATTATCTATGTCCAATATTCAACTTTAGTTTCGGAGGTACACTTAGTAATTCTCGCATGATAGAACCTTATATAAATATAGTTCGCTGCGGTAAAGCTGATGAAGATAAGAATTTTAAATGCTATACTGATGATGAATTAATTACTAAATATGGTTACCTATTTTATCTGAGTATTCGTATTCAAAACAACTTTTTAAATCCAAGGAATTGCGAAGAACCAGTTATTAAAAACTATATCGAAAAAGGTTATTATATTGCAACAACTGGAAGTGAAAATGCTATTAATATAGCACATAAAATTGCATCATTAACTTCTGACACAGGACTAATTTTTGAAGATGAAAATACAATCGATTTTTTTCAAATTGAAGAAGCTAGCTTTTATACAATTGCAACTATTGAAAAGGGTAAATCACAACTTAGTGAATTTCAAACAATATTTCAGATTGCTTTTTTTATTTCAAGAAATATTATAAGTTTCAAAAGAGAATACTTAAAAATTCCTGATGCATATAGCATATTTCTTTATCAAAACCTTTTTAGACTAGAAATAGGTAAAGAAGACGATAATAATAAGCAAGAAATACATAATAAAATTGAATTAAATCCAATGAGCTCATTAAAATTAATCGAAAATTTGAATAATATTGGAAAAGATCATGAACTTTCCTTAGATAAAGTTGAGACAAAAAGACTCATCACAAAGGGTGATTTTGGGTATTGAAAATAATACAGCTCATGATCATATTAATATAATCAAAAATAGAAAATCAAATTTTATACTTAAACCAATTATAATCAATAAGGAAGTAAAAACACTTATAATTACAAATATAAGAAAAGAGATGCAATAATTATAGGTAAATGTGAAAGGTTTCGTTATTTAGGATGTTGTTGTATTAAAACTAAGAAAATCAACTACAATTTAAGATTAGAACTTATGAATAATGCCGAAGCTGAAATTGGTAAGAAATTTGATATTATAAAACATCTTAAGCATCAAAATCAAATAAGACTCTTGAAGAAGTTATTATTAAATGAAAATCAATGCTATTTGTTAGAAAACAGAGAGTTACATATATTAAATAACGATAAAACCAATAAAAATTCTTCGATAATTGAAATAGAAGATTTAAATATTATTATAGAAAAACAAAGAATTGATAAACTAAACTTTTCGAATATTTAATAGTAAAAAAACAAGAAAATAGTTTTTCGTTAGTAGATACATTGTTAATAAAATATCTAAATCAAGAACTAAAGAATAAAATAAAGGCTGATATAGATGTTGTTTTCCTGAAGTAACATAAGAATATATAATATAAACTAACTAATACTTTATAATCTCTTATAATGTTAATATATACTTTATATGTAATTATTCTATAATACTATATGAAATAAATTAATTTTATCTTTTTCTTGTTTTTTAGTTAATTATTATCTTTACTTGTTTTTATAAAAAATAATATCAATATTATTACCTTTAGATGGAATTAAAGGAAATAATTTATTGCCTTTAAGTTAATAATAGTCTTTTAACTTATTAAGAATAGCTATTTAGGTTTAATATTACTTTTTACCTCATTTATGTATTAATTTTAATATACTATAATTATTAATCTTTAAATACTATTAACAAAAGTAATATATAATTATATTATAAGTTTTACTATATTATTTAGTTAAAAATTAAAACTTCCAAAATAAAATAATTAATATTAAAATGCTTTTTTACTTACAATATGTTTTATAATTAAATAAATACTGAAAGTAATCTAACAGTTACAATTACAATTTGGATACAATAATGTTTTTAGTAATGACATAATATCTGGATTTTCTATCGCTGCAAGATAGCGTTCTTTATCGTTTAGTTGTTTATTCACTTTTTTTAAAAAAAATTAATTTACTTTCTTCAATTTGAAGATGAGATTTTTCTTTAACGATAATTGTTAATTTGTAATTTATATATTTCTTAAACTCTAAATCGATTTTATATCTTATAGACAGACCCATCAACGATACAAATGAACACTGTGGAATAGTTGGCTTTATCGTAACTGTTATAATAAAATAATTTTTATCAGCTTTATTAATATTAAAAATAATTTTAATAATTTACTTTTTATAATTTCAATACAGTCTTCATAAATAACACCTAATTCTTCTAAAGAATAAGGAAATTCTGGATCTTTTATTGATTTAATACTCTGTAAGGTTACATTTACAATAATTACTTCGTATATAACATTTTTTATTGAGCTATTCATTATAATTTAATACGCGTATTAAATTTATAACAAATTTGAAGTTTTAATATACTGTCAATAAAGTATTAATAATATGAATAAAAAATCAATGGAATCTTTGATTTTATTTACAAAGGAGATTGATAATAATCGTGATGTTACTTATATCTTGATTAGTTATTATTTAAAAGAAATAATTAGTTATATTATGTAATTACTTAAAGTTATTTTTATAAAAAGAAGATTAATTTAACCTAAAATATATATAATAACATAGTTATTAGATAGAGTAAAGTATTTAATAGATAAAGTTTCCTTAATCTTAATAAATAACTTTTATAGAGACTATCTTTCACCCAGCAGTTTGTCCAAGCAAATTACATTATTGCCACCATTTATATTATATATTAAATCAAAAGATTAATAATAATACATCTTATAATTTAATTATTTTAAAACTTAATTAATTTTAATTAAGATTTTAGTTATTAAATGCTTATTTCTAAGATAATTTATTAATATATTTGCATTACTTAACAATATAAAATTATTTTTAGTTATACATAACTTATATTTTATAATTTAATTAATGGGCTGCTCTAATGGAGCTGATACTTCTAAGAATTATAAAAATAATGATGTCCTCCCAGATGGCTGGGAGAATACTATTAAAAAGTATAACCATCTTAAAAAAGATTTTACTAATGTTTTGAAAAGTCATCCATTTTATTATTATACTCTTGATGATATTGATTTGTTTAAAGATAATGTCGATATGATCCAATCAAAAGAAGACATGTATAACTTTTTAAGTGAAAGAGATTTTAAACATGAGTTTATAGAGATATTAGGACAATTATTTAAGTCTGGTGCTATATTGTTATATAAGTCATCACTTTCTCAAAAAGAGGTCGGAGAAATGATACTAAAAGCACCTGCTTTATTTTATGCAGATCATGATAGTCCTGATATACAGGCTGAAAAGAAGAAAATATTATTCGAAATGATAAACTCCACATTTAACGAAAAAAAGTTTTATAATAGATCATTTGTCGTTGAAAACATTGGTATATTTAATGATTTTATATTTGAAATGCAAATATCTGTATTACTACAATCATTGCTTAGTAAAGATGAAATTAGTTTAATACTAAAAGAAGAAGAAGTCAGCTTAAGTTATGAAGAAATAATGGAAACTATTAATAAAGAAATGAAAAGAATAGGAGTAAAAGATTTTAATTTTGCGAAAGTAAAAAACCTATGTTTGAATTATATAATACAGCCTATTAAAAGAAGTAATATTATTAATGTTTAACTATTTAACTATTTAACTATTTTTAGATTTGGAAATGTCTACTGAATCTGATTTAGTCAAGCTTGAAGATTATGAAATAATAAGATTTATTAATACAATGATAAATATATATGATCCTATTGAATTGTTGGATATTTTAACTAATAATAGTATATATGTAAATTTAAACAAAAAGCTTGAAACATTTGAGTAAAGTTTTATTATAGTTTTATTAATGTATTATTTATGTATTTATATTAAGTATTTATACTAATTTATATTATTTTAGATAACCAACTATATTTATTTTTAATTAAGTTAATAATTAGATTTAAATAATAAACTTAATGCTACTAAACTAACTCTATTTAGTCCATCCAGTCTATTTTAATGATTTATACCACTTTCCAGATAAAGCTTCAAGGTAAGAAAAAGTAGTTTCAGATGGATCCCCTAAATAAGATGAATTAAACATTAGATCTATTAATTATTCTTACAAGTTTTGTTTTCTGTACACTTTAAATATTTTTGAAAAACATCTTCCTTAAATCTGCAATAGATATATTTGTTCATAGCTAATTTAAGAAAAAAAATATATCACTTATAAAACTTACATTCCAAATTTACATATTGCTCATATTGTGGGCCTTCTGAAAAGAAATACTTTAAAACAGTTTTATATAGTGTATTATCAACCATTATTCTTTCAACAAAATTCTTTATCTCATCATACTTATATAAACCAGTGATATTGTAAGCCTATTAAATATTATTAAATGATATTTAAAAAGAAACTAAGAATATTAAAGAATATTAAAGAAGATTAAGAATATTAAAGAAAATTAAGAAGATTAAGAAGATAAAGAAATAAAGTCATTACTTCAGTAGCTCTATAAGAGATCTCCCATTTTGGTTTTTCCTCTGGACTCTCATTTGCTTTTGTTAAATTAAGTCTATATTGAACATAATCTTTTAAATGCTTTGTATTAGTATCTACTTCAAACACTCTGAACGAAGGAACAAGATCAATACTAGTAGTTAATGAAGGAGCTGTATAAATAACACCACTGATATTAGTTTCATTAAAATATTCATGTGTTGTCCTTAGCTCATCAAAATGAGTATGACCAAATAATTGTCCTCTTATTATATGTGAGAATCTGTCAATTAATGCATTGTATCTCTTATTACATTCACTTAAATAAGTTGAATCGCCAGGAGGTATATGACCGATGATATAAACGACTTCTAGGTTTTTTTCTGCTTCTCTGAGTGTATCTTCTAACCATTGCATCTATTGATAAATGTTTAAAATGTTATATTAAATTTTATTTATTACTTGTCCCATTGGATCAGATGGATTTTGAACTAAGTAAAAATTAATTGTGTCGCAGTACATACAATTTGTTGCTATAATTCTTAAATTAGAATTGGGATGCTTTTTTGAGTAATAACCAGTTTTGATAAATAAGTTGTATGCTTCATCTCCTAGCCATGGACGCCATAAATCTCCAATTTTCTTTAATAAGATTTCTTCATTTGTCATATTTAAAAAATTGAATAAATCTGTAGGATATTCTTCATGATTTCCTAATATTAAATTAATAAGATTTTAATTATATTATGTTATTCCTTATGATTTTCAATGTATTTAAATAGTAAATAGTACCTAAAGTTGGATATACTGGAATAGTATTATTATATTTATATTGTAATAGGTATGTAAACATTGTTGTAATTTGAATAGCTTCACTTTGAGTAGAATTCCATTGATCATGAGCAGGATTATCGCCTGTCCAAATAATAAAATCAGGCTTAATATCATTTATTGCAAAATCTACAAAATTTTCTAATGTTCTCTATATTATTTTTTAAATTTGTAAACTAATAAACTTACAACTGGAATATCACATTTACCTATATGGCCCCACTTTTTAGCGCTTTCTGTTGGATTTTCTGCTTTTCCACTTTCTTTCCTGCAGCAAATTAGTCCTGAGCAATCTCCTTTCATTCCCTAAAAATTTATTAAATTAGTAAAGATAAATGAATAAGAATAAATAAGTAAACATTTATTATGAATCATATATATATATTGTATTGTATTAATACCTCTTCATATAATATATCAGTATGTGTATCGGATACATGTAAAACTTTCCATTCTTCATCATTTTTATTTGGAATAGGACTTACTATGTTAATTGGTTTATCTTTTAAAACATTCTTTGCATATTCATCCGCGTCTAAAGTTTCATAGTTACTATTACAAACAAAAAGTGTGGAACAAACTCTGTTAGAATCTAAATAATGATATGATAATGAATTATATAATGGATGGCCATAATTATTCCCGTATCCACTACAATACTTCTCTTCTAAACCTTGTGTTAACATACATATTTCCACTCCAATTTTTTCAATTGCCCACCATCCATAATTTTTAACAAAGCTTTGTATATTCGACATAGCTTTTAAACACGCAGTGCAAAAAATATTTTCAGATAAATTATTAGGATTACTATTACTATTGTTATCATAATCGTTAGTAGTATTATTGTCTTTTTCTTCTTTAAATTTTAGAAATCTTGATTTAGTTTTTGAATAATTCTCATATAAAGAAATTAAGTTTTTGAGTTTATTGATATTTTCATTTAGTGTTTTTTGTTTGATTTCTTTGTTTTCATTTGAAAATCTATTACTTCTATCACTTGCTAGTAATATGTAAAATAGAGAAAATGAAGTTAATATTTGTAAACTAAATAACATTTATTAATTTTAATTTATTTTATTAAGTTAATTAGTTTATATTAAGAAACAAATAAATTATATGTCAATAAATAATTTATAAATTTAGTTATATATTTATATGTAATAAAAATGAAATCAAAAATTATAAAGAAATTTAATGTTTTAGCTTAATTTTAATTCTAAATATTTAAATTTTAAACCAAAGGCAAATTGTACAGCAAGTATTTTCTCCATTTTGCCATCCGCAAATTTGATTTGGCCACCAACAGCATTTTGAGCCTCCACTCTGGCAGGATTTCTTAACTTTACCAAAGCTACAGCTAGTTTCTTCTCCAACTTCAGAGTCTTCACTTTCTTCATCGTCTAATCTTAAACTAGACTTGCTTTTTGAAGCTAAACTACTAATATAAATGATTAAGCATAAGAGCATCAAGATGTTTAATATTTTGGACATGTTTTATTTTATTAATTGTTATAATCTTATGAGAATTTATAATGTTAGCTAGAAACGTATAACTTTAATTCCAGTAAATTTTGCTAAAAATGTATTAATAACTTTTTAAATTAATAATAATTATTTTTCTTTTTAATAATATATATATATATATAACAAATTTACTAAATTAATTAATGTATATTATGTAAATAAAATTGAACTTAATAAATGGGGATTGGGGATTGGGGATTGGAGATTGGGCCCAATCCCCAATCCCCAATCACCAATACCTAATTAGATAATTAGTAATATATTAATTTTTAGGTTAATTTATAATTTTTAAATTAATTATAG
>Ga0100378_1003711_pt1 | contig 14513 bp, 12 predicted proteins | sample CryGeymeta201502_FD_81535 | JGI IMG/M metagenome (GOLD analysis project Ga0100378, IMG submission 81535) | Groundwater microbial communities from Crystal Geyser aquifers in Utah, USA - Crystal Geyser metaG 2015-02 | ecosystem: Environmental > Aquatic > Deep subsurface > Groundwater | place: USA...
AACATATAGTAATTGAAAGTTAACGTATTTATAATCACTCTTGATCCAACAATTTCAATGCTTAATGTTTCTTCTAGATCTGTCGAGCTGTCCATTGCATACGATTCAGTCTTACATCTTTAGACATTCTCTCGTAATCAGTTCCCCATCGTTTCAACAATGTTTCAAGGTAACTCACATCTGCTGGAGTCAATTTTGCAGGCTTTTTGTTCTGAGAAGGACCGTCCAGCAATTTTTTAAGCTCATCAAATGACATGCTTTCAGCTTATATCTTTTGAGGCTCTTAGGTTTGAGGTTGCTTTTTTATTGCCTAAGTGATCACTTTGTTGATGTTGGTGATGGCAGAGTCGACTTTGGCCTTGGCAGTTTTTCTCTTGATAAGTGCTCTTTTGTGCCCTGTTTTGATGCGTTTAGAGGTGTTCTTTGACTTCTTGCCCATGTCAACAATAATAAAAGGTTATGCCGGCTTTGATTAATTTTATATTAGTTCCGAAATAAATGTCAAGTCGAATGATTTTCACTCGCAGTTAAAATGGCATCGTTATCGAAAGCGGTTCATTTGAAGATTAGTATGCAGAGGAGGAGTACTATTAGTAAGAGTAATCCCCAGCTCTAGTGATGTACTAAATCCTATTTCATGCCATCATGAAGCAAGTCTCTAAACCTTTCCAGCTGTTCAAACAGTTCGTTTTATTTTCAGATGAGGATAGTTCAATGGATGCTGGTTACAAACATATGAGGAGAGACATGGAGGTTGTCATGTAGAACATTTCATCGACGTATGAGCTTTGCCGGAAGAAGATGCTGATCACAGGTTTTATTTCGATCAAGATGCACTTTGAGAAAAAGGTCAGAGTTGAGCATGCTTACAGGAACATTTAGAATTTAACACAGCTAGTCTGCAAGCTTAAAACTGTTCATCGGTCACATCTAAGATTGCTTTATTGGTAGGGTTTTGGCATGCTATATTAGAATTTCCGAGGAGAGCGGCTATCTAAAATAAGCCTAAGCAAAATATAAATCATGAATCTGAATAACGAGTTTTAGTCAAGGGACATAGATGATATCAGGCCATTTCTTAGCAGTCATCGAACCAATTAAATTGAACATATCAACTCTCTCATAATCGATTAAAATAATACTCAGCAGTCTATCGAAATCTAATAAGCTTCAGAAAATCATCAATAGGAGCATTTTTATGAGTAACATAGGAGAATCTAAAAGAAAAATACCCACAAAGGGTACTAAATTAATAGAGGCAGGCTCATCTCCGACAGAAGTAATATTAAAGGCAACTCGAGAATTGAGGATTTGGAAAGATAAAGGGAGGACAATGCTGGCTAGCTTGATGGGCACTTTTTGGTGACAGACAAGAAAGGAATGTAGTACATCGACCAAGGGACTACGCAGAAACAGAGACAAAGCAAAGAACTTTAATCTCCTGAAGTACAACAAATTTATCTCATCAGAGATTTCTCCAAAAAAAGAGGTCCACCAACAAACTTCATCAAGATTCCAGTGGCATCATAAAATGTCAAGATCATTGAGATTCAAACTTAAAAGAGAAAAAAGAAAAAGAGATCAACTATCTCTGAAAGACAAAGTTACTATTCAGAGCATCAGTGTAAAAACTGTAAATACTGTGCATTTGCAAGATAGCGCTAATAATTTATGAAGCATGTGAAGTAACGGTTAAATTCTCAAAGGTCAAACAATAATTTTGTTACTGATAACGTTGTGGTTGGTGAATTCAGCAACAACGGTCTTGACCTCAGGCACTACAAACCTGGAGTCATAACAAGTTTCGAGAATTAATTAGGAAACTAGTATTTTATCAGTAGTGATAGTTATCCTCGAGAGCATATCAAAATTGTTGAATAAACTAATGGCCTTGATGGAAGCAGGAAACAACTTGTTGTAAACCATCAATACTAAAATACAAATAGGCATGATAAAGGAAGAGGAGAAACTGACTATTTGTCAACTCCGGCTTACCATCATTAAAATAAGGTAAACAAAAGCTCAGATTATGCGCTTGACAATTACAGATCAGGAGAGAGATTTAGATAAACAAGAGAGAAAACATAAGGCCAGAAATACGATCACAGAAATAATGCTTACAACGCAGAGGCATAAAGTCGTGAGAAGATAAGAGAATTAGGCCAGGATCGTTTTTTTGATAAAGTTAATCTCGAATTCAAGATTCCTAGCAAATAAATATCGGGAGGGTATATTCACGAGCCTATGAATCTTGAGTACAACAGAAGTATTATACAACAAATTGAAGCAGAGGCTAATGCTCGAAGTCATCGAGAAAGATCGTCATACAAAAAGGAAAGTTATTCCTATCGGCATCGGTCCTTCAATCCTGATACCCTTTAAATGGGCACTTCTCTTGAAAAACTCACTGAGTAACAAACCTAATCAAGAAACGGGTATGCTCCTGCTGAAGTGAAGACTCACAGGGTATCGAATATTCCAAAAGATTAACAAATTTATCAGCAAACTATTTCAAAAAAATACATGTCTTCATCCAATGCTGAAGCCCAAGACTCTGCCAATTATTCGAAAGGACCTGTTCAAAGAAAGCAAAGGCCTTCCTTCAGATAGAAAAAATTGCTTATTCAGAATGTGGGAAGTGTAAATGGCCAGGCAAAGCAATCACAGGCTCACAGAAGTGGCCTGCAAGAATAGAATTGATAAATAAATGATGTTTTTGTTTTTTGAAAATGATCAATTATCATCTAATCATAGCCTGGATGACCATACCTTCGATATAATTGTAGTTTCCCAAAGTGCGGTTATCGCCCATCTCACGCCCTCCAAAGAATAATCTAATGCCTCTATCAGCCTCATAGTTTTTCTTGGATCTAATAAGAGTTTTGACTTCTGAAATCTCGCTTTTTGAGTTCATTTCTAGGGTCAAATCTTAGTTGGGGAACAGAACAGACCTGATCTTGAGTTTAAGAGGAGTGTCCTGATACTAATGATTAAGGTTTTTTTCGGCAATGGTTTCATGTGCGAAGGACATGGGTTAATTGATGCAGAAAACAGGCACCTAATACTTGTTGCACCTTGCATCAACATTCATCTGTATACTTCCATTGAGAAAGGTAACTCTGACTGACTGCAAGATAGCTTTTCCTGTTTACTCTGAATAGAAGTATTTTTACGATCTGGCTCCTCAACCGCCATTTTGATTGCATTCCAGCACTATGAAGCTCCATTTACTCTAGTTTCTATATGGTAATAGTCGTACACCAAAATTATTTGCGTTTCGCTTTGAGTTCCTCAGGCGTAGTGAGGCAGTCATAAGCGAAAGTCTGAGTAAATAATACTGTACCTTTTTAAAGCCTGCTCCCACCATTGGGCCATCTCTGATTCGAGAAAGATGTTCGTATTTCTTATTGACGTTTAGTTGATGGTTGATATCAGAGACTTGCATGAGCTGAGTTAGGAAGCCGTACCCTGTTATAGTGTCCAGCTGGAATATTGTGGGGAATTGTTGCGTTTTGAGGTGAGCTACAACCCATTCGATAATATTTATTTATCAGACAATCAATTCTAATTATCTGCGCAATCAAGAAAATTCTACATACAAAAGCTGCTTTTGTGGTGAAAAGATTCTTGATAAAGCTTGGGAATCTATCATATCTTTTTACTATCATTCGATTACAGGTTCAGGGACAGCTGGAGCCTTTTGAAGACCTTTGCTAACGATCGCAAACTGATCGAAGTAAATGTCAAAGCAGTCCTAGATTTTTTTCCTTAGTTCGATAGAAGTTGAGGTGTATTGCTCCTGGTCAACTATTGTCTGAGCACATTGCTTGAAGATTTGTGCTGAAATGCGATTGCTAAAGACGATATCCATTTTATAATCTCAACTAAACTTTAAAAATAATATATTAAGTAAGACAAAATCACTCTGAACTCTGACTTTTTACTTCATCCAAAGCCTGATGACTTTATACTTTACTGAGCCAGTTGAAAAATACAATCAAGGTTTTGATGGTATTGAGGTCATTGAATATATCATAAGGAGACAGATCGACTCGCTAGCAGTAGCTGTTTATATAGTCGAAGAAAGATACAATGTGCTCATTTAGGAGGCGAGAATCGAGAGAAGTAGAACGCGGCCATGAGTTAGATTACTTTATGTGTTGAAGAATCATCGATAATAGCAAGAATATTTGACTGTAGGTCTAGGGCTTGAGACCATTTTTACAAAGACTAAGAAAAGATTTGAAGCTATCCAAAATTGAGCATTGATTATCCTCATCTTCTAGATATTTGCTCGCTTAAAGTGAATCAATGAGAACAGTTGGAACTGTATTGAGGGCTCGAATTTCAAGATATCGAGATAGATCTCTCAGTAGCTCAAACTCAAAGTGTTATTCTTGAGGAAGTTCGTGAGAAGTTGGGACATTAGAGTTATCTTTTTTGTATATTTTGAATTTTGATCCGGGTGTACTTTTTAAATCGAATTGATTTTTGCCCAACTGGGAACCTGACTTCAACTATCCTACACCAGTAGCTCCCTTCTAACCTGTCTTCTAGGTCTGCCTGGAGTCTGAGGTGTGACTCTAGGTCGGAGGATTCTTACGTGGCCTTCCTCTTTTGTTTTCTGACTTGGGTTTGATGATGGCACCGGGAGGCTACATGAGAAGATTGTTACCTTTCCATCGTGCTTTTGTTTGATATGAGTGAACAGTGCAGCATAGCTGAAGTAGCTTTTAGTGCAGGGACAAATGAAGGCTCTTTCTCTGTCTGGATAGGCTTCCTACTTGAGCATCTAATATATTCAATTTTTATTAATAGTAAATATATTAATAATTATATCAACTCGCAAAAAAACCCAAAGGAAATATCCGTCTAATTCTCTCTAGTTCAGTTCGGCGACGCACCTATCTATTCAATGCCTTGTTTTCTAATTATATTGGCTTATCTAGCAGTTTCAAGAAGCTCCCTTCAATGCGTGTTTTTTCAGGAAAGAAAGGGTTAGGCTGATTGGGCTATTCAGGTTCATCGTTTTTTCTTATCTATGAAATTTCTGTGACGTCCATGATATTTATCCTTTATTGATTCTCCTTTGCCTTGATTTATTAAAGCCAAATTTTTTCTTTCAAATACTATGGGCAGTTCGTTAATTATTCAAGGGAATGATCCAATGTTGACTCCTTTTCTTCTTTTTTGCCATTTTTGATGGTCTGTTTATTGAAGTCTTTTTCAATGCTTTTCGGAGCTGGCTTCTATTTTGATATTGTTTTATCTTTGAAAGGAGACTAGATAAGTTTAGCTCTGATGAGTTTATCCTTTGACAAAGATTTTTATTTTTCCTCCTTGAATTTGTCTCTGACTTCGTTGAATTTCATCATTCTCCGTTGGCTTTTGTTCTTATTCAGAAGCAGACGAATAAACTGTTTTGTTTGACCGCCATCTTCAACATTGCTCCAAAGAGGTTGATCTTTTCTCTATGAGGACTACTGCTTTTTTGATTTCTTGACTGAAGGTCTATCAGTCATGCTTTCTTTGAGCGAAAAGAAGCACTTTTCAGATTTCTTACGACGGATGTCTCCCAGAACATTTCTAAGCTCATCTATCACTCCTTCAATTACTTTTTAGTCTCGAGGGAGATTGCTGACTAGAGACTTTTGTTCTGTCAGATGGCGTCGTTTCGTTTGAGTAGAATTTCTGCCAGTTTGTATGGTCATTTTATTGCTGGCAGATCTTTGGAGTCTGCGTCGTTTGAGATCATTATAGCTGAGGCTACGCTGAGGGCGTGGAGGGGCTGGAGTAGCGAGCACTTCCATATTCGTTGCAAGGATAATTATTATATAAAACAGTATTTCAATCACTCTTTAGTCTCCGACTTCTCCTAATTCTTCTCAACATTTCCTTCCTCCTTCTTTTCGGCCTTATTATCTTCAAAGGCAGCCTGCAAAAACTTAACGATAGCCACATGATCATGTACTTTTTGGATATTTCCATGGTACATAGTTTCAACGTTGACTGGGGTGTCCTGGAACCATCCTAAGTTGTCAGCAACCAAATGATTGTTCTGGCAGCCACTACATCTGACAATCACCACTCCATTGTGATAGGCATGTTTGGTGAATGATCTGATTGATTGTGAGTTGCACTTGGTACAAGTGAAACTAAGGACGTAAAGCTGACCAGTTTAAGACTTGACTCCTGGCACTTTGTCGAGAATAGATAAGCCTCCTTTGGTCCGATAGTAGTTGATTTGTTCTTCTCCAACTGTTGTTGATGCCTCTGTTACTTGTAGGTTTTCGGCAGGAATATCAGAAGGAGTCAAGCTGTTCATAGAGCAAAATGAATAGTGAGATGGTCTTTGTGTCAGTCTATAGGGTCTTATTGAGTTCTGGAAAGGTCGAGCCATTCTTGAGAAGGCAACAGCAGTGCAGGCAATTTTTTTGAGCATGTTGTTATGTGAATTAAAATTAAAGTTCTAGGGTCTAGCTTAGTTATTACATCGGCATTAAATGGATATTTAACTTAAAGAGTTCGCAGTTGGAAGACCTCTTGCTGGTCTCGAGCATACTCGACTTAGAGAGAGGATACATTAGTTAGAGAAAGAGAAAAAGTTTGATGAGGTATTTAAGCAAGCTCAGAAGATGGATGATGGCTTGGAGAAATATCTCATCATAGTGAATGCTTTGCACCTGACTAAAAAATGGCACTAGTTGGTTGAATATTGTGACAAGGGCCTTAAATTCGGGGATGAAGCTGAGTTTTACCACCTGAAAGGAAGAGCGATCGGTAAATTAGGAAACGATAAAAAAAAGGTTGAGCTTATAAATAAGGCAATATAAATCAATCCTAACGTAGCCGCCTATCACAGAAATATCGGAGCAGGATACTATACCCTCAAATAGTATGAGAAAGCCATCTAGCATCACCAAAAAGCTATTGAACTGGAGCCAAATAACTCAATGAATTATCATAACTTAGGAAGCGCATATTTTCGATTAAAAGACTTTGAAAATGCCAGAAAGGAGTTTGATCTGGCCATCGAGAAGAACCCCAAGCAAGCTTTGTCATTTTCATGGAAAGGAGACTGCTTAAAAGAAATGGGTTAGTTTTAAGATGCTAAGGCTTGCTATTAGAAGGCATATGGTCTCACTCACGGTTTGGTATATCTAAAATAAAAATAAAAAATGGAGGAGTTGATCACCAAGAAGAAACAAGAACAGAACCAGTGATTTTACAATGATTTTATCCTTTATTTCACAAGATTCAGGTATAAACACAATTATTTTTATTCGTAGTACGTGAATGTGAGACCTTCCAGTGCTAACTTTCATGAAGGAAATGTTTCTTGCACTGTTGGTCAGTTCTTCTCAGGCACATCTTTGAGCATAAGGTCATGGAGGTCCAGATGCTGAAGCTGAGTGCCTTCAACTTATTATTATAATAATGGCTCTACACGCGTAATATTGTGGTACCTGTACTTTCCCATACAAGCAAATGGGTGCCTGTCCCAAACCAGGTGAGTCGATGTTTTGGGCATATATCAGCATGGTTCCCTACCTCATCCCTATCATATATTGCTTTGTCATAGTTATCACCAGGAGACTTAGTCATATCAAAACATTTTCTCTGCTGGCATCTTGCTACATTTTCGGGGACAAAGTACTCAAGAATATCATAAAAAGTAAAAAAAATGTGAATGTAGGCCATCGACCTCTTTTGTCTTGTAAATCCAGTTTCGGAATGCCCAGTTCACATATGGCAGTTATGGCAGCTTTTTGCTTGCTCTAATTCAAGAAAAACAATCCAATGTATATAAAACTACTCTGGATCACTGTGACAGTTCTAGAAGGATATTCTCGGATGATTCTAAATTATCACACCTTAACCCAAGTAATTTGGGGTAGTCTATACGGGATAGCCTATTCAATCATTTTCGAACAGCTCTGGCTCAGATTATTTTAGCCTTGGCTCATGAATATACTCAACAAATTAAGCGGAGATCGACCTCTTATTCATCAATAGTGATATTTTTGTGCGGTTGTTTAATAATCATAACAGTTTGATTTAATGCTAAACCTTCAAAAAAACTATCTGGAGAAGTATCAACAAATCTATCCCGAAAATATCGAGTGGAATACCATCGAATACAAGTTACAGCTCAACCTGGGGAATGCCTCAGTCGAATTGAAAAGAGTATACAACGTTGTCAATCCATATCTGAGCGGTCAATTCGACAAATAAAATAAAGGCTTCATTATTTCATAGTCATACATCAAACCTGATGAGTTGAGTGGGTCCAACCGTATTGAAAGAGTTTGCCAGAAAGGATTCGACCTGAATGCTCCTGGCCAAAATGGGATGATATTCACTTTGGGACAAATTGATGATATTCAACCTGGATAGAAGTCTGAGTATGAACTGCTCGTTGTCAAAGTTTGCCCCAGAAGAACCTTTCCAGTTGTGGCATCTGAATATACACTCAGCGAAGAATATCGTATTCCCGAGGGTTTTGATTCTCTCTACTATAAAGAAGCAGAAGAAGACAAGGAGATTTTTAGGCATCGCTTTAGGATATGTGAGAAAATGCAAACATTACCATACTATCTGATCCAGTTCAGTTTCAATAATGCTCATGAACAAAAGTTTAAAGTAATAATTCGAATAACTTAGAAAGTGCTGTGTCAAAGTTGCCAGGATGTTTTAGCTACTCATTACTGCCTCACTGAAAAAACCTATTTCTGCAAAAATTGTGACTTTGAGCACCACAAAGATAAAATATCAAGCAAACATGAACGCAAGCCTTTGAGTGAGAAACCTATCCTCAATTTTGGATATTGTAAGAATCATCGACAAGCCAAAAATTAACTTTTCTGTCGCTAGTGTAACGAAAGTATGTGTATCAGTTGCAAAATATACGGAAATCATGCTGATGGCCCGATGGCAAATCATGAACTTGAGAAAATATCTGATTATTTTGCACAAATAGCCACACAGATCAATGTGATGGATCCCAATCTATAGAAGCGAAAAGATCAACTTGAATAACTACTATCGGTCGTTGACAAAAAAGTGGGAGAAATAAACAAGGCGACTATATAGATTCAGCAGCAATTAACTCAAATGTTTCAGTAAGCCTTGAAAGAAGTGCAAATGATTTCAAGAAGAAAGTTGAGTTATCTGATCTCAGATCAGCTTGAAATTCGAAGGCAGTATGACTACATACAGTGGATGGAAAGTTTCCTTAAATATGAGTTCAATGTTTTACCACCCAACGCCTTTCTCTCTTCTTGGACAAAGTAGCCCTTTCTCTACTCAGGCATATCAAATTGAGAAAATAGATCCTAAACATATCAAACATTCCAGCTCTGACTGATATCAAGCCTAATTTTGCTGTTTACGGTAGGGTGAGGGTTCTCTAAAGCGACAATGCACATCAGTACTAAAATTTCATGAATCCAACTCAAAATACAATCAGAGATAGAAATTTGACCATGCTTGAGCCTATAAATAAGGACAAAGATGACAATAAATAGCTCCAAAGTTCATATTTCAGGAAGCGACTCTTTGACTCCGACTTAGGTTGAAGATTGCTTTGATTCCTGAATCAACTATAATTAATATACGTTATAATTGAATGCAGTTCTATTCAGATTACGAAAATGCTTGTGAAGGCTAAGTAGCTGATGTATCTTCTGTCCTCAGAATCCAGAATCTGGAAGAGGCTCTCGAAAAAGCCATTGGTGATATTTCTCTGTTACAAAAAAACCTGGCATATGTCATTGAGGTCAAAGAATAACTGGAAGCTTAGTTGGCAGTCAGGGATCAGAGGGAACAGGCAATCACACTGGAATGTTAGAAAGAGTTGATAAAAAAGAATAGAGAGCTTGAAAGTGCAAGGATAAGGGAATAGTAGTTGGTAGAGTTGCTTCAAGATACTAAGGAATCTCTCTAGAATGAAGAACTTGCAAGTCGACAGAGAGAAGATGAAGTCAAGAAAATGACAAGAATTATAGAAAATCAAAAAAATACTATCCACAGCCTTGAAGAAGAGTTGATTCCAATCAGGTATGAGGCTGATTTGAGCTCTCAAAATATGACCATGAACAACATGCGTGTACAGGAGCTTGAACATTAATGCGACAATTTACATGAAGAGCTTCAGAAAATGAAGAGTAAGTGGGAAAAAAGTGCTGCAAAGAGTCAAAAATTAGAGAAAGAACTCTAGAAATTCAAAAGTTGGCTGGGTGGAACAGTTGGTGTGCGAAAAGTAGTCGATGGTTGCGAGCGAGTATTGATGGAGGAAATAACTAACCGCCTGAACTGCGCTAAACTTTGATTTCATTATTTTTCATGCTTATAATAATAAATGAATAGTGAGGTAAAGTCCGCCAACGAGGTAATCAGGTAGAGTCAAGCTAGTTCTCATCGCTATAACATGTTCAAATCTTTGCTCGGTGACTCAGATGCTATTCCTCTCGATGGAAATGGTATATTTTCTTTGGTTAAGAGTGATCGCTACAATTAAATGCTCAGGTCACTGTAGGAAAGTTAAAGGATAAAGGATGAACTTCAAGAACAATGCTATTCAATCAATCTTAACGCTGTCCAAAAGAACAAAGAGTTGGAACTGTTGAAAAATTAGGTTAGGAAATTCAAGGGGAACGAGGGAAAATTTGAAGAGCACATATATAAAATCACATAATAATTGAAGAAAAGTCAAATCAAAATTGTTGAGCTTTAGACTTCTCTCAGAGATTCTTTGATCAGAAAAACCCCTTCTGATATCATATCCAGACAATCACAGGCAGACATGCCTGCCTTGACAGTTTCAACAGCTGTGCAAACTATATGGGAGTAAAGTGTAGCTGAGGTGATCAATGAAGCAATTAAGGATATCAATGATTAAAAGGCCACTTTTAGTGCAGAAGAAAAGTTGTATGGGCTTTTGAAAGCTAATGCTGACAAATTCTAAGGCTAATTTCGAGAAAAAATGAATAAATTGCAAGAAACACAAATGTTAGTAGATCGCTGGGAAGCATAAAAGGAGCAATACAGGCTCGAAAATTAGGAACTTAAGACAAAATTGCAAGCACGGGACATTGAGGATTAGAAGCTCAGGCTGTGGAAGGAAGGCATCTCTGAAATGATTCAGAGAGTAGAGAAGACAATTAACTAACCTGAAGGAGATATGATTATCGCTTAAGAGGGTGAAAATGAGCCAGATAATGAATGGAAGAAAGATGCTGTGAAGCAAGCCAGAATAGCGGAGTTCAGAATTCGTATGCGTGAGGCCTAAAATGAAATGAGAGTAGAGTAAGAAGGAGAAGAGGAAGCTCCAGTGAATAATCTAGTTCGTTTGAGTCAGAAATTACGTACACTCGTCCAAGGCATGCTTATCGAGGCTAAAAGTGAGCAATGATTATGGATAATTTAAAAATAAATGTTGGATCAGAACATCAATGTGAGAAAAGCCAAAACGATTAAAATAGTTAGATGACCTTACCAAGAGGTACTTCTGGGCATTGCCAGGCTAGGAGTCAGGAATCGGCAGTAAGCAACTTCAGCATAATTAAGGCTTATCTAATATCCAGTACCATCCAAATTTTTAAACTACATTTCGGTGTAACTTCCTTGAAGAGTGGCATTTCCTGAAGTCATTGACATTCCAGCCAAAGTAACTGTCTTGCTGCTGAGAGTAGTTGCTGACATATAGATACAAGAGACGTCAGCCTTACTAGTGGTGTTGAGCTTTATAACTCCTGCAGCTGATGAATTTGTATCTTTATTGAGTAGAACAAGGCTGACAGTGTTGCCAGCTTTAAGTGCGTGTACTTTGATGTTGGAGGAGCTGCCTTGGAAGACAGAAGGACTAAGGAAGAAAGTACTAGTGCTTTGTTGAATGATGGACATCATAAGAAGAGCGTAATAGATTGGTTGAGGTTCGTAGTTGGGAGCAGGACCGAATACGCTCAAGAAATCAGTGCTTGAAGGGTCAGCTTTAAGATTAATTCTCTCTATGCCATACTTAGCTCCCTACAATAGGGTATCTAAGGCCCAAATAGCACTTACCATAGCATTGGTGACTCCATCAACTCCAGTCCCTTCAATCATCGACAGCTCAGTGACTACCATTTTTCCAGTTGTCGGATCAAGCCTACCGTTGACTCCTGTGAATAAATCTGCAAGGTAAGTCTGATAATGAACTTCATTGAGAACGTTGCTGATGGTGAGTTGTGACTGACTGGTGAAAGGAGCAGCATAAACAGAAAAATAAAATGTTGAGGGTAGACTTGAATAAGTGTCTCTCCAGGAGGCATTTGCCGATGCACTGAGACCTGGTCCCATGAAGCTGGTAGGAATGCTAAAGGAGAGAGATTGTGCTTCTATTGTAAATGCTGATGGATTGTAGGTCTGAGGGGTCAAACCTTGTGCTTGATATGTATCTGCTTTGTCAAACATCTCAACAATAGGATAATCTCCTCCAAGAGCTCCTATATTGGAGATGAAATCGAAATACCATGAAAAAGCAAAACTTTGGAAGATAAAATCTCCAAGATTGACTCCCTGTCTATCGAAACCGATGCTGACTCCTTTGAAACTATTGCATATAGATTTCAAAAAGGTTCCAATTGTAGGGTATTGAGGTTTAACATTGACCGTGCAGGTTACTGAAGGAAAAACCATCATCCAGCTATTCGGACAGTCCCACTTATATCCTACAGGGTACTGCATTTTCAATGAGACACCCCAACTGGCACTCGCAGAGCCGTAAACCCAGCTATTTTTGATGAGTGACGCAAATAGCGCAGAGCTGAGAGCATCACTGCGTATGTTGGGATAATTGAGGGAAAGACCAACAAAATTAGCTGGGATGGCTTGACCGGTTGTGGCAGTATCTTGGAAGTAGATAGTGCTAAGAACATTTTGAGATTGTATGGGCAGAAGAATGAGAAGGAATATTGCTATAGATGCCTGCATAGACTCTGTTATAATTATACGATTCTAACGTTGGATCCCGGGTTTATTAGAATCAGGTCTATCATGAACATAATAAAACAATAGAGCTGCTCATATATCTATAAGATCATGAAAGCATCATCAAGATGACGACAGCCAAAATCCCTACTCCCATCCATCCTTAGCTAAGTTTGTTCCAACGCGGGAATGTGCGATAATTGACTGCTGTATTCATGGTACGGCAGAAAACCATTTGGGAGTAGTTCACTGCCACTTGGTATACTCCTGAGGAATCTGGTTGATATTCAAATTGTTTGAACAAACCTTGAGGTTGGGATGTTCCAGGAATGAAGTTATATCCTGCAAAAGTGAAACCTGAAGTGGCAGAAAGAGATGAGGCTGAAACGTACAAGCAATGCAGACCGGTCTTATCACTCATGATAACAGAAACATTGCCAGAAGCAGATGTGTTTGTGTCTTTGTTGATGATCAAAACTCCAAAGTAAGACCAGTAGTCAAGATAGTAGACCTTGATTGATGAGGATGTGCCTGCTGTCATGGTCGGCCTGATTATATATGGCGAATAATGGTTTACCACATTAGCTAGGATCAAACCATAAAAGAGAGCTTGAGGGTTGTAATTTGGTGCCTGTCCGAGAACACTTTGGAAGGAGGCGTTTTGCATTGGATTAAAAAAATGTATGCGTCTTCCATTAATAATAGTCCATTCCATGATAATTTCAACTGCCCATATAGCTGCAGCAAAAGAATTGGTAAGGCCATCGACGCCATCGTAGTTGTCAACAAGTCTCAAATCTTGGAAAAACACATCGTATGACATGAAGTTCCCGATATAATTTCTGCCATTGCGAGTGAATCTTCTCTGCAGATACTGAGTTGTATAATTTTCACTCAACAAGTTATTGATAGTCAAGTCAGAAATATTAGGAAAGACGACTCCTCTCACGGTGAAGATGCCACACTCATAGCCAATATTTTTCAATTCTTCGAACCACAGATTATCCGCAGCCTCAGTGATACCTGGACTTTGGTACCATATGTAGAGATATTGATTCATATTTGCGCAATCTTTCTAAGGTGAAAGATGGTCGTATCCTGGTACAATTCCGGTGGCGTTATAGGTGTCTGCCATATCGGCTGTCTCCAGGAAGAAGGATTGCCGGGCTTAGGTTCGGAGTCGAAGGTAGAAAATTGAAAACATGCTATACATGTAGTCCATGTCAAGATAATTTGCACCTTCATTGTCCCAACCAATAGACATTCCATACGAATTGGTGGTGTTCCAACTTAGAGCTCCTAAATTTTGTATAAAAGTTGTATTGTCCAAATCGAAAGAACAGTTGACAGTTGTGTTGGCGTATTTCTCAGCTAGGGTACAGTTGTATTTGCAAGATTGGGTGTTGTGGAGGTCGATGGCGAAATTGCTGGCCCATGAACCATAAGCTTGAGAGTTTAACAGGTAAAGGGTGAGCAGTTAACTGGCTACTTCGGGGACTATTTATATCAAGTCCATCGACAGTCCTATCGCATTGTTAGTCGGA
>Ga0100378_1003717_pt1 | contig 14502 bp, 25 predicted proteins | sample CryGeymeta201502_FD_81535 | JGI IMG/M metagenome (GOLD analysis project Ga0100378, IMG submission 81535) | Groundwater microbial communities from Crystal Geyser aquifers in Utah, USA - Crystal Geyser metaG 2015-02 | ecosystem: Environmental > Aquatic > Deep subsurface > Groundwater | place: USA...
ATCGCTTCTTTGATCTGCCGGCAATCGAATGCGCTGTGCAAGGAATACCTGCTTCAAGAATGTCGACTTCTTCAACAGATGCTGATGCAACCGGATCAAAAGCGAATTCCTGCAGCGGCATATTGATCGCCTTGGTGGTCTGATGCCACGCCGGATTTCTCTCCGCACACAGATCCTGATATTCCTGATCGATTTCAACAGAGAAAGCCATCTCGCTTTTCAGGCCTCCAGTGGCCAATCCTTGGTGAATAGCATAGCTCAGAACGCCAAGTCCGGTAGAGACGGAACCCGTCCTCAATGGTTGATTGTTTTTCAGGCGCCCCAGTGTCCTGGCTTCACGGCGCATTCGTCGTGCTTCACGTGCGGCCGGCTCGATAATGATTGTTCCACTGGTAAAATCGATCCTCAGCGTTTCTGCGTTTACAAACGGCTTGAGCGTTTCTGCATTGACGATATCGACGATAGGAATGTCCGACCCGCGGCGTTGACGATGACTGACGATGCGATGGCCCTCGGGATTGACCCTGAGCTCGATTCGCATCTTTTCGGTATCGATTTTCATCTGATATCGGGCTTGGGGTGTGAACCCTGCCTGCTCGAGCTTTTTACCTTCAATCCAGATTCGCGGATTTCCTCGCTTGTCGCTTCCGATTTTTGTCATGCCATGAGCGAGAATTGCATTGTTCGAATGTGTGCTGGTCTGCATGGAAAATTCACCTGCATTGGAGAAAAAGAAAAAGGCCGACGAATGCCGGCCTTTGAGATCATCTGCGATTTTCGTTTAACGCGGCCAGGAATTGACCCAGGCGCTCATTGTTTCGGGGTATTTATCCAGGGCGTCATCGCTCCAGTGGCCTTCCATGTAATAGCCATTCATTCCGTTATTTAATTTTGTTATTTTGATGATTTTTTGGTCACCAAAAATGCTGGCATCTGCGATTTGTCCGGTCCTCAGCGTGCCGTTTGCACAGGAAGCATAATGCGCCTGCACAAGGCTTTCTGGAATCTGCCCAAGGTAGAGCGCGTTGCACTCATAGGCCCACTTCTGTTCTTTTTCGTGCTCGTGCTCGATCTCGATGTCGAGATAACGCGTGTCGTCGTGACCTCTCAGAACCCATCTTATTTGAGAATTGCCATAGATAGTCATCAATTCGATCGATTGGCCATCGCTGACGGTGCGGGTTTGTGATTCGTAAATGAGACTTTCATTTTGACGTGCAACGCTGCGTTCTTTCTTCATCATGAAAACATAGGCAACCCGGGTTATCATGAGATCCTGTGAGTGAATCATGATTTTCTCCTGCGAGTAACACAACAAAGTGCAGCCATTTGGCTACCCTTTGTTTTTTTGTCTTACTGGTTTTTTATCAGGACTTCTTGCCAGTCCTTTTCAGTATAGGGAGGGTCCATGACGGCATCGTCACTCCAATGCCCTTCAAGGTGAAAGGTAACGAAACCATTTTTATAGGAATTTTCAGTGCTTCGGATTATTTTCTTGTCGCAAATGAAGCTTGCATCAATGATATCTTTTGATCGCAATCTGCCTTCTGCTGCCAGCGATCTGTGGGCGTGCTTTATTGTTTCATTAGGATATTTGACGCTGATGGCATTGTAAGCATAAATCCAGGGGATTTCATCTTGATCAAAATTGATTCTGGCAGCAAGATACTTTACGTTACCTCGCATAACCGCAATCCATTCAATCTCGGGGGATCCCAGAGTTGTTGCAAAGTGCTCATGGTCTTCATCGTTGACTGACCAGAGACTCGCATCTCGGACCAAATTGGCATTGAGAAGCGCCCGATTTGATTTTCGTGCTGCAAGAATGTGATATGCCGTATGGGTTAGCCGGAAGTCCACGGAACGATCTCCCCGTCCTTGAATTCCCAGTTTTTGGTGGTCCACACGTTATCCAAGGCGTAGTTCATTCCGAATTGGACGCCACCTGATTCAGCTCTGATCATATCGAAGACTTCGATATTTTGAACTTCTGACAGATCGAGTAGATGCGATGCCATCAGGCCTTTGTTGAGCTTCTGGCGCTGGGCACTAAGAATACTTTCCGGCACACCGGTTATTGTAATGATATAATCATCAATAACCCACCGTGTTGTATATATCTCTGCTCCTATTTGGCGCTGTCCATATTCTTTTATCTGGTAGTAGACTCTGTAGTAGCTGCCGTTTTTCCATGTGGCGCTTTTTACGCAGGCAACCCCTTCAGGCGCACCAACTGCAGTATGTTCGAGTTCGTAGATTTCTATAAAATCGCTGATGGTTTTCAGATCGATTATTTTTCTTTTAATCCCGAAATCAAGCAGTCGCTTTGCGCCTTCAGTGAGAAGAACTTCGTGCATGATTATTGCCCCATTTCCATGATTTCTTGCCAAGTTGGCCATTGTGTCCGGATTTCATCGGGAGAGGGAATGTCGTGCATCAACCATATCCCGTTTGCTTGGGTAGCGCTTGGCTTGATATCGGTGATTAGTCTTTTGTCGTTGGGGAGAAAATCAAAGACATCGCAGACACGGAGCTCCTTTTTGCAAGCTCTTTCGCTGTATCCTGCAATTACTGTTTGTGGCAGGCCTTTGATCTTTGTGATATTTTCTTCGATATTGAAGGTTCTATCAAGGCATTCTATTTCACCAAGAAGCTTTTGATCATCCCCCATGGCACTGCATGTGAAGCTTATGGTGTGCTTATTGCTTTTCCTCATTGTGATATGTTCACTCTGCGTGAACGTCGGTCCAATGGCATTGAGATAAGCATTTATGTGGAGAATCGAGTTTGCAATCAGGCCCGGGTCTTTTTTGATATATTCGGTGAGAAGGTATTTGGCGATTGGTCCTACATAGGTTGTCGCCTGCGCCATTATGCTTCCTGTTTTACCGGAGTATTGGGATGCTCGACCCCATGTGTTGCCACGACGATAGCCTGTGGTCCTGACTCATTGACACTGACGAGAACTGTGCCTTTGGTTCTGTCGATATCGGGTGCGATATATGCTTCAGCGATCCGGATGACAGCGACGTTGGATCCAAAACTTTCTGCTCTTTTCTTTGCCTGAGCAAGCGTCATTCCGACGAGATCCGACCAGTCAGCCATTTTTCCATTTTCCTTGCTCTATTTCATATTTTTCGGGTTCATCAAGAATAAGAAACTCTCTGAATCCTTTATTATTTTTTTGTATATGTTGAAGGATTTTCCTTGTTTTAAGGTGCTCTAAATCGCACAGTTTATCGACTGTTTTCCCGACATAAGCGATTGCTAAAGTTGCCGGAAGATTTTTGAACTTTATCTGGCTTTCATCAATTCGCCAATCTCTTCCGGTTATTTGTCCTTTGAAGGTTCTTTCATGGAGATCGTAAAGCAGATTTGCGGTTATTTCTTTATCTGGCGCAATGGGTATATTTCTACAAATTGTTACGGTTGTTTCCTTTAACTTTCGGCTACGTCCGGTGCTGCCTCTTGCCATAGTTGTTCTTGGATTTTTCACAAAATACAGATGCTCATACTCTGCAATGACAAGCATGATTGCCTGTCCTAAGCCGATATCTTCGATAAGGAACCGTGCATTTGGAAAGGCATACATCTGGATTTTTTTCACGTTGCATCTCTTTTTGTTGTTGACCGGTTTATTTGACCCAGTTAAAAGGCGCCTATGAACAAAATAGCCATCATGAACGGTCGATATTTACGACTATCGCTTTCATCCCTCTTGGGGTGAGGCCTTGACGCGCCTCACTCCGCTTAAGGAGGGTGGCGCAGGTGGCTGCGAACCGGATTTGAACCCCGGGCCTACCACACGGTAGATTGTTCGACTCAATCACCTTCCGCCAGTTTTGAAACAGCGTCAGCAGCCTTAGGGCTTATGACGCTGTTTTTTTGTTTTTTTCATATCGGGTCACTCACCCTCACCAGACTGTAAATCTGGCGCCGTTTCAGAACCGAGGAGTTGGCTGGCTGGAAGTTCGAATCTTCAGTGACCCACCATGAATATCAAGGAGTATCAAAAATGAATTTGCTGTTAGCTTAGAGAATGAATTTGGTTGCTGTTTCTATGTTTGGAAAACGAAGCAGGTCTTGTTTGAGAAGGTTTTTCCAGGCGCCTGTGTGATCGACTGTTTCGACCATAGGAACACTTCCATAGGATCCGAACCCGGTGCGCTTGTTTTCGTTCTTGGTTCGCAAGATGGCAACGTTTTCTTTGCCATCAATAGTATTGATAATGAGCTTGTAGAAATAGTCGCCCACCTTTGTTTCCATAATGCGGCTGGTTTCTGTGAATTTGATCATCATTTGTCCTTTGAAGGAGAAGAGAGAGAGCAGTTTTGCATTTGCGCATGTGGCGGAATTGGTAGACGCGTCCGGTTTAAGCCCGGGTGTCTTGATAGACGTGTCGGTTCGAGTCCGACCATGCGCACCATGATCATTGTTGTTGCGGGATTGGCGGAATCGGCAGACGCCCCTGATTCAAACCCAGGTGACCGCGAGGTCGTGCGAGTTCAAGTCTCGCATCCCGCACCATCAATGATCTTGGATTGTTTTTCTTGTGCCCGATTGGCGGAATTGGTAGACGCGCCAGCCTCAGGTGCTGGTATCCGAAAGGGTGTGGGGGTTCGAATCCCTCATCGGGCACCAAATGGTTATGCGGTTGTGGCGGAATTGGTAGACGCGCAACGTTGAGGTCGTTGTGGACGTAAGTCCGTGAGGGTTTGAGTCCCTCTATCCGCACCATTTGTTCGATTTCCTGTTTTTTGATCTATAATATGTTCATGATCAAACTTGATTTTGAAATACCCCTTGTCGACGGCCTGAGGGTTATTGCCTCTGGAGATCCTGAATCTCCTTTGCTCGATCGCTTTATGCAGGGTTATGACCGTGCATTCGTTCTTCCCAATGAACGTGAAGAACGCGAAGGGTTTGTTGCCTGCCTTGAAATGAACGGCAAGGACAATGCATCTGATGCCGGCAAGTTTATTGAACTTGTTTCTGTTTTTGAAAACCAAGATGGTGAGCTTGTTGCAGGAGCCAACTTTTTGCTCTCTGTGTCTGATGCAAATCCTGATTTTGCATGTATTTCTCTGAATTATGCCTTTGTGGAAAAGGAATTCAGAGGCAAAGGAATTGCCAGGGTAATTTTTGCGAAGATCAGGGAGCTTTGCAATCAATTCATGCAGAATTCCAGGCTGAAGTATCTTTTCTTCTTCGAGCACAATGACCCGCTCAAGATGTCCAGGGAAGAATATGAAATTGATTCATCTCATTCTGGAATTGATCAGCTTGATCGCTTGAAGATGTCTTCACGTCTTGGTGGAAGAATTATTGACTTTCCTTATGTCCAACCTTCGCTTTCAGAGGACAAGGAACCCGATGACACTTTGATTTATGTGATCTTGGGCGACGTTGAAGATTCGATTGATTCGAACCTTTTGAATTTTCAACTGAGAAGCTTTTTTGGAATTTCTGTTCTGAAGGGGTCAGATATTAGCCTGTGTTCAGTTTCTCAGTCACAACTTGATTTTGTTTCTGAGCGTGAAACGGTATCCCTTCTAAGAATGGATACTGCTATTGATCGAGCGAGATCTTTGAATTTTTCTGCGGATTTTAGCAGTTTTCGCGATTTCGCTCGATCTGTTGTTACCTCAGAAGTCTAATTTTTGCGAAATGCCTCCATGCAGGCATTGTAATATTCGGCAGCAAAATCTTCTCGAGCCTTCTGCTCCATTCTAAGGTTCTGCATTCCCTGAACTGTGCTTGTGACTTTTTGATTGTAGACCGGGTGATCGCGCCAAGCCTTGCTAATCATCGACTGCAGGATGTTGTTGATGCTATCTGATTCACCCTTGAACTGCTGATAAGTCATTCGCGGATCGACTGAATCTTGTCTTTGGCGAAAGACGATTTCCGATAAGCTCTTGAATGTGTTGCATGCACTTTCATCTGCAAGGGCAGGACTCGAGGTAAGCGCCAGAACGGCAGCGATAAGTATTTTCTTGATCATATGTAGTCCCTTTGAATGTAGAAATTTCATTTACTTTTCTGACTCGAGTCCTTTTTGAGCAAGTCTCAGAATTGCCATAGCATCGGCAAGTGGCATTCCTGCGATGGCTGCGAAATTTCGCTCCTTTTCCAGATTGAAAGGTCGGCGGCTGATTTTGCGTCGGCGCTTTTCCGTTTGCACGCTAGCTTCTCTGCTTGCGATCGCATGTTCAAAGCGCTTGAGAGCTTCTTTCTCTTCTTCTGTGGCCATCAGGCGGCCTTTTCTGCTGTGCCTGGTGCCTGATCATCATTGGCCATAATGCCTGTGATTGTGACCGAATCTCGGGCAGTCCACCGCATGGTAACCGTCAGGACTTCTCCGTGCTGGGCCCGGGCGTCCATAAGCGCCTTGGCGTTCTTTCCTTGTGCAAGGAAGCTGACCATGCGCTTTTCGCTTTTGAGATGGGCATACATGACGCCCTTGGCCATTGGATTCCCTGGAGTGCCGCTTGGATTCAGGAACTCAATGCGGACGACGTTTGTGCTTTCGGGACCGCGCCGGCCCTTGGTATATTTCATCTCGTTTTTCCTTTCAAGCACGTAGATTTGACACATTCTAAATCGTTTAATAAATGTTCCTTATGGAACAGATGGTTATTCAGAAGGCAGCACGAGGCAAGGTTGTAAACCTTGCTGATAGCATTTCTTCAGCCATTGATTTCATGCTGCGTGATCAAAAGAGATTGTGGAATTGGATCCATAATCTCAATATTGAGCATTATGCCCAGACGGGTAATTTCATCTTCTACAACGAAGCGGCATCACTGTTGACTCATCAGCGACGGTTTGGATCTTTTTCTGAGGGTAGCGTTGTTGCGCAGCAACAATGCCTTCGTAGTTATGAAAAGGCACTTAAGGACAGCTTCCCAAACGCAAAGATTCGCCTTGGCTTTCCAAGGCCAAAGAAGCGTGCGACAGATTGTTCGCTTCGTTTTCCTTCAGTGGTAATTCCAACAATACGTGTCGGAAATGTTATTACGCACGCCAAACTTCCGAAAATCGGATTGATCAGAGTCAGAAATCTTGAAGTTCCAGTTGGTTCTAAAATCAACAGCTTCTATCTTAATAAAGAAGCTGATGGCTACTGGCTGAGTGTTCAGTTCGGCATTATCATTGACCAACAAATTAATGATAATAATTCAGTTATTGGCATTGACGGTGGTCTTTCCGTGATGGTTTCTTTTTCTGACGGTGAGCAAATTCAAGCGTTGAAACCACTAAAGAAATCACTCAAGAAGCTCAAAACTCAGAACAGATCTTTATCTCGAAAAAAGAAGGGATCGGTCAATCGGCGCCGGCAAGCGAAGAAGGTTGCTCGAGTTCACACAAAGGTGCGCCATTCTAGGCGGAACACACAGCATCAATTGAGTCGGCGCCTTGTTAATGAGCATGGCTTGATAGCCATTGAGACACTCAGCCTTTCGGGCTTGAAGCGCCTCAAGCACCAAGGCTTTGCCTGGTCGGACATTGGCCTGGGTGAGCTATACCGTCAGATTCGCTATAAAGCGAAATGGTCTGGTGTCGAGGTTTACGAGCATCCACGATTTGTTCGCAGCACGGGTTGTTGTCCAGACTGTCGCCACGTTGGTGAGCGAATAAAGCTAGGAATAAGCAGTTGGACATGCACACAATGCGGAACTAGCCACGACAGAGATATTGCGGCTGCAAAATGGCTGGAATTGTGTGCGATTGAAAATCGCACAAAGGTAGGGGCGGTGAGTTCCGAATCGGTGAAGACCGAAAGGTCTCAGTCACCTAAGCGAGGCGGGTTGCGCTCAGCAATGCAACCTATTGCCGGCATGAGATCGGAGCCTTCGGGCCTCCCGGTTCACGACGGGCCACCTGCGAATAGACCGTCCGATGACATGTGCCTTGCGCATGCGTCTACGGGATAAACACCTACTTCATTTTCCGTTCCTTTGGTTTCTACACCAAGACTTTCAATCGTCCCAGACGTTCAGATTTGGAGCTGCAGCCTTGTATGCCTGCAGGAAGGTTTCAACTTCCATGATGGGGTGCTTTAGGATCAGCTTGTCTTCACAGACTGGATTTCCATCGCAGCCGATCAAGCTCCCCAGAAACGTATTGATGCCTTCGCCTTTCACAACCCAGCGTCTCTGAGTAACCGTGACATAGTTTCCATGCCGACGAACAATGTAATAGCTCTGATCACGCTCGCGATCGCGTTCTACCCAGTAATACTTGCCGCGGCTTCCGAAAAAATCGAGCAGCTTTCCTGAGTTTTGTCCCATGACATTGTCCATGAGATATAAGAATGCGCTCTTGGGATGGCGAACATCTTCAAGACGATATGTCTTTTTCCGCTCATATTTTTTGGTCCACGGATTTTGCGCAGTGAATCCCATTTGACGCAGCTGTCGGCGCCATTTCCGGTCAATATCCTTTTCCGTCAAAGGAGCCCGGCCATTGCTATATTTCTTTACCATATGAAGAGTCCTTTGATTTTATGGAAATGGTGCGCCTGACGGGATTTGAACCAGTGACCTTCCGCTTAGGAGGCGGACGCTCTATCCAGCTGAGCTACAGGCGCTTTTTTGATGTTTATGCTATTACTTAGCGTTTTTTTCTGTCTATAATAAGGATTATCAGTGGATAGCTCTTCTTACTTTTGACAGAAGTGGGCGGCAAAATGAAGAATTTTTTGAACATTTCTATAGCTTTGATTTCAATAGGCGGATTAGCTTCTGCACCCGTTGAATCATCTCTTGCTCAACCTGTCGATGATTCCAGATCAGTTGAAACAATAGCTGTTATTGATACTGGCGTTTTTCCTGCCGCTCAAGGATCAAATATAACAAATTATGACGCTAGGGTTCCGAACAACATCAAGCTTGTCAGCGAAGATGAAAAATGGAGATGGAATTCTAGACATGGGACATGGATCGCATCGATTATTCGTGACAGGAAGGCTGATGTAAAAATCATTTCCTATCGCGTCGATATTGACTGCCCTGTTCCTGATGCATGCAATATGTCGACTTTAAGTATCTATAAGTCGGCGCTTCATGCTGAAAAACTCGGCGCTAAGGTTATTGTAATTCCATCTGCTGGATCAATGGGTGAATATGCTGAAGATAAATTCGCTGAAATTGCGAATCGTGGTGTTCATATCATTTTTCCGGCCGGCAATGAAGGTAAAACTTCAAAGATGCTACGACTCTCATCTTTGAATAAGGATTTTATTCACGTTGTAGGGTCAGTTAACGATATTGGAAGAAAATCAAGTTTCAGTGATCATGATTCTGGATAAAATCTTTTCAGGTGGGTCAAGGGAGAGGACATTAAAGCTTCAGATCCCGATGGAAAAAGAAGATCTATAAATGGCACTTCTTATGCCGCTGCAGCTTTTGCGGCTAATTTGTCTTTCTAGTTATTTTTGATTTTGAATTTGCCAATTTGTCCTTTTTTCGGAAATCAAATTAGCGAAATTCCGTCCAGATGGCATTTACTTTTGTTGCGAATAATGGAGGCCCGGGGCGGGATCGAACCGCCGCTCTTGCGAGATCTCGGATTTGCAGTCCGGTGCCTTACCACTCGGCCACCGAGCCTCATTTATTCATATGATTTTTGAATGGACAGGATTGATTCGACTGTCAATCATGTTGTTTTTGCTGGAAATGATTCGGGCTCGAGGCATTCCACGGCAACGTCATACAGGATTACCTGAAACAGTGCGATTCTGTCCGCCTTGTTGAGCAGATTGAAGCGCTTTGCAAGGTAGGTCGCTTTCATGAACTTGTCGTAGAAAACGCCGTCTTCGGTGGTGATGATGTTTACATCACCGCGGCGCCAGGAGCGGAATCCACCTTTGTCGCTTCCGGTGTAGAACTCAGGACTGCCGTCTTGCGTGAATCCGGCTTCAGTAAGCGTCTGGTATGGATCGCCGACAACGAGTGCAAGATAGTCCTGATCTGTATTCATAGGTGCCGGACTGCAGGTAACGCGGCTCCCGACGGCATTGAACCTGAGGAGTGTATTTCCAAGGATGGTCTGACCAAAGGTGTTATCGGCTACCAGACTGTCATAGTCGTTTGCCTGCGGGGAAACGCTATCCATTTGAGCTTGGTTTGCAATATTCATGTCGATGATTTCTTCACCGAACATGATCAGATGTGGACCGGTAAGCAGTGCGCCATTTGCATATTGGCCGCTGCTTACAATGACCTTTGCAAGAGTCTCTGCAAGAATTTGTCCCTGTTCTGGGGTTACTTCGGGAATGTCGAGCAGCGCAACCTTTTGGCCAGCTTCAATCTTCTTCATGTTTTTTCCTTTTGGTGACTGTTGTCACTATGTATTTTTATCCCAAGTAGGTTGTGCTGTGTGCGAAATTTTTCCACCAGACACAGATCCACAAAATGTAGAATGCGTCCGTTCCGGTTCCGTTTTGCCGCCAGATAGAGCTGCGGCCGATGACTCTCGAAGGTGGCATGATTTCAGGTTTTTGGGTGCGCCAGTCGTCGTTCATGAATTACCTCTTTTGATTTGTTTCAGATGCCCGGAATCTGTTTTCCACAACACCGTCCATCCCTTATGTCTTGCAAGGTAGCTTTACCTTTTTCCACACAGGGCTTCTTTTGAGCTTTCGCTGATTCTTTGTCTTTTGGCTGGTCAGAGACACCTTTGTCGGCCTTATGCGTAATGCATGTTTTCTCGTTGCACGCTTCCCATTGAAGCGGAACGGGATCTGGTGCTTTTACCTGGATCTGCGAAGCTGCCAAAAGACTGATGATGAGAATCTTCATATTTTTGTCCTTCAGAATCCATCAGGGGTGTATAATTTTGCCCATTTCTTATTGGCAACAGGCTTTAATTTGATAGTGATGCCCTTGTCCATCGCGCGTTTTCTCACGCTGAGTATTTCGCGATCCTGATGTGTCTTGATATCAATGATATCGGAAAGCAGTGAGCCTTCCTTGATTGAATTGATAACGCAATCCGGGATGTCGTCCATCTGGATCATATCAGCTTCGACAATTATGTTTTCTTTATGGAAACGCATCATTCCGGTTACGACTGTCTTATTGAAGTCTCCACTTTCATGCTCGATTGATTCTACCTGACATTCGATCGTAATGTTTTTCCCGTCATATGCTCTCATGCATGTGACGGGGTAGCTTCCGTTCTCGACACATTGCTTATAGCTATTACAGATACCACGCTGCATGCTCATGAGCATATCATTGGGGATTTGGCTTATGATCCACTCTGCCAATATGTCGACCTCGGCTGTTTCCCAGTCAGGCTCTTCGTCCTTTGGTGGACCGAAGTCGAAATATTGCCAATCCATATGGTTTCCCTTTGTATTGTGCGCTTAGAACGTCTCGGCGCCGGCTTGTTCAGCTTTGCGCATTTCTTCAAAGGGAAAATCGATTCCTACGAGCTTCCATTCCAGGAATCCTCTTCGTTCAAATGACGCTACAACTGGATTTTCCATTTTCTTTCCGCCAAAATCCTTTGTTACCACGACATCGAAGCGATTGTGACTCAGGTATCTGGTTTCGTATTCGAGCTGGCTTTCGCCTTTTTGCGTTCCCAGTGCGGCGCCCATTGCCCGGTTCATGCCTTCGGGTGTAATCATTGCATCAACCATCTTGTCGACGATGGTGCCGGCCAGCATGGCTCCCATCATTTCAAGGCCGCCATTTTCAGGCATTTCATCAGCAAATGACGTCATCATTTCCGCATTGATCTGATCTTTGATGTTTTGACGTAGCGCCTGGTAATCGATTCCTTCCGATATTGCAGCTGCATCTTTTTGTTCGACGTTACTCGCCAGAGATGCAACCGCCACATATGGTGAAGCCACATAGGTGAGACCGGTGATGACACCGAGTCCGAGTATAACCGACGGAAGAACTTTCATGCGATTTCCTTTATGAGCGATAAATTGTTGTTATTCAGCCATTGGGGTTGACGAATGTGAGCACGATGAGGGCGAGAAACAGTGTTGCTGCGACTGCACCCAGAATATCATTGATCATTCCCTTGAAGCCTCTGCGCACGGTCTTACGCATGTTTCGAGGAAGTTTTCTGAAGGACCTGAGTTCGTCGTAATATTGTTGTCGCACGGTATGAATCCTGTGTTTGTTTTGTATTTAGACAGCTTTGAGAATCTCGATGCCGTGGCCATTCAGCCTTGCTTTGAAACCCTGATCTGTTTTTTCGTATTCATCGATCAGTCCGTCAGACTGTAACTCGAGCATATCCTGTTCCGCTCGGCTTTTGACATAAGTGCCGGTAGTTTCACAATGGCATTGGCTGGTCAGGATTTTGTGCGTTGCTGTGCTGAGTTCATCGGGATGGTGAATCATGCATTTTCTCTCTTGCTGAACTTGATCTGGAGGTGTGATCCCATCCATGTTTTGCCGCGCATTATCCTTGATATCTTCATATCCTTGAAAATTGGATAGCTCTTCCCTGCCCCATCTGTAGCTTCTACCTGAAAGAATTTTTCGGCATCTTCATTGTTTTTGATGGCTAGCCCAAAAGCCTCCGGGAAATTTGCCAACTTTACCATGAGCCAGCCATTTTGGAAGTAGATGTCGCTTGTGATGTATCCTGTAGGGACAAGCAGCTTCTTCTTTCCGGTGGAGTATGGATCCACGCCAAATCCGGATTTTTCTTCGACGCCGGCTTCTCCGGTTGCATTGCTTACACGAAAATCCATGCGATGCGTGAAGATAGCGTCTAATACTTCCTCTCGAACATTGGCCGGGATTCTCTCGATTATTCGCTCTGCAATAGCATCGATCTCATAATCCTTGCCTTCTGGATCAGGCCTTTTATTCTTCTTATCGATCAGCGGCATGCCGATAAGATTTCTGACGCTTGTGTTTCTTATTTTTGTTTTCTGAGATGCAAAGACGTCTTCCGGAATACGCGGATACTTCTGTGTTTCAGGTATGAACGATATCTCGAAATGCGGTGAAGCGGCTTTTTTCTTGGAGGGAAGCGTGCCTTTAAGCTTGATCATGACCTGGCCGCCTGAAGGGATGTTTTCGCCAAACTTTATCCGCATTCTTGCCCAGCCATCAGCATAGGTCTTGTCGGCAAAAGAATCGACATATTCATCATATCTGCGCAGCTGATCAATGATCATCCATCTCATGCCGCGATTGAGCCGCAACCAAATGTCATTCATTTTCTCTTCGATCATGAGAGGCAAGGAGATTTTAGGCGCTTCAAGATCGGGAGCAGGCAATACGACGAAATCGGAATGATTATCAGGCTGATTTTTTATCATCTGGTTAGGGACAGGATTCGATGTTGACGGTTTTTCCGTCTGTCAGCGTGACCTTCATCACGCCGTCATCGACTTCGATTCTTTCTATACCGGTCCATCCGATCACGAACTCGTTTCCGATTTCAATACCGTCGTCATCCACCATGAATTCATCGCGCGAGACGCTGAGCATTTCCCCATCAGGTCCGTTCACTATGACCTTGTCACGGGTTTCTTCCTGCGACTGACCGCTTAGCATGCAAAGATAGTCGACTGCTGAAAGAAACGCGTTTCTCATGGTTGGGTTTGTCATTGTTTGTTTCATGCCGCCTTTTTGATCTCTCGAATAATTTCCTTTTCAGGAGTGCTCAATTGCAGGGAATATCCATTCCCCTCGATTTTCATATAACCTTGCCCGCTTTCGATGGCGGCCGTTTCATCGCCCATGATCCAGCATGCTTGCATGCATGCTTCTGGTTCTACACAAACAGTCATTTCGCAGATGGCAAAATGACCCGTATCACTCTGCATATTGCCGATATCGAAGCTTCCTTGTGTCGGTATCTCTATGCCGGCATATTTGCTCTTGAAGCCTGCTATGCGTCCGATCGAATGGGTTTCTGCATCATACAATTGGATGAAGTAACCTTCACTTGCATCAATGCCGTGATTGCTGATGACTTCGAGAAGCTTTTGGAACAGGCCGGGCTTTAGATAGCGTCCGGGATCACCAACCTGGTATCGGGCTGGTCCCCTTTCGAAGTTCATCGGGAGAAGGTTATCGCCCATGAGCGAATTGTCGCTCATATTGGCGCCGCTTTCCATTTTTATTTTCCTCTTTTGAAATTGAATCAAAGAGATTTTATCTTTTTGGGTCTGTCTTTCAGGATTTTTGCAGCCAAAGCGTATGCTTCACTTATATCGATTGTTTCCTTGGTGATTTCCGCAATCGTATCTGTTCCGCTTGTTTTTATTGATTTGACGATGCAGTTGAGATGCTTGAATCCGGGGATTTCGATTATCTCGTTTATATGCTTGCCTACCGACGTGCACAAAAGGCTTTCCGGCAGGATTGTATCTCGGATTCGTATGTAACCAGAATTTGTCCGTAGCTTTGGAAATTCCCTGAATGTAAATTCGTCAAACAGAAATCTTTTGCTAGGCAAGCGAACCTGCATGTGGCTAAATTCGGTTTTCTCGGGGTTATATGGTCGCCA
>Ga0100378_1003726_pt1 | contig 14492 bp, 12 predicted proteins | sample CryGeymeta201502_FD_81535 | JGI IMG/M metagenome (GOLD analysis project Ga0100378, IMG submission 81535) | Groundwater microbial communities from Crystal Geyser aquifers in Utah, USA - Crystal Geyser metaG 2015-02 | ecosystem: Environmental > Aquatic > Deep subsurface > Groundwater | place: USA...
AAGAAATCTCTGGAGTGAGATTGTGATAATTAATGCATAGAGTGAATAGTGTGATAAAATCATTAAAATAGTTAGTTGAAAAGGGAAATACATCTGCTGGGACGGAAGGGAATGTTGTGACCGCACTCTTACACATATACCAGGTTTATCTTTTGAGGAAAGCGCTCTGATAGTTTGATTGCTCCTTTTTTGTCCACCCAATCCGCCTATCCACCATGAACGATCGTGACCTTTATAGGGGGTTCTTAGACCATCAGAGGCTACAAGGCAATTTTAGGAAGAACTCTAGCTTCGAAGTAATTGAAAAATAGTGATTCGCTACCATTGGGAAGCTGAATCAGAAGACTAAGTATTTGATTCAACATTTCCTTCTATTTCTGGCTTTGCTCCACTTTTTCCAGATAGTTATTGAGCAAAGGCTTCTTGAAACAGCAACATAATCGTCTCATGATGCTCTTATAGCTAATTTTCAAATTCCAGCCTATTTTGACGATGGTCGAGTACAAACAATCCCCGCAACCGTTACAGTGGTTCTTGTAATCTTACTCTTTAGTGGTGACTCCTACTGGCGAGAAGAGGACTACTTAGTGGAGGTGATGTGCCACCATTTTTGGAAATTTTATTATGTAGCGTAAGCACAGATAGGCGCTAAAGGACAGGCAAATGAACACTGAATTTTTGGGATTGAAGTGAGCCAGAAGGACCGTTATTGTTTAGAGGAAGAAATCTTAGGTTTATTAGGGAGAGCGGTCAGGATAGTTTTCGAGTTTATGACTCATTCCCATTCCTCTGATTTCCCATAAGACGACCATTCCCCTGGCCAGTAAAGGCTCAAGCATTCCAAATTGCATAAGGCTGGAGCCTCCAAAGCCATGTCCGACAAAGTACACTTGCTCTTTTTCTATTTTTTCTCCTTTTCCTTACAAGATGATGGCATGAATGGTTTATTCCTAATTGACCCGAATATTGATGATCTGATGTTTGAGTTGGAGAAAGGTGAAGAGCTCCTCTTAGAGTCGGTGTATTTGCTCTTCGGGGTCGTTTTAACAGGAGCTGGCAACTTTGCGATACATATATTATTTGATTTGATAGCGAATTATAAAGTTAGGTTGATGACTGGAGCAAGGGCCGAGGAGAAGAGTGAGGCTGATAGGAAGAGGAGCTAAATGCGAATATTGGTATTTCTTTTATATTATTACTCTCTAAAACACCATGAAAATAATCCTGGCGGATGGTGCCAAGAAGTACAGGGATAAGTCGAGCCTTGATAACTCCTAACTGCAGCAGTTTATTCTTTCCCACCGTTTCTACAAAAGCACCATGCCTCTAGCACAGCTGGTCAACAGCATTGAAGATCTCCTTAAAAAAAATCACCACCCAGGGTCTCGAAGCTGCTCTCAGACAATTTAGTAATAAAAGTAACAAAGTCTTCAGCAGTTGGCTCTCTACCTCAACAGGGATAACAATCGCCAGATTTTTGTCCTTTTCGAGCACATCCTTACGAACCCCCGAGGCATCACATACGATGCTTTATCCAAAAGGCTCAAGACGGATATCATAACTGTCAGCCATTATTGCTGCAAGTTGAAAAAATTGAGATTGATCGACTGGGAACACGAGAAGGAAGGAGTGAAGGTCTTTCCCAAAACTTCAAAAAACAGCTAAGAGAGCACCCTCCAATACACTCCAATTCAAAACGAGGTCAGCTACGATATGAAAGATTCCTTCATGTTTGGTGAACTCAACATGAACTAGAATATTTGGATCAACATATCGGGAGCTGAAGCAGTTGTCAAAGGAGGAATTACAAATGAAGAGATCAAGAGGAAGATCATGAAGCATGCTGAGAATAAGATGGTCAGACGAACAGTCGATGCTATGAAATTTTTTGAGAGGAGTGCTGAAAGACAGGGCAAAGTTTTTGAATTTAAATACAAAAATTAAACATAGAGAATCAAACAAGAAATGAACAAAATGAAAGAAATGGTTAGCTAAGAGATAGACACTGAAATATAACAGCTCGACAGAGATATTCTCGAATGGCTCAAAGGACAATTTCCTGAATTTGAAGGATAAAATTTTCTATTGGAACTTATTAACAACAAATTCAAAGACTACCTGTCTATCTTGGGGGTCAAACAGTCCAAAAGGCAATGCACTCCTCTTAAGTTCAACAGATATGTCAAAGTACTCAACTACCTTCACAGAGATGGAGGCATGAAGTAGAGTTAACTCAGAGCTCTTATCGTCAAAGATGAGGCCGTTTTTAATGTGGGAATCATGCACAAAAGATCACTGATGGGCATACTGGAAGGTCTAAAGAACCTCAAGATCGTAGTTGAGGAAGATGGAGTCTACTATCCTGGCTGGATCAAATAGGAGGCTTGGGTAAAGAAGGAGGAGGTAGTCAAAAAAATTAAATAAGATATGTAGGACCCTCCTCCTAAGAAGAAGGTGCACCTCGATGGTGCCAGGAGTTTGAAGAAAGCTGAAAAGAACCAAACCAAAACTAATGGAATCAAAAGAGAGTCTAAGGTATCCGAGTACAAGAAAATCTCTTAAAAATCATATAAATTCGAGCTGTTCACAGCCGTCTTTTTTGTCGACCTAGAAAAAGCTCTAAAAAGGATCTACCGCAAAGCTTTCAACAGAATCGTCTATGTCTAGCGCAAGAAAAACATTCCTAAGTACGTCCCTCAACTAAATGCCTTAAATTTATTATAATCAAAGGAAAAACCTGAGCTGAACTTCGATTGTTCCTTGGAGACCTTTTATCGTGATCTGAACAGCATTGTTGAAGAAAATGGTGAGTAAGAGGAAGCTATTCCAGATGTCTAGAACGAGCTGATAAAATTTATCAGAAAGACACCAACCAGAAATGCTAATTTTTTACGTATCAAATATGGAAAAAACTGGCCCTCGAAGTTCCAACAGCTTTAGGACCTCGGGTTGGTTCACATAAGCGAGTAAGCTCTATAATTAACAGTTTCCGATAGACTTTTGATATGAATGTTGAACATATTGTCTCACTCTGAATTTTAATTTGAATAAATCACTCTCTTAGTTGTTGAATGATCAATACCGAATACTATGACTGTCTTGGTCTCAAGAAGACAGCCTCACATGACGAAATCAAACAGGCCTATCGCAAGCTGGCACTGGTACTGATGGCTTGAAGTAGAAACATCATCCTGATAAAAATTAAGACAAATAAAAAGCAAAAGTTGTGTTTACGCAAATCACAGAAGCCTATACTGGTAGTTGTAGATCGATTCAGTCTTGAATGACCCCAAGAAGAGATAAAATTACGATAAATATGGAGTCATGGAGCACGAATTAGATGAATTCGAGGAATTCAATGCCTTCATGGGGGATTTTGGATTATTCTAAGAATTTCTTGATGACTTCCTATCAGTAAGATGTCAGCTATGTAGTTTGACGATATGGCAACTATGGAAAAAATGTTTGCAGGTATGATGGGCAGCGGAGGTGGAAAAGGTAAGAAAGGTGGAAGTCGCAGGAAAAAAGGAGGTAGTGGACCTTCCATGGCTCAAATGAACAAAATGTACGAAAAAATGATGATGGAAGCCTTCAAAGATATTGGCCTTGACGATGACGAGGCAGAGCTAGAATCAGACGAATAATAGCTGACCTAGGACGAATTGTTGCTGATCGAGTTCGGGAAGAAGAACGTAGAGAAGAAAAAGACAGGCAAGAAGAGAAGACTGGTTTGCAAGTACGATGGACAAAAATTCGAGGAGGATGAAGTTTTGATGCATTTCGGAGAGCACCACATGAAGTAGTTTGATGAATGGAAGGTCAATCGCAACAAGGAGCCAAAAGTTGAGGTAAAAGCAAACAATGAGTGATATTTATGAGAAAGAAGCTTCTTAACGCCTTGATATTGATCTTTTATCTCAGACAGTAAGCATAATTAATACAATCGATAAGGATTTTTGTTATTTTTATTTTAGAAGGGGGATTGACCCTTTTTGGATGAGTTTAGTGGTTTTCAACAGAATGGAGTGATTTATTAGAGCTACTGGGTCTATGATCAGTAGTGAATATATTATTTAGATTGATTAGCTTGATGTAGTTAAAGGATCCTGGCAAAAATCGCAAGATCAACACTACCCCCATGCCCTACCAGAGAACGCTTTCGCATGACCAGCTCTTCCCGGGAGACTCGATCGATTACAAAATACTGATGAAGTTTTACAAGCGAGAAGGAAAGTTATCCAAAAAACTATACTCGTAACTTCTCAAAAAAGCCAAGCATGTCTTCAGTAATGCTTCTCTCACTCAGGATAAGAAGCCAACGTCGTCAAAATTATGGATCCCATCACCATTGTCGGAGACATTCACGGACAGTTCTATGACTTCATCAAGGTCGTTGACGACGATACAGGAGGACCTCTCGAAACAACTAAATACATTTTCTTGGGAGATTATGTCGACCGAGGTTGCTTCTCAATCGAAGTTCTAGGCCTCATTCTGGCCATCAAGATAAAGCTTCGACAGACAGTATTTATGTTGAGAGGCAACCACGAATGCAGGCAACTGACCTCTTTCTTCAACTTCAGATCAGAGTGTACTTCTGTTATTATGTAGGTTTGGCCAAGTATGACCAGTAGATATACGATCAGGTCATGGACCTCTTTGATAATCTACCTTTAGCAGCCATCATCAACAACAAATTTCTCTGCATCCACGGCGGCATTTCCACAGATATAGGCAGCGTACACATGTTGTGAATTAGATCGCTGATATTGAGAAGATCGACCGAGTCAAGGAGATTCCCAAATCAGGATTGTTCTGTGATTTGGTATGGGCTGATCCAGTTGACAACGACACTGGCAAATTAGACGGTCTCACCAAGGTAAACGATGCGAGAGGATGCTCTTACTACTTTGGATACGAACTAGCAAAGAACTTCCTAAATAAAAACGGGCTTCTTTCAGTCATTCGGGCTCATGAGGCTCAGGCAAACGGATTCAAAATGTACCACTGGGGAGGACAGAAGCAGTTCCCCACTGTCATCACAATCTTCTCTGCTCCCAACTACTGCGATTTTTACAATAATAAAGGAGCAGTCATCAAGTTCAAAGTAGCAATCTAGTAACTCAGAATAATACCCTCGATATTCAACAATTTTTGTAGAGTCAGCACCCATACCTGTTGCCTAATTTCATGGACGTGTTCGAATGGAGCATTCCTTTCGTGGCCGAGAAGGTCTCAGAGATGCTATATCACTTGGTGAAGCCTGATAGGAAGTACAACGAGAAAGAAGAGGCTGTACCTTTGGAGCTGCTGGACAAGAAGGAACTTTTGGAGAGGATGTTGGCTTATCAAAAATCGGTGACGGACAGCAATATTGATAAGATCAGCTATAATGGTCGTATTTTGGACAGTCATCTGATGGGCAGTGAGGAGGTGAAGGAGTTGACTCAAAAAAAGAACAAGAAGAATTTTTAGAAGAAGAAAGAGGTGGATTCAAAGAACGAAAAAAGGCCCAAGTGATATCAATATGGTCTGCTCGGGTTTATTCATATAGATGTATCTTTTAAAAAGATAACACCAAAAATCACTTTAGTCTTTTTTCAAGAGATTTTTTAAATATCTTTTGTCATAGATTTGGTGCTGGGTCGGAGGAGCTTAGATCTAGGCTAAATGTGTGGCCTTTCAAGGCTTGAGTGTTGTCGTTAATTGAATTTTATTTTGTTTTGGCTGAGCTATTGAAAAAAGCTTATTTTCTTTTTGTTTCAACATGCTCGATCTTATCCTCTTACTCCATCTTTATCAGGATTTCACCAAGGTCTATTCTATCTTCTTATACAACTTGATCATATTCTGATGATTCTGCTTTCATTGAGAGGATGTTTTCTTCACCTCCTCGATTGACAATAACTAGATTATTGCTTGGATTCGCACCTTTTTATATTTTGACTTGAATCCATGCAATGGGGCTCTTATACCCCTAATTGATTGGTTATTATGTTCCCATATCATGATTGTCTAAATGGGTTGGAAGAGGGGCATAGTGCCGCCCACTTAGGTCTTTACGGGATTTCTGTCTATGATCTGAACTGCAGTATAGCCTCTTATTATCCAGATACGATTTGTTTGGCGCAGTACCACCTCATTTTGATGAACTTTAGGATTGCAAACGAAAAAAGTGACTTCTAAAAGCCAATCTCAGAACTTACTAAAATAATAATGAGAAATCATTTCTTAAAATATACTATCAAATCAAACACAAAAAAATGACAAGTACTCCCTTATCGATGGATCCCGAAGTAGCTGATATCTTCAACAGCTTCCTTGAGAAGCAATCCCGCTAAACTGATATGGTTAGGCATATATTATATCCCATGAGGCCCTATGAAACAATATCCCCTGGAATGGTCAGATAGTGCCTCCGCCGATCAAAATACTGGCAGGAAACAGTTATTCGAGTATAGCCAGCCAGATCCCTGTGTATTGGCCTTGCGCAAATAAAAAGCAGTAAAATGTATGTGAATCTACTACGGTGTATTTTCCTGGCATTTCCTCAAATGCACGCAATCGATATATGGCATTCGGAAGTCGACGAAAGAGTATTTGAGCAAATAAGGAGAGATAATAGACCCTTGAGGCTGATTCGACTGACGCAGTGCAACATTGGATAAAACATGGGCAGGTACCTAAGCATGATAAACCTTGAAGGGCTGAGAGTTCTGGTGATCCAATCTGAAGCGATCAACAACAAGAGCCTAAAAACTTTGATGAAAAACTAGCTGCCTTCCTTCAGGTATGTTTGCCTTCGGAACACCAACTTGACAACAGACTCTTTGAAAACCTTGAAAAAGCTCAACCACGCCCTCCAAGGGATAAACTTTTGTGGCCATAAAAGAGCAAATCTGAATGTCTTTTTGAAGTAGGTAGTGACTTTGCTCGGAAGTTATGCGACAGCAGTTGTTTTGAGCCCGTTTTACTCCCCCCAAGATTATTCCTATGTAGGCTGGCTGGCAAAGAAGTAATCTGGTTCCAGATGTTGCTTTAATATTTGGGTGACCGAGCCATACTGCAAATACAATAATAGCATCTGTTCTTGGGGAATAGATAAAAAATTTTAAGTCATCATTCAACATGTTGAAGTTTGTTGGGTAAGAGCACTCCTTGATCGGTTCATCGCAAGCTTAGTCTGAAGCATACTCTTTTATTCCCAAATTTTGCGTTTTTTTTTGTTTGCGAGAATGACTCATTAATTCTTGCATTGCTGCTGTAATAAGCAACCTAATAACCTTATCTACCATGTTCAGCATCGTCAAAAAGTAGTCGCAGGCCCCAAACACCTCACCGCCTACGAAGGGTAAGAACTCGACCTTTATCAGCTTTTTATTTTCAACGATAAAATAGACTTATGCATGTTTGAATAAATGTCATAAGCCCTAACTTTAAATAAGGAACAAAGCAACTAAGCTTCTTTGTTAGAGAAAGCTCAGTTCTTCAAGGCAAATGATTCCGTATGACAGTTGATTGATGTTGGCAGTAAATTATGGTGAGTTATATTTTAAAAATAGAATGCTTAGAATCGCATGGCAACAAAAATTCGCAAGTATCGATGAGTTTCAAATCATCTAAAATAAAAAGGTAGGTTGTGGTTCTTTCGGAACAGTCAAGCTTGCCCGGCACCGCAGCACATGTCGAATGTATGCTTTGAAAGTGGTATGAATTAACCGATTTAGATTGCCCTCCAGGATATGCCATCCTAGGCTGAGCTCAAGTTAGTTTAGAGGGAAATTCGGCTGCACTCGTAATTGGACCACCCGCACGTCATCAAGTTATGGGACACGATTATCGAAGGAGACTTAATCTATATGGTAATGGAATACGCAGAGCAAGGCAATCTATTTTCTCATCAAAATACCAAAAACACCTTCTCATAAACATAAACCTTCAAATTCTTTACTCAAACCATCCATGGTCTCAAATACCTTCACCACCAAAATGTCATACATCGTGACCTCAAAGTAATTTTCTTTTTAGATAGCCATAAAACATTCTACTTGACTCTTTGGGAAATATCAAGATATGCGATTTTGGGTGGTGTGCTGAAGATATTAAAGCTAAAAGAACCACCTTTTGTGGTACCTATGAGTACATGGCTCCATAAATGCTATTTAAATCTTAGTATGACTACCATGTTGATATCTGGGCGGTTGGCGTCCTTCTCTATTAAATGCTACATGGTTGTGCTCCATTCAAAGGAAAAACCACAGCTGAGGTCAAATAAGCCATGCTCAAGGGATGCTATGAGCTAGCCAGCCACCTTTCAGACAGTGTTAAGGAACTCATCAGAGCCATCCTTCAGTTTCATCCAGAAAGAAGGCCCAGCTTAGATGCCATTCTCAAGCATACATGGGTCGAAGAAATGGGGTACTTTGTCAATAACTATTTAACTCAATAAAATGCCGTTCTCCCAAAGTAGATTCAGCAGAAGCTGGGAGATGCCCCTCCACCTCCGATCACTCCCTTGGCCAAAAAATAAAACGCCAAAAGGAGAAAGAATAACTCTCTAAACTTTGAAGAAGCTGGTCATAACATAAACATCAACCTGGAGATCAACAACTACTCGATAGTGGGGAAGCATGCAAAAGGCAGGAACAACTTTCATTCTCAGGAAAAGGAAAGAGAGGTCAATGATTTCTATGCGTTTAAGGATACTTTTGACAAGAGAGGTAGCGTTAAGAAGAATAAAATGGAAGGAGTCAGGTGCTCACAAATAGACCCTAAGAAGTGGGATCAGGAAATGAATGGAATAAAAATGCTGTAAAAAATAAAAGCCTCCAAAGGATCAAAGGTTAGCACTAAAGAGCTGAATGCCTTTGAAAAAAGGCTCAATGACCATCACGGAAGCAAAAAGAAGACCAAAATTCGAAAATCCTAAATGGAAATGCATGATCGACCTGAAAAATATGCGGTTAGATTCAACACTGAAGCGAACTAGGAATGGTGCTAAGCTCCCAAGCTGAAAAAGGCAGGAGCTGGAAAGAGTAAGCTTTTGGGCTCCAACAAAAGCGTGGTAAGGCTCCACAAACATGCCTGAGATTACTACTTGTTGATTTTTCATATCAAGTGCTGAGAATCAAAAAAGTTTAGTGTTGACAAAATTCAAAGTTTGATTGTTAGTCTCCATATTGCCGATCTCGAGCAGGCGAGTGTTGCCAGGGGTCTCTCTGAAAGTGCTGGGTTCCTTCATTTCGGAGGAGTCATATTGTAGCTTGTCATAGATGGAGCTGTTAGCTTCTGAGCGATACTTTGATTCATCACAAGCCTGTTCCTTAATCGTATCTTTCTTCTTGAGAATCAACTTGATGTTCCGAGGCTCCCCATGTTACAATTTAGTCCGAGAGCTGAGACATCTGGAACTGATATCGCCATTTGATAGACTTCTGACTTTGACAGAACTCTGGCTGGCAAGCGAGATTCCTTTCTTTTTCTTATAGCTACTGTTAGCCTTTCGTGGCGATCTTGCCTGAGGGCTTGGCTTGAGCGAAATCATTATTTATATAATTAGTAACACTTTTAAGGGCAGAAGAGATCGAAGTTAGAGATAAAATATAAATCATGCTATGCGCTTGTTGGAAAAAGAGTGGTTAGTGACCTGGATTCCTCTTTTTTTTAGCTTATGATGGCTCTCTCTTGAAACCAGATGGTTCTTTCCTGATGAAAAGAGAGGGTTGACCTTACTGAAAGATTCACTTCGGTGGCTTGTCAATCTGGTAGCTGAGTTTTATCCACTGTACTCTGAAGTCTCCATTATGTCTGACAGCTGCTTCTTCACAAATGAACGTCCTCTTGAACTTGCTTGAGACTCAGCTCTTGAGTTACTAAGCTGTCTTTGAGGTCTTTGCGCAATGAACACTCTGCTTTGAGGAATACCCTCGCGAGGATATCTAGGTGGAGGAGCAAAGTTATCAAAAGCAGGAGTATTGTTACCAGGAGGTCTGATCATCGGTTGAGTTGGGATCTGCCTCATTCCTGAGGATCCTTCAGTTTGTCTCCTCGCCTCTTCGAAATTGATATTTCGAGTTATGCTTGGATTTTTTTGGATTTTAAGTTGCAGTCCATTTGGAACCATTGGTCGAACCACAGGCTGTGGCTGGGGAACTATTTTAATGTTGCTGCCAGAGTGGCTAGCAGAAGATGGTCGAACTTGAGGTTGATAGCTGATCACTGGTTTCTGAGCTCGGCTCATTGATGGTGAAGGTTGTCGATTTGAAGGAAGTGGAGACCTGTTGATTTGTATGGAGTGAGCTCTTTGGCCATTCGAAGGAGATCCAATATTTTGTTGGTAAGAAAAAGTGGGAGATTGTCTGATTTCTGGATTTTGCCTATGCCTGTTTTCATATTGAGGTGATTGGATTTTGGGAATCTGTCTGATTGCTTGTGGCTGTTGAACTGCAGAATTGGGAGCATAATGAGCAGGAAAATATTGGACAATTGTTGATTACCTGATATGAGGCATGCTTGAATTTCTTGACATGTTCTGGTGCTGCTATGAGGTTCTCATTTGCTGGACTCCTCTCTGATTCCCAAGAGAGCTAGCAACAGCAATGTACATGTTGGAATCTACCTGCTCGATTTTACTATTTTAGTCAATTTCACCTCTCTTATCAAGATGAAATTTGGACTTCCGAGGTTCTTCTAGAGATTACCGACTGACGACAGTATCAACCATATGAAGTCCATTACCCATCTTTCTAAAAGGCATCTGCTTAATCTGAACTGTTTATTTATGCTACTGCGATTATTTAACTTCTGATTCATTCTAGATGACAAGATTAGTTGGTGATGCTTTTTGATTTTGATGATGGATGGTAGTAGTTGATGCTGCTTTTGTTTTTTTGTTGATGGTTGACATTATCATTTTGCCTGTTTCATCTAAGTCAGGATTGTAGTCTTCGTATCTGATGGAATGTTTGGCTGTTTGATTTCTGCTCGGTATTCTCGTCGGTTAGGTTGGCTCAGATTAGTAATATTATTCTCTTTCGATCTGATCTCCACTTTGAACTTAGCTAATTCTTTCCAGAGATGATTTCATGTATGGACCGTTGCTGACTATAACATCTTCAGCCTTGCTGTGTCCATTGGGATGCAAATACTACCTCGAAATGACCTATTTTGCATTATCAAGTTTATGCTTATCGATAACAATACTTCTATTGAAAGATTCACTAGCTCTGATATCTGAAGGATCCTTGCTATAAACTAATGAAGGTTACCACTCTAGAATGGACTTGATGACTTCTTACTACTGTTTGTTGTTGTTTTTATGCTATATTTAGCTGTTGATGAATCCAATGATATCTTTTAGTTTATCTCTGACGATCGCCATCTTTTATTCTAGTCTATGTCCTTTGAACTCAATACCTTCTCCTTTCTTCTCTTTCTATCTGATCTGACTTCTCTCCAATTTTTATCTAACCCTGGATTATTGTATATTGCGTTTGTTTTCAATTTTACAGTCAACTATCTGCAGCAAATCTTTTAGTAAATTGTGGTTAGCTACTAATTTCTACCCGTAGTCTAAAGTATCATAGGTTGGTAGTTGCCCAGTCAATGACTCCTACTTCCCATGTCCATATATATGCTCATACTATTGTTGAGGAATGCCGTATATGTTGTTAGAGTTGACAGCATGATGCGTGTACCTGCTTTCCTCATGTTTGATCTCGCTCTGTTAGGGACTTCCCCTGACTTGGCTCTCCTCTTGCTCGTAGTCGCTCCTCATATATTTAAATATTTTGCATATTGGCACATACCCTCTGTTAAATTTAGTAATTTGTATTTGTTTCACAGTTCATCATCATGCACAGGTAGACCCTTCACACTTGTCAGCTAGTGCATATTCTCATGCAGGTTGTCCATATCTCTTTCTTGGGTCAATTCAGTCAGGCAGTCCACCAGGTTAATCAGGATAGATTAATCGAGAAGGGCAGCTTGTGTTCCCAGTTCCAGAATGAGCATGTGGTAGGAGGCAATCGATCTATCCTGATCTTATCGGTTGGCTGTGACGATGATCACCCTTCTGGTGTCATGATCCACCTCTGAAGCATACTTGTATTCATCTCGCGTGTAGATCTTATGGGAATCTTCAAATACGGATTACAAACTGAGCTACATGAGTATTTTTTCACAGAATTATGGAGGCAGGCGTGTATAGAGGACTAGTTTGGTGTTTTATAGAGCTTTGAGATCTTTGAAGAATTTTCTGATGGCCTTTCGGGTGAACCGTTCGAAAAAACAAGGTCGGGCATTGGTGACATAGCTCACTAACCTGGTGGTCAAACCCTTCTAACTTGTATCCAGTAATTTGAACCTTTTCCTGTACTTCTCCGAGAACAAGACAATTAAGTTATCGATCTAGATAGCAATAACTATGATATCTTCCTGTAATTATTCCCGCTTTTTGGCATCGCTCAACTTCCGACGTATCTTTTAATGTCTTCTAGACCTTCTGTAGATTAGGTAGGCCATTCCCAGACTGGTTAGGAATATGAGCACCAGCCAGGTTGTGTATTACTAGTTTGATTGCTACATTATAATGTCAGACTTAGTAAGCTCGGTCTCTATAGCGAAGACATCCAATCGGTAGAATAAATATTAGAATACAGATATCATATACAGTCCTGAAGAATGCGCTTCAGTCGCTGAGAGTTGAATACCTCCTTTTTGAGGTAGTCCTTGAAAAAAACCGTTGTTGCTGCGTTTTCAGTCGAACAGTATACCCTCACGGCTAGCTCAGCAAAAAGAGAAGGTATGTGCCAGACTGCAGTCAATCCTATAAAATACAAGAGTCCAACACCGACAGATGCAGTCTTGACAACATTAGGGTTGATAGACTTGGTGATCGAGATGGCATTTTTGATGATCTTTTGCTTTAGAAGGAAGGTATTGTATCCAGCTATTCCAAAGGCTACATAACTGCCTATGTGCTGTCTGGTCAGTAGATAGGTCGGCTCTTCTGTGCTATTGATCAGCATGTAGTATCTGAACACTTTCCAGAATTATGATCCTTTTTGACTGTACTCCTCCATGATATCAAATATAGGCAGAAATAAATTAAAAGGACAATCATCATTGCTATTCCTTATCGACCACGACTCTCAGTTGTATTTACTACTCGTAGGGAATTTCAGCATTTTGGGAAACTTTTGGTTCCTCCTGGTTGAACTTATAGATCGCGTATGTTAGAGTAGCGTAACCGATTAGTTGTAGCCATCTGAATTATTCCCAGCCAAATAACAGAGAAAGGGACCAGACGACGATCATTCGCGAGGTACAAATGATGCATCTCTGAAGTGCCGAGCCTTCCTTGGTGAGAGATATGCCGAAGTAGTTAAAAGGGCCGATACACATTGCTGTCAAGAATACAGCTCCCAAAAGCTGATAGTTATTGCAGATTAAGATACATGATTCGTATACTTTAGAGTCGAGAGGAGAGGGGATGTAGGAGAAGACGATAAGGACAATGCCTGAGAGCAGGACTCCCCAAATCCCTTCCCAAAAGACAGCGTTTTAGACCTTCACATCGTATTTTTTCAATATTTGCTCCTAATAAATGAACATAAGACTGAACATCAACTGAGACATGATGATCAGCACATTTCCCAAAATAGGATTCGATTCAACTACTTCAATCATTGCTTACATTTGTTCACCGTATGACCAGCAACATTTGAAATACCGATCAGAGTTAACGAACCCAGGATAACCATCATGAAGAGATGTTTTTTGAGGGTTAGCTTGCGCTTGAGGTAGAAGAGGGTTATTATGTATGTGAAGAAGATGACAGAACCTTTGAGCATTTGGCTCACAGAAACGCTGGTCTATGTTGGAGGTTGTCGTACGTAGTAGAGACCGGCAGTATCAACTATGGTGCCAAGTACATCGAGTAAGCTGGGCATTATGTATATCGTCATGTTGTCAGAAGGGAGATTACTCTTGGTGGGCTCTTCTTTGGTTTTGAGCCAAGGCCGAACAAATACTATGGAGGACATTCCGACGAAGATGATGAAGCTTTGCAGACTGGTTTAGGAAGGGAGTTACATGGGCTGATTGAACTGGGCATCCTACTGACCGAGGTCGACTGCTGATTGATATTTTCGGAAGATGGTATAGAGGGAGCCAAAGAAGATAGCCAAGGATGCTGTTTTTAGCAATGTCATTCCTATTGTATGATAATATTAATCTGCTTGGCTTAGTATATATCATGACTCAACATTTTTTAAGCTTTGATAAGGACAATACAACAATATTGCAATATCAAAACAATTGTACAGCTTACTCTATTTTCCCTCTAAAATATCGCATTCCTAGGCATCTTTCCTTTGAAAGAAATGTCTGACGATTCGGAGGAAGGTCAATACTGTAGTGTTTGTCCCAGAAGTTTTGTAATGAGCCATATTTGAGGGAAAAACTTAATTCATACAATCTGAAAAAGAAAT
>Ga0100378_1003727_pt1 | contig 14492 bp, 13 predicted proteins | sample CryGeymeta201502_FD_81535 | JGI IMG/M metagenome (GOLD analysis project Ga0100378, IMG submission 81535) | Groundwater microbial communities from Crystal Geyser aquifers in Utah, USA - Crystal Geyser metaG 2015-02 | ecosystem: Environmental > Aquatic > Deep subsurface > Groundwater | place: USA...
GGGCTAATTCTCATCGACATCTGTGAGCTTGTGTTCTTCATCATCGACATGGTCCTCTACCGCTCGGAAAAACTCAACATCAAGGCTTATGTCCTTGAACGCATGCTCATACTGGTAGGCATCAACGCTTCAATTTTCTCGACCAATTGGCTCTCTCTCATAATCTCAGCCGGTATCTCCATAGCTCTGATTTTCTTGATCAAGATATACTACACTGTCATAACCGTCAAAGCTTACCTAGATGAGAGCAAACTTCATGGAGCCAGCTAGCTGGATGTCTCAGATGTGGTCAATTTATCAGTCAAGGACAAAGATGAGCCTATGTCAGTCCATTACGATATGGATACCTACAAAAGCAAAATGAATTAGAGCAATAATTTCATTTATAACTAGTCCATGGAAATCGATAAATTTGATGAAATGCCCTCCAAAAATGAATTACTCAAGTACCCGTAGCCGAGCAGTTTGCCTAGATATGATTCTGATGAGGAAGAAGAGGAGAAAAAAGAGGAAGATGACCATAGAGAAAAGGAAAGTGAGGAATCCAATGAGCAGATGATCGTCTACCTTGATCCTGACGACTACAAAGAAGACACCAGGAGAAAACAAGAAAAAATCAAGGAAGTTAATATGCCTAGACCTGAATCTCAGCAAAGAGGTGGACCTCGCAGAAGAAATATCAGAACTGAAGGCATGAAAACAGCTGCCAACTTTTATCCTCGGGACAGAAGCATCACTCCTATGGAAGGCATTGAAGTAATCAAAGTTGAACCTGGAAAGGAAGAAGCAAGCTAAAACAGCGACATTGTGAGCGACTCTAGTGATGGCATTGGCTGGTTGGCTCAAAACGACACAAGAAACTTAGCCAGAGCCAAGCGTAATAAGCTAGTATGGAAAATCATGGAGGAAGATCCTTTCACAAAGAAGTAAGAAGAATGATCTTAAATCGATATTGATTCTAAATAATTATGATTGGTATGTTAATAAAGATAGTAATTTATATCCCGGGCTGATTGTGCTGTCTTTTTGATGAGATCGAATATAGCTGGCGTCCTGCTCTACCTTTGCTGACTGGTATCAATTTTTGTGCGAATGTTAACTGTATGATTGTATATGATTAATTAAGAAATGAGCAAAAAAATTCCTGGGAGCTTGGGTGGGCATCACATGCCCCGCACATTCACATAGGCTGATGTTCCTATCTTCCTCGAAAAAATATTCAGCGAATTCGACGAGGATCGAAACCAGCGTTTCACAAAAAAATAATTCCCAAAGGTTGTCCAATCGATCATCTCGCTGGTGGGAGGAGATACTCCTACCTAAGACGATTTGGAGGACCTATTCAACCTTCTGGACGTCAATGGGGACGAAACAATTGACCGTAAGGAGTTCACATCTCTACTGACAACTTTCTTTAAAATATTGAGGGAGAATCAGATAAAAGTGGAAGTTGGTGAGGAATCCGACATCGTTCTGTGATTTTGCATTGATTTAATATCAAGATGGAAATAAACTGAATCACTTGATGTACAACAATTAGAGGTCATAAATTAGATAATTGAAAGGATCGCTGTGATTGGCTATGTTGGTCTAGAGTCGGGCCTTTCCTCCTAAAGATAACTTACGAATAGAGTCATCCAATACGTCGAGAACTGATGCTTGCCCTACTCGCCACTCACAAGGTTTTCCCCACTAATACGTGCTTTCCATGCTTTCGTTCTCATTGCGTAGAGTGTAGTGTACTCCTACGATCTCTCCTTTCTGTGGAAAGTTGATACAATCCCCCAATCTTAAATGCGTGAGAGTGCTCTTCTCACTCATAGTTCTTTATATTAAAAATATTAAGAATCATCAATAGGTCAATTGATTGTTTACCATCCTTTGAGCTCGAAGAACTCCTACTCTTTTTCTCGTTGATGAGGAGTCGGCTGCGAGGGGACTGTATTTGAATAGGAGATTGGGTAGTTATTAATGAGACGCATAGGTGTTCTGCTTATCTTTTGTCTTTTGGTTATGTTTGTGAGCAGATGTTGTCTCTTATCGGCTTTTTCTGTTTTTTAGACGGGATACAGTCTTTTGGTCTCTAAAATGTTTTCACTATTGTTACAGACCTCCTTTGAGACTACTTTTCTGATTTTTCTGGAGCTTTCTCTTAACTTCTAGACCATCAAAGACTTCTCCTTTATGAATAATTTAGAAAAGAGCTCCAGCCCTCTAGATTGGGATATTTTCTATTTTTCCTCATCTTTGTAAACAGGTTCAGTCGTCCTTTTGGCCTTGCAGCTGGTAGATTCACTTATTTTTCCTTTCAGATATCCAGAATAAGATTGCTGACCAGCAAAGTGTCCTTCTATCAACTCTTGTTCTAAATCTCCGATGCTGTTTTCCATCTGTGTGGAGTAGCCTTCAGTAAAAGCTCTCTTGGTTCTGCCTGGCCCCCCAAAAGTAATCATTTTATCGTTTTCAATCAACATTTACCTTTGGCTATTTTTCATTTATTTAATGGGGACATGCCTGAACATTTGTTTTTTCTTGAGGAGAATGTTGAACCGCTTCTGGTTATGGAACTTGGAGGTGTCAATTATTTTAGCTTTTTTTGGGGTGTTGGGCTCACGAAAGAATTTATTGGAATACTGTTTAATGGGAATGGTTGTTTTACCTTATAGTGCATGGTTGTTGTTATCCATAACTGACTGGCTGGGATAGTCCACTGATATATCTTTGCTATTGGCTCGCTCGTAAAAGGTGGCATTCATTTTGTAGTTTCCCTTCATTCTTTTATCAATTGCTTCTAACTCCTATATTTATTAACTTTAATCAAAAGCTCTCTTTTTTATTAACTTGAACAATAATTATTAAAATCAATCTCACAATTGCAAGTATTTGTCCTGCTTCAGCATCTACATGTTCTTCAAAGCATGCACGTAGCTGTTGCTGGACATGCGGAGGTTGGAGTATCGGGAATTACGTTTTGTGTATATTATTTTCACCTGGCTCTAGGTCTATTATTACTCGCGGTATTTGAACAGCTTGGGAGTAACGGTCGGATAGAGAACGGCTGGCTTGAGCACTCTCGGAAGAATCAAGTTGGGTGCCATTGTTTATGAGACTCTTCTGATGACCTCGTCTTTTTCTGCCCTGGTATAGTCTTAACAATCGCCCTAGCCATCTGAATCCTCGCCCCCTTTTTATTTGCTCTTGCTCTGATCCTTAGGAGTTTGTTCTTTCTCAGCCTTGAATTCCTTTTTGAATTTTTTGATCATGTCGACCTGCTATCTATCGGCTTCACCAAGGGCTTTCTTAATTTATTGTTTGTTCCTGATATTCGACAACTTATTAATTTTGCTCAAGACTAACAAAGATTATGCCAGATGGCCACCAAATTATGTCCATTGCTTGGGTCCCATCACGTTCAATTTATTCTCATCATTGAAAAATGCATAGCCAGCTTCGATAGTGTATCCGTGTATACCAATTGTGTTGAGGTAAAAACCACGTGCAGTGTATCGCTTGTATTATTAGAGCTTAAAGGTGCAGCAATGGTATTTGAACATTTTAGAGCGAAGGTCTAATATTTTAGGAAGGAGACGTATTTGGTAGTAGTTGGTTTAGGTGAGGTCGTAATCTGGACCGTAAGTGAAAATGTTTCGTTCTGATGAGTGCCCGTGTAAATCCAAAAAAAGAATAAATTTATCTCCATGCTCCTATTTCAATTTCAGACCTAATTACTTCAGAGCAATGACCTCTGGATTCGTAATTTAATCTTCACTATCAAAACATCGGTTGAGATCGGCTCCCAAAAAATCTAGTATAAACCCATTACTTACTAGTTCTAAAATTGCCAAATACAACACCGTCAGGATTGATCATCGGAATTACCTTCACGATATGCCTCTCCAGAAATTATTTGGTTTGAGGATTGTCTTAAGCTAGCCAGCGAAGTAGACCTCTACACATGAAGGACCCGTTTGTTTCCCCAGGATGAATCCGGGCTGAAATAAGTATGACTTGCTTGTGTGGGTTATCTCCTCTGGTGAAAGTGAGTAGAGGGATGGCCAGACCTACCAGACTATAGGTAAGAGTGCTGCATGCCATATGCTTGCATCTTTTCAGCTTATCAATTTCAGCCAGTAGATCCGAATATGTGTAAGCTGGAAGCAGGCTCACTTCGACTGTACTTTAAGCTTCAACTGTGACTGACAAGGATAATTTATACAATCTAACACTAGTGAATTTGGCGTTATTGTTGACTTTCATCAAGTGATAACCATCATTCTGTCTCCATTCACCCTTATGATGTTTGAGGTTATTTATCTTCCTCGTGTATATTTTGGCACCATCTGAAAACATGGTGAGGTTTCTCTTCAAATTGCAGACATTCAGATCAATTAACTTACTTTCTTTGTGGTGGTTGGTCATTCGGAACATAAACCAACTCTGATGCCCGTGAGTGTTGGTATCATTTTTGAGATAGAGTTAGTACTCGTTTGCATTTAGCTAAGAAACAAACTCAAGATTGGCCCCTTCATAATCTGCCTGAAATTATATTGCTTGTTGTTGGTTGACATATCGACCTTTTTTAGGCATGATATATGATTCTTTCAGCCTTATTTTCAATAGCTGGTTGAATTCATGCTATAAAAAACTACTATTTGTGCTTGCCAAATTTCGCAAATATCCATGTGTATTTATCTCTTTGGCTTGTTCATAGACCAAAGGATTTCCTGAGCTGAGGATATGACTTTTGATATTTTTGCTGTCACTGAGAGAGAAAGTAGGAATCGATATGTTTTCAGCAACCGCTGTCCTGTCTTATAACATTTGGTACCTCTTTATTCTGGTGAGGCAGTCATTAATAAGCTCGTTCGCCAACTCTCTCTTACTATCTTTCTTGGTTATGTCCAGTGATCGACCATGGTTTACTCTTTCCTATTTACTTACGATTGCCCTGCGCAATGATTCTCTCTGGGTCATTTCTTTCCCCACAAAAGTTAACTCTACATCTAGCACATTCCATACTGAGCTTCGGCTAGCGATATAAAACTTTGGGTCGTTGCTTTACTCGAGGGATGACCATATCATCGTGGGTTTAGTGTTTCGGTATGATGAGAGACTATGGTTATAGCTAGGCGAATCCCTCGTCATCATTTTCAGACTCGTTGAGAATGGGAGTATGGCATTTTTTGAGATTGGTGGTGATTGCAAAGGTTTACATAAATATATTGCTTAGAGGTTATTAATTATCTCTTCAGAGCAAATATATGAAAAACTATGACCTAGCGCTAATTAGAATGGCCTGAGTTTTAACATTTTAGATGGGTTCAATAAGTAAATAAGATGTTGTTATTTATATAAAATATCTTAGACTCCAGATGTTTTCCAAACTTATAGATAATCCCGACCTCCCTCACAAAGAGCAGCAATAGGTTCTCAAAACTGTTCTCACTCAAAATTTGAAACAAAATGTGCACGAGGTACGACTCCAGTTCAATCACAACTATCCACAACTCAGACCCATCCTTCTCAAACATCCTAAAAAATCACTCAGATTGGCCCTCTCCCTCCATACCTGGCAAATTTCTCTGTAAAACATCAGCAAAAAAACAGACAACCCTGCAGTAGATTTGTTGTTGAGTGTCATCAGAGAAAACCCCTGTGCCAATGGTGAATACTTGTTGACCGATTTGTTCAAAAGCTTCTCTGATTGCTGGAGAATGATTGTCATTTTGAAGATCGTATCTGAAGAGGTTGTGCAACACTTGCCCACCAGCACCTATGGCTGGTTTTTGGCATATTTTGTCATGATATCAGCCTCGACTATTCAGAATTATCTTAAACTCAAACAAGAGCCTGCACAATCCAACAGTGATCGGCCAGAAAATGATCTGAAGTTGATAGACAACACAGAGTAGTGGATCACCAATGCCTATCTCAAAGTGATAGCAGGTCTCAAAGAACCAACAAAATAATAAGATCGAAAAATTGTCCTTGCAGCTTTCAGTCAGATATGTGGAGCACTCATGGAAAATTAAGGAGGTGGCCTGCTCATTGTCGATAAATTGTTGCAAATTCAGAGAAGCGCTCTTGAATACCTTTCTCAAACTTACAGTTTACGATAAATTAGCGATATGTTTTTGAGACAGCTCAGAGATGAAAACTACACTCTCAGACTACAAAAAATAGAAATTCCCAGCAAGTATACTTCTACATTCAACTACGCCAAGGAAGGAATTTGCTGGCTCATTCAGCAACTTCTGAGACAAAATGAAGATATCTACTCTCAGGAAGAACAGCTCAATTTGTTACTTCTAGCCTTCAGTGAGAGTTTGTAGTCTCATCTGCCTCTCAAAGAAGATTTTCTGACAGAAATCAAAAATAAATTCAATCGAAAAGTCAGCATTGTTGATTTTGAGCATAGCTATCCCTTGAGCATCCTTCTCTTCAACGTCTATCTTTACAAAAGAGAAGAACTGGACTACTTCACTGAACAACTTGGCTTGAACAAAGATTATGCAACTGACTTAAGAAGATGGAAGAAATTCTTATCAACCAACTTTGATAAGCTTAACATTGATCGTGTGCCCTTGTCGTCAGCCAAGTCACTCCCAAGCACATCTAAGAAAGATAAATCCTGTCTCTAATAAAATCTCTGAAATTTGACTTCACTGGCAAAGAACTATGCGAATCTGTTTCTAAATTAATCGCTTCAGCTATAACAACACACCCAGAAGCCAAAAAGGTAGTCAGCTGGCTGGTGACCAGAGAAAGATAAAATTAGAGAAACGTTGATTTCTGCGATGAATTGACAAAAACTCATGCACTATGATCATCTAAAGTCACAATCTATAAATCATGTTTAAATAGACTATCAGAGGGTTTTGGTCAGGTCGAATACCCGAACACATCCGTCCTCACAAGCTGCATATAGGTTGGATCCTTTGGAAGTAAGAGCGTGGATTGTGTTTCCTGCTTTGATAGTGGAAATTATGTTCATGGGGGCACGGTAATCGAGAAGATGTATGTTTCCATCAAGATCGGATATTGCGTAGTGATGAGGGGAGTGTACTTTCACGATTGAGGAGGCAGATATATTTGCTGGAGAGTGGAAGATGGTCTTGAGTTTATTAATGTCAGTCCAGTGCACCCCTTCACTCTGAGGAGCAATCAATGCGTGGTTCTCAGCCATGAAGATGACATTGATTGATCCTTTGAATGGCTCCATTCTACCCAAAATATTTCCTTTGGCTAAGCTAGTCACAAACACTTCTCCAGCAATACAGCCAGTCACGACAACCTGATTATTGGTATTCAAAGCAGCTATTTCCTATTTGTGGAACTCATTGCCTGCAGCTTTCGTGATGTCTCCAGTTTTGGGTGTGATGATTCGCAATTTATTTTAGCAGGCTGCCACGATTTGTTTGCCGTTTTCAGCGAAGATGAGATTTGTTGGTGGAACATCCAAATTATAAGTGGCATAGAGTTAGAGTCCTTTGAGGTTGTAAATACTCACTGAGTACTCATGAGCTGCTGCTAATACTCCGCCATTCTTATGGCAGACCACATCTGAAGGCTACTCAATGTCTAACTTCAGTGATTCTTGTTTCGCCAGCTCTGTGCAGTAAATTTCATTATCAGTGAGAGTGACAACATATTTTCCGTCGTGGGAGACTTCCACCTTGCTGACTGTTTATGTGTGCTTTAGTGAGTAGAATTCTTTCCAAATTGAAGGTTAGACTTCGTTGTGGCATCTCAAGTGGTCATCTCCCCCTCCACTGAGAATTGTTTTGCCGTCTGGAGTGACTGCAACAGAGATACAGAATTTGCCATGATCTGCCAATTTGTAGGTCTACTCTGACTCTCCGCCAGTCACAAACTGATCCTCAAGATCTTCATAATCCACTTCCTTTTTTTACTAGCCCTCCTCTGACTCTTCCTACTCCTGGCCTCCTCTTTCCTTTTATAATTTCTCAAGTTAGGCCTCTTCCTATGAATCAATTTCCATTGCTTAGCATATGTCGTTATCAACCATCCAAATGTCGATGTCTTCATCTGCTGCCACTGATTATGTGGCATCTGTCCAGTTTTACTCATTTTCATCGACACCTCCCTCGTTCTCAGAATCTTCCTATTCCTACCCATTCTAGCTAGGCTTTTTCTCTTCTTTACTTTCCTAAGTCTCTTTGTTTTAAATTTTATTTGTTTCTGGCTTGACTTCAGCATTGGTGATCTACTTCAATTCCTCTAGCTTCTTTTCCTCTTGAACTTGCTCTACTTTTTTATCCTCAACCTCCACTTCGGTCTTGTTAGTTTCAGTTGGGATGATCTGTTGCTCTTGCCTTTCTTTTTTGGTATTTGTATTTTCCATCAACAATGGTAACTATAGTGCTAATAAAAGAATAGTAGTTTATTGGAAGAACACAATATCATTCCTTCTTATTTTTCATCTCGTTCTACAAATACTTCCATATGACTCTGAAGGCCACTCCTTGAATGACGTTTGTTAGTAGTTTGGTACTCAGGCCTCGTAAAAACAGACCTTGGACTCCGTCTTTGGCAATAATGTCCCCGATAACTCGCTTATAGGTCATTTTCTAGGCAGCTGTTTGCTTAAATGTCTTGACAACTCTGATGGAGTTTGATATGCAATCTGAAACCACAGTGCTAACCAGTCCGATGAAGGCACTACGCATAATAGCTTTTGTGAATTATTTTTCATAACTGTATTTTTCCATATAGGCTTCTAGGTAGTTATTTGTGACAAACCAAGGGTAGTGTCCTACCATTGTCGCCAGAGCTGATGCCACACCTCCTTGGTAAAAAGTAGAGATGCCGTGAGACTAGTATTTGACGAAAAGCATCTTCAATCCATCATGCCCATAAACCTGTTTTGATGTTTTCCATGCATCAACAGGTAAAGTGATCAACCTCCACATTCCTGCTAAAATGGATCCAAGAGAGGTTTGCACAAAGATAGGCAATTTTTTTAGAACGGTGTTATCTTCTGAAAGAGTGGTGGCGAGCATGTTGGCAGCAGTGTCACCAAATCTTGACATAGGCCCGATAATTAAGGCAGGCACAATGCCTTTGTAAAATCTAGGGATTCCACCGTCTTTAAAGAGATGTTTAACAGTTGGCAGGAAAGATCCACCATGTTTAAACTGGTAGTTCATGGTAGTTCTCATCCACATAAGCGATGTAACTTGGATAGCCATGGCAGAGGCACCAGCGATTCCAGATTTGGCGGCAATTTGAAGAATTTATGGCAAGGATCTGATCTTAGTTTTTGATCTTTATTGAGTTGCTTCTTGAACAGGTGTTGTCATATCTATTTAAATTTTATATTATCAAACAGGAAAACTTAAGCACTTATACTCTAACTTATCATTGTATTTATTACTTTCTGGCGAAAATTATCATCAGACAATATTATTAATATCAGCTCAATCAAATCTAGTCGAAATTTCGCAGCTAACCTTCAGCCTTAAACTCGTTCTTGTCTTCCTCGAGGCCTTCGAGAGTCTTGAAAAATTCACCCTCATTGTAGAGAGTTTTCAAAATAGGTCCATCCCTATCTGAGTCAAATATCAGTTCAAATTTGTTGTAATGAAGGGAATTTTAAGGAATCGAATATTTGAAGTTGTTGCTGAAGTTGTCAGGAGGTGGAAAAATGGTGTCCAAGCCAATCCTCAACACATTTTATATCATATGAGGAATGAGCCTTTAGAGAACAGGAGATGACAATTCCAGGCAAGGGTTTGTATTGATCTAAATCAACCAAGGTTTAAAATCGTCATCAACCATATAATCTAAACCAAAAATTTAAAAATTTTTATCTTTGTTCTCCCTGTTCAAAGCTAACCAAGTTGATTTCACAGACATAGCTGCAATTTCCTTCATTTTCGGGATCAACACATTGTATAAATCCATAGTTCTACCCATAGCAGGCAATGAATCCAAATATCTCTGCAACTATGAGTAGCTCAATTTATTTCCCTCCTCAAAACAGCTGTAATTGTCACTGTGTTTCTGAACAGCATCGTTGGTTAGATGGATGTAAGGATCGGTATCATCGAGATTAAAGAAAGCAGACGAGGTTCGTACATAACCATCTTGGTACCAATAAGCCTTAGTTTTAGAGTTGTGGCAAGTGATCATCAGATAGGTTCTGAGGTCAAACTTCCTGCTGTTGTAGAGCAACGGTCTTGTTATGTATTGCTGGACGATCAAGGATCCTTTTTTATTTTACCGGGCACATTTGGTTACTCTTTTCTTGATATCCTCCAGCTTATTGGTGCATTCGATGCCATTACCTCTGTTGGAAAATTATCCAGGCTTGATAATCCAAAAATTATTTTTTTTGTTTTTTTTCTGTGAGCTGAAGTACTCCACAACAATCTAGAATTCAGGATCTTTTAAGCCTTTGCTGATTATGAATGTCTTTGGGACGATATCAAAGATATCCTGATTAGTCAATCTACAATACTCTCTCATGCAGAGAAACATTGCCTTTTTGTTTCCCAACAAGCCGTTGCCTGGAAAGTGATTGTGGATGATTTACTAGTGGCTCAGGTTCTATATTCTCATCTTGAAGGGAATGTACCTCAGTCGATCTTAAAAATAGTTAATGTTTCGAGTCTTTGCCAACTACTGCAATTTTTGAACTTGTCTGGCTTACTCAGAAGTCAAAATTCTGTTGATTGGCTCATTTTTCATCGCGAGGATCCTTGAAGGTGATTTTTGGCTGTTTCGAGCTCCGGTTAATTAATGTTTATATCCTTCAACAAATGGTTGCTGTTTGAATAGTTGAATATTCTTGATCTGGGTCCATACGAAATGGGCCTCCATTTCTGTTGTTTATTCAAACCAGAACCTTTTCCGCATAAGAGATCGAATCAAATTGCCATTATTTCCATTACCAATGTAAAACTTTAAAGGAGAAGGGTAACATTCCAAGTCGAGTGGTCGATACAGCCGATTTGAATAGTTGAGCATGAATAAAAATTCACGGTATTTGTTTACCTTCTCAATAATGCAGTTGTCCTTTCCGTTTAATTTAAATACCATGGGCGATTTGCTTTTTAGTTTGTCCTTTCTTCCTATATGAAGGCTTCCCAGCAAATTGATGGCCTGTTGTCTTGAAACACCTTTTTTCGAGGTTTAGCTCACCATCTATCTCTCAGCTACTGGGTTACTTATGTTTGTACTTTGGAAGGTGCTGAATGTTTGGTCCATATTCCTCACTTCCAATTTTTTGGTGGTTTTGTTGAACAGTGATTTTGCTCTTATTTTTTTCATTTAACTTTTTTTCTCCTAGCTAAGCCCTTTTTTCTCAGTTTTAATGGTTCCAATCTGCAAGCCAAAAGATTTGATGACATTGGAGTACTCAGATCTTTCCAAATTTTTGATATCATAGTATTCGATAATCTTCTTCAAAGCTTTGAATTTTGTTTAGGTGAGCTCTGGCATCTACTATTGCTCATTGGCATTGTCTGTTAGTTTTTTGACAAAATTGTTGATTTCGAATACTGTATAATTATTTGTATACTTTTTTGTTATGTCGTCTTGCGGTTTCTGGCTGAGGTGTAATTTTAGTAGCGAATGTAGGTCATCCTATCTTTCCGATCTGTCCCGATATTGCCCTTGACTCCTGCATATAACTCATAAACTACTGAAAATGTTGGCAGCGTTGCAAAGGTTGTTGGTTCGATAGGCCTTTTTGGTGACCTCCGGAGAGACAGCCTTGTCCTACTAGAAGAACTGCACATTGGAAATAGATAGAGGCGCTCCTTTCTACTAAATAGTGTTTCGGTAAGAAATGATGCTCTAGTTGGGATTATCACTGATGGTGAGGGAAGTAACCCTCGGATCAATTTTATTTTTGCGGCCGTCCATCTTTGATTTATTGCTGTGTTATTTCTGATTAATAAAATTAATGATTAGCACCCTCTTAAACAATGCTCGGTTATCATCAAAATAACTAAACTGACACAATATAATCAGACAATATTGCCTATCATAGATCCGATTTGTTCAGTGATGGAGGACTCAACTCTGTTCCTTTAATCCTATCATATCAAATTTTAACTCAGATGATAGATAGAGCACGATAAAAGAATACAAAATTTACCCTTTTCTTATTTTTATCCAACTAGAAGAATAAAAAGTGATTCCTTCCCATTACCATTAGCTTTTAATAATAAAACAATATAATGTAGAGCAGGAAGTATGAGCCAAAAAACACCATCAGACGACTAGAAATCAAAATTCCCAACTTCAGCCACTCCAAGGATAAGCCTAAAAGTACAACCCTATCCAAAACTAAATTGTATAATTCGCAAAGCTCACATACCTATACCTACACTCCATATCACAGCAATCACTCAAAGGATAAGAGTCAGCAGAGTCAGACGCCTAGAAAAATACAGGAAAAGCCTAAAAATTTTCAACCTTACCAACTGAAAAGCCCCAAACAAGGGTTGATGACCGCTCAAAAGGTGCTAAAAGTAAGAGTTTCGTCGAAAAGCCCCAGAAATCGCTATTAATCACCGTCTGCTCGTCTTCATACATAAAAACTTCTCCACCAACAGCTGTGCAAAACGGAAGTGAACACAAGTCGCAACATTGACTAAGTACGTAACAAACTGAAAACCCTTTCAAGTAAAGGGCCCATGATGCTTCCAAACAATTACTTCAAAAAATAGATCCCGAACAAGCTAGAATATATGAACAAGACTCTTCGCAAGATGGCCTAAAATAGGCAACAACAGGTGGGCTCTCGCAAGTCAAAATATGAGCTGAAAATGATAAAAAGGCTCAGCAAAAGTCAGAATGGGGATATAATTCTTGCTAAATCGAACATCAACGGAATAGTGGTGGTCATCAAGACCTTCAGGAAGGAAAGCCTAAAATTAGAGTACTTGATAGACGAGATGAAGATTCATCTCTACTGCCAGCATCCTAATATTTTGCCAGCTTACGGCTATCACGTTGGCAGAGACTAAGTCTACCTTTGCATGGAATTCGGATTCAGCAACTTGTATCAGGAAATATTGCGAAAAGGGCCTTTCACCGAATAACAAACAGCAAAGTATATCATGCAAATTTTATCGGGAGTATAATATCTCCACAGAAACGGGATCATTCATCGGGACCTGAAACCAGAAAACATCATATGTTTTGGTTAGCACCTCAAAATCACGGATTTCGGTTGGTCCATCAAAACTGACACTCAACGCCGCACTCTCTGCGGTACACTTGATTACATATCACCAGAAGTCGCTGAAAGAAGCTATTACGACAACAAAATTGACTGCTGGAGCATCGGAGTCTTGATGTATGAGATGCTGATGGTCAAGCCACCTTTTTCGCAAAGTCACTAAAAGTATGATTTTGCTAGCTTGACTCTTCCGGAATGTTTAAGTCAGGATTGTCAAGATCTCCTGACCAAATTGCTGAAAGTTGACCCTCAGACCAGAATATCAACGAGGGAAGCCTTAGAGCATAACTGGATCAAAAATCACAAAAAATACGGCCTTCTCTTTCAGCGTCGACAGTACAAAGAGATGCAAGAGGAGGTCGATTTGCTTTTTTCAGTTTGAGAAACAATAAGATATGCTGATGTTTAATGACAGTTACCGATGACTGATAATTTTAATATTAAAAGTTGAATCCAAAATGAGCAGCAATAATTGGCTCTCTATGATGAACAGATCCTCCAACAGAACAGGAGGATCTCTAGCCCGCAGTCAAGGCTTGTCACCCACCATGTCCTTCATGCCACGATCGACTTCCACCAGTCTCAACAAACATGAATCTGTTAAGTCACAGCCAGACCAGCAAAAAGTCACAGTGCAGCTGTTTAGAATAATGCATCTTCTGAACGTCAAAGTCAAGAAAAACTACCTTTACTCTTTCTGCAAAATTTAACAAATTTGCAAGAACAGAATAAAAGATGAGAAATGCAACTAAAAAACAGTGAAGGCTGAGGTCATAAAAGATGAAGATGAGGAAATTATAAAGAGACAAAGATTCAGATAGGGTCTTTAGAGAATTTGTGTCTTTGAAAGTGCCCAAATGAGCAAGATTAGCATGAGGTAGGAGTCTGCATTGATTAGCTCGAGCTTCAAAAGATTAAGGAGTCACTCAGATAGATCCAAATCCATCGACAAACTATCAAAATTCACAAAATGCAAGATTAATGAACTCAAATGCCATCTCATCAAAGGAATCAGATAAAAAGAAAAGGAATAGATTAGGGCCCAAATTTTGATTGGCAGTCTTGAACAGTTAATCACCAAGCTCATGGGAAAAACGTTCATTGAGTTAAAACAGTGGAGGCCTGAACCCAATCAGGAAATTGTTGAAAAGGAAAAGCCAAAAGGAGATTTTATAGATTTGCCGAAACAGATGGAGGGCGAGGAAGTGCATCGGAGGAGAGTCAGGCTCAGAGAAAAGAAAATTAATAATGCTCAGCCAATAGACCTATGCTCAAA